>Ga0207707_10000863_pt1 | contig 29621 bp, 21 predicted proteins | sample KBSC83BmetaG_FD_184336 | JGI IMG/M metagenome (GOLD analysis project Ga0207707, IMG submission 184336) | Corn rhizosphere microbial communities from Kellogg Biological Station, Michigan, USA - KBS C8-3B metaG (SPAdes) (version 2) | ecosystem: Host-associated > Plants > Roots > Rhizosphere ... | reverse complement strand
AATGGTCTGGCTGATCGTGCCCGAATCGGCGTTGACCATCTGAGCATCGGCCTGGATCGTTACTTCTTCGGCAACGCTGCCGGCCTGGATCGCCACATTGACGGTCGACACGGTCGCGGTATTCACCTTCACGCCCTGGACAAGCGACTTTCTGAAATTAGCCGCCTCGACAAGCACGGTGTATTGCGCCGGGTCGAGATTGTTCGCGATGTATGTGCCGGAGTCTGAGGTCGTAAGGACGACCGCCACCTTGGTCGCGTCGTTGGTAATGGTGACCTTGGCGCCGGGCACGACCGCACCGTTGGCGTCGCTGACGGTGCCGCTGATGCCGCCTTTATTGGTTTGACCAATTATCGCGAGGGTGACGAGGAGAATTAAAGCCAAGATTTTAAATGATCGCATATGCCTCCTGCTGACTGGATCGGTTGAGCCCGCATCGACGGGCCGCTCAGAAAAAGAAAACTGCTGTTACTTTTATCTGTGTTATCGCAAAAGCTCGCGTTCCAAACGCATCATTTCCGCGGTCGCGGCAAAGGCGCGAAGCGTCAAAAAGCGCGCTGGGCGCACCATTATCAAATTTTCCAGTAAACCGCTTAACTCAGGGATTTTTAAAAAAGACATAAAGTCTTTTGCTTACCAAAAAGTATGTTTACAAACGAGAACCTGGACGTTACCTGACTGGGTACTCGGAAAGATATCACGTTACAAAATATCTGTAAAGCGGAAATCTTATGGTGATATAACCGGTTACCTTACACGGATCACAGACCTTCCCACCGCGACAAAAAAGGAGCCGGAGGACAGAAACATATCCTCCGGCCCCAAACGAGCAGATCGAGCGGATCAGAACAGGAATTTAAATCCTATCTGAATTCGCCGGGCATAGTTTGCCTGGTTTGATGTTCCAATGCCGATGGTTCCAAAACCACCGCCTAAGGAAGTCGAAGGTGCAGGGAAATACGTATGGTTGAAAGCATTGATCGCCTCAAGCCTTATCTGCACCTTCATTGTTTCCGTGATCCGGGTGTTCTTCATTAGTGAAAAGTCGACGTTATTTATGTTATCTCGACGGACGTCCGAAAACCGGAATGGTAATGTACGACGATGTCCGGTCGGGACCGAAAGCTGCGAGAATGCGTCAGTATTAAACCAACGGTCGGTGGTCTGCTCGCTGGTAGGAAGGCCAACATCTCCTCCAAGATAGAATATGTCACCGGTGGTCGTACCTGCCGTTAAGCTGTTAGAGCCGAACGCGACTGGGAACCCGGTCTGAAACTGATAAACTCCCTGCAGCTGCCATCCGCCGATTATCCGATCTATCACACCGTTGCCATTGGCAAATTTCTGGCCTTTGCCAAACGGCAGGACATAGATCCCGCTGGCCACAAACCGATGCGGTGAATCCTGATCGGCGATCATCTTGGTCGGTGTCGGATCGGCAGGATTTAAATACTCTGTTGCCTGCAGCCATTTTGACCACGTGTAAGCAAGCTGGATCGTGTTGCCGCTCGAGAAGCGCTTCTGCAAGCTAAATTGTCCTGAGTTGTACCAGGATTTTCCGTCGTTGTTTGAAGTCAACACACTCGTAAATTCAGGGAATGGTCGCAGCAATTGGGAACGAGATATCGTGCTTCCAGTGAAGAAGCTGGTTCCTTCGAATCCAGGGACATTTCTAAACGGATTGGGGAGAGATGACCCCAACGCGTTAGCCTGAGCTGCCAAAGCCGGGTCGACGGCACCGTTTACGACGCCGGCGTCGATCAAAAAGTCATCAGGAAGCGCATTGAGATCTTTTATGATCTCAAGGTCATAACCATAATTGCCAACATATTCGGCTTCAGCGACAAATCCCCAGGGAAGCTCGCGTTGCATGCCGACCTGCCACCTGGCTTGTTTACCAACTTTCGGATTTTGGTTAAAGAACGAAACGGAGCCACCGAGACCAGTTTGCCTTCCGGCCTCATTGCCGATAGGCTCTAGGATCGAGATCGCTGTCGGGAAAAGTGAGATCGACTGTGGGATCTGAGCGCCATTAGCGAGTTGGGTTAGCGGCAGCGAGGTCGTGCGTGTAAAACCCGGTTGGATCGCATCTCCGCGACGTTCACCCAGGAAACCGGCAAACAATCCGAAACCGCCACGAAGTACCGTTTTGTCGTTCAGGCGATAGGCTACGCCGAATCGAGGCAAGAATGTATTGTTCGGCGTATTGTATAGTTTTTTGCCGGTATCTACGCCGGCAAAAAGGAGCCCGCCCGTAATATTAAAGCTAGCCGGATCGATCGGATGACCGTTTATGTCGGTATCGCCGGCGGTCAGGTGTGAGCGGATCAGGGCCTGCGTAGGTTGAACGAACGCGAAATCAAAGCCAGATACGCTCTTATCCTGACGCTCGACCAGGGCCTCTTCCTTTTCGTATCTCAAACCCAGATTGATCGTGAGATTGCGACCGATCTTAAAGTCGTCCTGTGCAAAAAATCCCCAGGTTTTTGAGTACTCCGAATAGTCGGAACGGCGCGTGATATCCGCAGTCGCGGGAAGCCCAAGCAGGAATGAGGCAAATGCCTGCAGACCGTTTACCTCTTGGGGGCCAACACTCGTTGATGTGCTGGCTCGTGTGTATGTGTTGTTAAAGCCGAATTGTCCGGTTTGGTCATTGCTCGCAAAGCTGTCATCTTCGCGGTAGATGCGCAGCTCGCCGCCAAACTTCAGCGAATGTTTGCCGACCGACTTGTTGAGCACGGCAACGACGTCGTGGGAATCGACCGGGCGGTCCTCATTCGTCAGTCCGTTTCCTATCGTGCCATTTGATGGGAAATTGAATCTTGGGAAGCGCCTGATGGCGTCGCCGACCAAACCATTGTAGACGCCTCCGGCTGTCGGACCCCAGAGTTGGGTCAGATCAAAGCCGACCGCGTCGTCCTGGGCACCCGAGGCGCGAATGAAGCGGTTGTAGCCATACTTCACATTCAAAAATGTCGTTGAGTTAAATGTGTGGACGTCATCGATAACGCCGCCGCGCGACGCAAATGTAAAATGGGTCCCGGCGTACGGGCTATCCGTATATCGGTCGTAGAAACTTTCGCGATCATACCAGCTTCCGCGAACGAACATATGGTTGTTTCTTGTCAATTGTTGGTCGACGCGAAACGTCCAGTTGTTATACGGCTTTGTTTTCTCAGCTAAGGTTGAATCGTTGATATTCCCAACCAGGCCCGAGTTCTTCGGATCGCCTAAAAAAGTCATCACAGCTTTGGCAACTGGATTGATCCTATCCAAAGGTATGATGTTCAACCCCAAGGGATTGGACGCGGTCGCTCTGGAAGGGTCGCTGAACTGGCTCCCGGTGAAGGTAGTGCCACCCGTGTTAACACGAGTTAAAGGATCATATATATTGGTCAAGCCAGCCTTGGCGCAATTAGACGCCGAGGTGCCACTGGGGCAGAGGAAGCCAGAAAAGTCTCCAGAAGCCAATGCAGCAGTTGGGACCCAGACGTTACTAACGTCAAATCGCGGCCTCGAATCCCGAATTCCCTCAAAGCCAAACAGGAAGAAGGTCTTGTCTTTTCCGTTGTAAATCCAGGGGATGCGAACCGGTCCGCTGATGTAACCGCCGAACCGATTTGAATATGTGTCGGGACGGTCCTGTCCGCGCGCCTTTCCGAATGTATCGTTGGCGGCCCACTGCCCCGGCTCCAAAAACATATAGGTCGACCCGTGAAACTTGTTGGTACCCGACTTGATACTAATACTCGTGACCGACCCTTCCGTGTTGCCGAATTGAGCGTCGAAGGTGGCGGTCTGGACCTTAAATTCCTGGACGATGTCACTCGGCGGAACATAGCTCGCGATGACTTCATTTTGGTTGGCGGTTGCCGTGCTGGCAACACCGTCGATCGTCAGGTCCATTCGATTACCGCGAACGCCATCGACCGCGAAGCCGACGATATGTGTAGGCTCAAATGGACGGTCGAGTCTAGGGTCGCCCGTTGAGGTTGTACCGGGCGTCAAGCCGATCAGCGTGTATGGATCGCCGTGGACAAGCGGCAGCTCGGCGATCCGCTGCTGATCGACGACCTGGCCAAGCGAGGCGTCCTCGGTATTAAGCTGCGGCACCTCGGCAACGACATTCACCGTCTCCTGCGTTCCTCCGACCTCAAGCGGAATGTCGACCTGCACCGCGGCGCTTATCTGGACGAGCACCTTATCGCGGATGGTCTTTTTGAAGCCCGGCGCCTCTACCGTAACTTGATAGGTACTCGGCAGCAGGTACGTGGCTTGGTAGTAGCCTTCGCCATTGGTCGTGAGATCGACCGATGTGCCTCGGGCCGGGTCGACGACATGCACGGTCGCATTTGGAACCGCCTGTCCATTCGGGTCTGTCACTGTCCCGCGAATCGTGCCGCGCGTTTCCTGGGCACTGATTGAACCGGCGGCGATCATCGCCAAGACAAGGGCCGACAACAGGCCCAGCATTTTCGAACTTTTATGCAGAGTGATTCTCATCTTAATATTTCCTCTTCAGGGGAAGGTCGCCGACCCTAAAACCCGTCGCTGCCCTCGAAGCCGTCACCAAAAGGTGCTGACGGAAGGACCGTAACGAATGACATTTTTTACGCGCGCCAAGCGCTAGAAAGACCTAAAAACCTTAGGAAAATTGCCGCCCTTGTATGAACAGAAATGGTAATACCATTTATTTTATGAAGCTGGAATGGTAAAATAACACGCTTTTTGGGCTTTGTCTACACAAAATATTACGAAGTGTTTAACTTTTCGAGTACGGTAAACTCGGACAATGCTCGACTAGCCGCGACTGCATATAGGTTTAGTCCCTCTTGAAGCCGGACGGTCCGGAAGGCGGATCGAAACAGGACTAGGCCTGAATCTACCTGAAATTGGCGTCGGAAACTGGTATTTTGAACGGCAAGGGCGACAGGTATTGCAATGATTGGTAAAACCAATTATCCTTTCCCAATCGTGATCGGAGATTTTTTGAATTTCACAAAGTCGCGTGACGCGATCTTACTCGCTCTTTTTCTCGTCGCCGGGTTCGGCCGAGTTAGCGCCAGCGATCTCACGGTCGCCGCCGACGGAACAGGCGATGTCAAAACCGTCCAGGAAGCGATCAATAAAGTGCCCGTAAATAATGACCACCGGTTCGTTATTCATATCAAGCCCGGCACCTACAACGAACAGATCCGCGTTCCCGCTAATAAGCCTTACGTTTCATTTTTCGGTACCGATGCCGCGAAGACGCTGCTCACATTTAAGATCTCAAACAAAGACGCCGGGTCTACCTCGGCAGCTTATGCGATCTATATCGGCGGCCACGATTTCCATGCGGAGAACATCACGTTTGAGAATTCCTTCGGAACGGGCTCGCAGGCAGTTGCCGTTCTTGCCGAGGGTGACCGGCTCGTTTTCAAACATTGCCGGTTTCTTGGATGGCAGGACACACTTTACGCAAAGAATGGGCGCCAATTTTACGAAGACTGTTACATAGACGGTCATGTCGACTTTATATTTGGCGAGGCAGCAGCTGTGTTTTCAAATTGCGAAATCCACAGCAAAGGCGACGGTTACATCTCTGCCCCGATGCGTTTCTCCGCAGATGAGCCGACGGGGTTTGTCTTTATTAAGTGCCGAATCACGAGTGAGAACACAAAGAACGGCATATATCTCGGGCGGCCGTGGCGTGATTATGGCCGATCGGTGTTTATAGACACACAAATGGATGCGCAGATCCGGCCCGAGGGCTGGAACCGTTGGCTCCCTGAGCGCGAGAAAACCGCTTACCTCGCCGAATATAGATCGTCCGGTCCAGGCGCGAATGACAATGCACGCGTCAAATGGTCACATCAATTGACCGCTGACGACGCGAGGCAATTTTCGATCGAGGCTTTTCTCAAGGGCAAGGATGGTTGGGACCCGCGCAAGAGCGATGACAAATGGCTCGAGAAAACGCAGCCGGTATGGCGAGTGGTCGCTTGGAATGATGTCCTCAGGCAATCGCCATCATGGTACCAGACGGACGAGGCCGCTCGGATCGCCGATCAAGTGATTCTTTATCAAAAGGAAAACGGCGGCTGGGAAAAGAATATCGACATGGCCGCCATGCTCACGCAAAAAGAAAAGGATGAGCTGGCGGCAAGGCGTTCGGACATCAGCGAAACTACCATCGACAATCGCACGAGCTACACGCAGGTTGCTTTCCTCGGCAAGATCATCGCGGCGAGCATGGCGAAACCGACACCGCCAAACAATTTTCCAAAGTATAAGGAGGCGTTTAACAATGGCCTCGATTATTTACTTTCATCCCAATATCCGAACGGCGGATTTCCACAATTTTTCCCGCTAAGGAAAGGCTATTACACGCACATCACGTTTAACGATGATGCGATGATCGGTGTCCTTGAGCTTTTTAGTGCGATCGTTGCAAGGAAAGACGACTATAAGTTTGTCGACGAGGGACGTCGTTTAAATGCCGAAAAAGAGATCGAACTTGCGCTGCCGCTAATTCTCAAACTACAGATCGTCGTCGACGGGAAAAGGACCGCCTGGGCGCAGCAATATGATGAAACCACTCTCCAGCCCGCGTGGGCGCGAAAGTACGAGCCGCCTTGCCTGACCGCGGGCGAGAGCGTAGGTGTCGTTCGATTTCTGATGGAGCAAAAGCCGACACCCGAGATCGTCGACGCTGTCGAATCGGCGATCGCGTGGTTTAAGCAGACCGAACTGCATGGAATTCGATGGGTGCGGACAAATGGGCAAAATGCGGTCGTTAAAGACGCAAACGCGCCGGCGATCTGGGCGCGATATTATGAGATATCAACAATGAAGCCGGTCTTTCTCGGGCGCGATTCCGTCATTCATTATGACGTTTCAGAGATCGAGGCCGAAAGACGTAACGGCTATGCGTGGTACGTCACGTCGCCCGCCGAGCTGCTTGAAAAGGATTACCCAAAATGGAGAGCTTCGATAAATGCAAAATAGACGAGACTTTGTAAAGACTCTTCTAGCCGGTGCTGCGGGATTTGCTGTGCTGCCGAGATTCGCACAGGCGGCTGACGATCCCTGGCAGACCGTTTATCCACAGATATTGTCTCGGATAAAACCGCCGGTCTTTCCTCGAAAGGATTTTGCGATCACAAAGTTTGGAGCGAAGTCGGACTGCACGAGCGATTCCACATCGGCTATCGCCGCCGCCATCGAAGCATGCAGCAAAGCCGGCGGCGGACGCGTCGTTGTTCCGGCAGGCGAATTCCTGACCGGTGCCGTTCATTTGAAGTCGAACGTGGATCTTTATCTTGCAAAAGACTCGACCCTCAAGTTTTCGACCGATCCGAAAATGTACCCGATCGTCCGAACGCGTTTTGAGGGAATGGAGTGCATGAACTATTCACCGTTCATTTACGCATACGACGAGACAAATATTGCGATCACAGGCGAAGGAACTCTCGACGGCCAGGCCGATGAGAAGTACTGGTGGCTGTGGCAAGGCAGCCCGCGATTCGGCTGGAAGGAAGACATGCCAAACCAGCGTGCCGCTCGCGCAAAGCTTTATGAGATGATGCAAAAAGCGGTGCCTGTGGAGCAGCGAGTATTCGGCAACGGGTCTTTCTTACGGCCAAACTTTATTCAGCCGCATCGCTGCAAGAATGTCCTTATCGAAGGAGTAAAGATCGTCAATTCCCCCATGTGGGAGATACATCCGCTGCTGTCTGAAAACATAACGGTGCGAAATGTTTGGATATCGTCGCACGGGCCCAACAACGACGGCTGCGATCCGGAAAGCTGCAAAGACGTGCTGATCGAAAATTGTCACTTCGATACGGGTGACGACTGCATTGCGATAAAATCGGGGCGAAATGAGGACGGCCGTCGGGTCGGTGTCACGACCGAAAACGTCGTCGTGCGCAGTTGCGAGATGAAGGACGGGCACGGCGGCGTGACCATCGGCAGCGAGATCTCGGGGGGCGTGCGAAACGTTTTTGCCGAAAAGTGTCAGATGGACAGCCCTCATCTCGACAGCGCCGTGCGCGTCAAAAACAATGCGGCCCGCGGCGGGCTGCTTGAGAATTTTTACTTTAGAAACATCACGGTGGGCCAGGTCGCACACGCGTTGATCACGGTTGATTTCAATTATGAAGAGGGCGCGAAGGGCTCGTTCAAACCGGTGATGCGAAATCTGGTCGTCAGCGACCTCACGTCCGGAAAGAGCAAGTTTGGCGTTGACATCCAGGGCCTCGAAAACGCGCCAGTTTACGATCTGAGTATTTCTAACAGCACTTTTGAAAATGTGTCGGACGGTAATATCGTAAAAAATCTCGTCGGCGCAAAGCTCGACAATGTGAAGATCAACGGCAAGAAGATCGACACCTTACAATAAAATAAATTGAAGCGATGATCAGAAACTCACAAATCGTCATTGCGTTGCTAATACTTTTGCTGGCGGTCTCATCCGGCGTCAGCCAATCGGCTTCGGAAAAGATGGCCGCCACGGCGATGGACCGGCTTTGGGTCGACTCGCCGAATGGTAAGGGCATACCGCCGCGTTGGGTGTACGACTATGGCGTCATTCTCAACGGGATGAAAACGCTCTGGTACGCGACCGGCGACAAACGCTATTTCGATTTCATTAAAAAGGGCGTCGACACTTTCGTCAACGACGACGGCTCGATCAAGACGTACAAGGTCGACGACTATAACCTCGACCAGGTTCGCATGGGCAGCGCGGTTTTGATGATGTATCGCGTGACGGGCGAAGCGAAATATAAAAGGGCCGCTGACCTCATCCGCTCGCAGCTCAAAGGCCAACCACGAACAAAGGAAGGCGGATTCTGGCACAAGAAAATTTACCCCTATCAGATGTGGCTGGATGGTCTCTATATGGCCGAACCGTTTTATGCCGAGTATTCAGCGACGTTTGGCGAGGACAATTGGGACGACATCGCGAACCAATTTATCTGGATGGAAAAGCACGTTCGCGACGCTAAGACCGGCTTGCTATACCATGCTTGGGACGAATCGAAGCAGCAGCGTTGGGCGGACAAGACGACCGGCCGAGCACCGATGTTTTGGGGCCGAGCGATGGGCTGGTATGCGATGGCCCTTGTGGATGTGCTCGACTATTTTCCAAAGGACAATCCAAAACGCGCGGAGCTGATAGCGATCCTCAACCGCGAGATGTCGGCAATAGAAAAAGTGCAGGACAAGCGGACCGGTCTCTGGTGGCTGATCGTCGATGCGCCCGGGAAAGATAAAAACTATTTTGAGGCGTCGGCATCGTGCATGTTTGCGTACGCTCTCGAAAAGGGCGTGCGAATGGGATATCTGCGTCCGTCATTTGATGTCGCCGCCCGTAACGCATGGGCCGGTATCCAAAAAGAATTCGTCCAACAAAATGCCGATGGTGTTGATCTCTTAAAAACGATCGGCGGAGCAGGGCTCGGCGGTACACCGTATCGCGACGGCTCGTATGACTATTATGTCAGTGAGAAAACGGTGACGAACGACCCCAAAGGCGTCGGTGCATATATTCTCGCTACGGTCGAAGCCGAGAACGATGCGGCCTCGCAAACGGGCCTCGGCAAAACTGTTCTGCTTGATAATTATTTCAACCACGAAACCAAAAAGGATGAGAGTGGACGTACCATCCCGTTTCACTACATCTGGGATGAAATGGACCTTAACGGTTACTCGATCTTTGGAAATGCCTTTCAAAGCTACGGAGCCAGTTTAACTGTGCTCCCCGAACCGCCGACAGCGGTGAATCTCGCAAACGCGAGCGTATATATAATTGTCGATCCGGACACGCCGAAAGAGACAAGCGATCCGAAGTATGTGTCCGAAAAGGATGCTAGTGTGATGGCTGATTGGGTAAGGCGCGGTGGCGTCCTGGCGCTATTTGCGAACGACTTTGGAAATTGTGATCTCGAGCATTTAAATATTCTAGCCGGCAAGTTTGGCATTCAGTTCAATAACGATAGTCTCAACCACGTCGAGGGAAACAAATTTGAGCAGGGCAAGGTTCTCGTGACGGAGCCGAATGACGTTCTGAAAAATGCAAAGACGCTGTATATAAAAGAGATCTCGTCACTCAAACTATCGGCGACCGCCAAGCCATTGATGATACACAACGGTAGCGTCATTATGACGACCGCGCAATACGGCAAGGGCTGGGTCTTTGCGATCGGCGATCCGTGGCTCTATAACGAATACACCGACGGCCGCAAGCTGCCCGCCGAGTATCAGAATTTTACGGCTGCCAAGGACCTTAGCCGATGGCTGCTCGAACATGCTACAAGAAAATAAGCTTATGAAATCAATTCTTTTCCTAACTTCCATCGTTATTCTCACGGTTGCTTATACATGCTCAGCGCAGACTCGAAAGCCGTCGACGGCGACTATGCCTTTTATTGTAAAAACGAATCAGCAGATCGACGAGATTGAAAGCGCGCTCGCTAAGCAGTCCGGAAACAAGGTCGAGGACATTGTCCCGCAAGCGGGAACGCAAACCAGAATCGCCGTTTTTCACGACGAAAAGCGCGTCGACGATATGGTCGAGCTGCATGACGGCTCGGACGATTTTTATTACGTGCTCGACGGGACGGCAACGTTAATGTTGGGCGGCACGCTCGACGACCCAAAGGAAGTATCACCGGGCGAGTGGAAGGCCAAGACCGCGACCGGCGGGACGAAAGTTGAGATCAAAAAAGGTGATCTTATTTTCGTCCCGCGCGGAACGCCACACCAGCGGACGGTCACCGGCAAAGGATTTTCGATGATCCTGGTAAAGATATTTGCCGAGCGGCAGCCTGTTAAGTGACCGTTTGGATAGTTTTGAGCACTGATATACTCAAATGAGGAATGCGGCCGCTAAACAAACGACACCGATGACAAAGACCAAAGCGGGCATCTTTAAATCCCTCGATTCGCAAAAGAACCGGACCACGGCTGAGGGTGTCGTTACTCAGCTTCGCGATATGATCCATCGCGGCGAATTGTTGTCGGGTGACCGTCTTCCGCCCGAACGCGATCTTGCAAAACTGCTAGGTGTCAGCCGTCCGACGCTTCGCGCGGGGATACGCTCGTTGACCGCCGTGGGCATTTTGCAATCTCGCCAGGGTGCCGGAACCTTCGTCGTCGAACGCGACGAGTCGCCGACGCTCGACAGCAGTCCGCTTCGTATGATGGCGGCGCTGCACGGCTTTACATCGGACGAAATGTTCGAGGCAAGGCTCGCTCTCGAGATGAGCATTGCCGGGCTTGCGGCGGTCCGGGCCACGCCCGAGCACATCACGTTGATGAGCGAAGAGATCGCCGGAATGTACGCTTCGCTGGACGACCCCGAGCAGTATCTCGTTCACGACATGCGTTTTCATCAGACGATCGCCGCCGCGTCGAACAACCGCATTCTCACGTCGCTGATGAACATGGTCGCTACCATTCTCTTTGACAGCCGCAGCAAGACCGTCAAGCGGGCAAAAGATCTAAAACAGTCGGCCGAGCAGCATCACAACATCTATCGCGCCATGCGCGAGCGCGACGCAGAAGCAGCTCGTCAGGCAATGCATGATCATCTTATCCGGACCCAGGAAGCACAGCGTCTCGAGGAGCAAAACGAAAAGTCGAATGGCGGCGGCAAGAAATAGCTCATTCGCCATCGTGTGTTTTGCGGGAGTATTGTCTCTTGTTTTCCTTGCGACCGCCGCGTTTTCACAACAGACTCCATTTGTCTCCCACGTCTGGGTCGCCGACAACGGCGACGGTACGTATAAAAATCCGATTCTTTTTGCCGATTATTCCGACCCCGATGTCATCCGCGTCGGCGACGATTTTTATATGACGGCGTCGAGCTTTAACGCCGTGCCGGGTCTGCCCATCCTGCATTCAAAGGACCTCGACAATTGGGACGTAATAAATTACGCCGTTCGCCGCCTCGAGCCGGAAGATGTGTACTCCAAACCGCAGCACGGCAACGGCATCTGGGCGCCTGCGATCCGCTATCACAACGGCGAATATTTTATCTATTACGCCGATCCGGATTTTGGTCTCTTTGTTACAAAGGCGAAGGACCCGGCGAGCCAATGGTCAAAGCCGATCCGCATCAACGACGAAAAGGGCTGGATCGATCCGTGCCCGCTATGGGATGACGACGGGAATGTCTATCTCGTTCATGCTTTTGCGGGCAGCCGCGCCGACGTTAAGAGCATGCTCGTTGTAAACAAAATGAACAGCGAGGGCACCAGGATTCTCGACAAAGGCGTCATCATATTTGACGGTCACAACGGCGATCCTACAGTCGAAGGGCCAAAGTTTTGCAAGCAGAATGGCTGGTATTACATACTCGCCCCGGCCGGCGGCGTACCGACGGGCTGGCAGCTTGCCCTTCGATCAAAGAGCGTCTATGGCCCGTACGAGAAAAAGGTGATCCTCGCGCAGGGCAAATCATCGATCAATGGTCCGCACCAGGGAGCGCTGGTCAATACTCAGACCGGCGAATGGTGGTTCCTCCATTTTAACGACAAGGGCGCTTACGGCCGTGTCGTCGATCTCGAGCCGGTCGTGTGGACAAATGATTTTCCGATTCCCGGTAACTCGGGCGAGCCGGTTCTGACCTTTAAAAAACCCAACGTCGGAAAGAGTTTTTCGGTGCAGACCCCACTCGACTCGGACGAATTTAATGGCACGTCGCTCGGCCCTCAGTGGCAATGGCATGCCAATGAGCCGCAGGCTCCGTGGGGAATGCCGGTTCCCGATAAAGGTGTATTCCGCATGTTCTCGGTCGAGCTGCCGGCTGGTTTCAAAAATTTGTGGGACGTGCCTAATCTGCTTTTGCAGAAACTGCCCGCCGAAGAATTTACCGCGACGGCAAAGGTCAAGTTAGATCCGCGATTCGAAGGCGAAAAATTCGGGTTGCTCGTGATGGGAACCGACTATTCGTATATCGGCGTCACGTACAAGGTCGGCAGCCTCTACATCGCCCAAGCCACCGACCACGATGCCGACAAAGGCTTTGCTGAATACGAAAACGTGCCGTTTCTGCTGAAGTCGAAAGAATTTTATCTGCGGGTAAAGGTCGCGGCCGGCGCGATGTGCTCGTTTAGCTTTAGCCTCGACGGAAAGACATTCACGAGCGTCGGCGTTCCATTTAAGGCGCGAGAGGGCCGCTGGATCGGCGCGAAGATAGGATTCTTTTTCACGAGGCCGGCCAAATTTAACGACGCCGGCTCGGCCGATATCGACTGGATAAGATTTGAGAAATAGAGCGCCTGATCCTATTCGGTGTCGATGACAGCCGGTTCGAGCCTGGGCGTCAAAACATGCATGATCGCCAGAGCGATCAGATACGCCGACGCGGCAATAAAGAACACCGGCAGATACGACCCCGTGTAGTCCTTCACATACCCGACGGTCGCCTGCAGGATCACACCGCCGACCGAACCGACCATTCCGCCAAAGCCGACAACCGAGCCGACCGCCTGTCTTGGGAACATATCCGACGCGGTCGTGAAAATGTTTGCCGACCAACCTTGGTGCGCCGCCGCAGCCAGACTGATCAACAAAACAGCGGTCCAGAGGCTGTCGGTAAACGGCACAAAAAGGACCGGCACCACGCAGATCGCGCAGATAAGCATCGCCAATTTACGGCTCTGGTTTACAGAACGGCCGCTCTTGATCAGCGCCGACGAAAGATATCCGCCGCCGATCGACCCGATATCGGCGATCACGTAAATAACGATCAGCGGGAGGGCGATGCCGCTTATGTTCACCTTAAACTTTTCGTTCAGGATCGGCGGCACCCAAAAAAGCCAGACCCACCAGATCGGGTCCGTCAAAAACTTTCCGATCGAGAACGACCACGTTTGCCGATGCGGAATTAGCCTCCGCCAAACGACCCGTTTCATCGGCTCTTCCTTATCGGACAGAATGTGGGCCAGCTCGCCGCGAGATAATTTCGGGTCGTCCTCGGGCTTGCGATAAATCGCGATCCAGAAAGCCAGCCATATAAAGCCGAATAAGCCGGTCAGAATGAAGGCCCATTCCCAACCGTAATTGATCGCGATGATCGGGACAGCGATCGGCGCCAGGATCGCGCCGACATTCGAGCCCGAATTAAAGATGCCGGTCGCGAGAGCACGTTCTTTTTTCGGAAACCACTCGGCGACGGTTTTTATCGCCGCCGGGAAATTGCCGGATTCGCCCATTCCAAGTGCCACGCGGGCAACTCCAAATCCAAGCGCGGAGCGGGCCAAGGAATGCGCCATGGATGCCACACTCCAAACTACCATCGCGACCGAAAAGCCTTTGCGCGTGCCGAAACGGTCCATAAAACCGCCGACGACCAACAGCCCGACTGCATATGCAGCCTGAAAAGCGCTGTTGATCCAACCGTACTCGACGGGATTCCACCCGATCGTTGCCTTAAAGCCTTCATCGGTCGTGAGGATCCCGAGCACCTGGCGGTCAACGTAATTTATTGTCGTCGCGAAAAACAAGAGCGCGCAGATCAGCCAGCGTCGGCGACCGATCTGCTCAGTGATCTCGCTTACAGCAGCAATGACCGAGCCCGTGATCGTAGACGCGGCTTCCTCAGGCGGGTCGATCTCAGACTCAGATTTAGGCTTGTCGATTTCCTCAACCTCTGCGGCGATCTCATTCATAGTTGTTTCCTGCTCTGATCTGTTGAGAGTTCAAGCTTTAGCTTGCCAAGTCGCTAGCTCCAACAGCAAAATCAGGCTCAATGTCTGAATTCCCTCTAATGCAAGCTGAAGCTTGTACTCGAAACCTTCTACTGATTGACTCCGCTCGCGAGAAAGCCGCCGTCGACGACGAGCACCTCGCCGGTGACAAAGCTCGCCGCTTCTGAGGCCAGAAACACAGCGGCTCCGGCGAGCTCCTCCACGTTTCCAAATCGGCCCATCGGCGTGCGAGCAAGAAATTCCTGTCCGCGAGGTGTTTCGTCCAAAAGCTTTTCATTCAGCGGCGTGCGAAAAACGCCCGGCGCGATCGCGTTTACATTTACGCCGTGCTTTGCCCACTCGATCGCGAGCGATTTTGTCAGTGAAGCGACGGCGGCCTTGCTCGCCGCGTATGCCGCGACCTCGAACAGAGAGACGAATGTCGAGAGCGATGCGATATTGACGATCCGACCGTAACCGTTAGAGATCATGTGGCGCCCAAACACCTGGCATGAGCGCAGCGTGCCTGTTAGGTTGGTTTCCAGTATCGCGTTCCAATCTTCTTCACCAAGGTCGAGCGTCGGCTCGCGTTTTGTCCGCCCGGCTGAGTTAACTAATATGTCTACTTTCCCGAATGCGCTCACGCATTCCGAAAGGAGATCTTCGAGCGACTGACGGTCGGAAACGTCCGACATGCAGCGGACCGTTCGGCGTCCCAGCGCTTCGATCTCGGCGCTCGCGGCCTCGACCTGTTCGCTCCGGCGCGACGTGCAGACCACGTCTGCACCGGCATTTGCGAGGCCGTGCGCGATGGCACGCCCGATCCCGGAAGTGCCGCCGATAACAACGGCGGCGCGTCCGGTGAGGTCAAGTTTCGAGAAACTCATAAGTGAATCAAAAAGACGGTTGTTAAGCGTTCGGCCGAAAGAGGTATTACCACTTTGTTAATGTTGTGTAGTTTGGAATACGCTGTCAAACGTTGTCAAGTCGCAGAAATGCTTGATTTTATTGATTCTCATGCGAGAATGCTGCAAAACCTACCATTCCCGACCAATTTCTCAAAGCAATACTTGCGTTTAATTGGTCAAACCAATTATTATGGAAATTAAACGTTACATCCACCGACCTAAGTGAGCACTTCAGCAAAGAAAACAGTCGAGCGGCGGCCCTCAGGCGAGAATATTTGGTTCAAACTTGAGGGTCCGCTGGCCGACATTATACAGCCCAGGAGCGAGTTGGCGTACAACGTACTGACCGATGAAGAGGCTGTCGGGCGGGCGATATTTGACGAGCTTTTAGAGTACTCAAGAGAAAAGTCCGGTGATATCAACATCGTTCTGCTTGGCGGTCGCGGTGCGCAGGCAATGTATCGCCTGATCAACGGGCTCGCGGCGAATAACCAGATCGATGATTTGCTCAGTCGCCTCAATGTATTCACTCAGGACGCTCTCGCGCCCATGCGATTGAGCAACGGCCTCAGCTTTGTTCGCGATTTCGAGCGGCTGCTCGGCGACGAGTTTTTTGCAAAGGTAAAAAGCTTTACGCCCATGTTCACCGAGACCGATGACCTTGAGAGTGAGATGATCAGATACATCGAACACCTCAATGGTCTTGGCGGCATCGACCTTTTCTTTCTCGGGCTTGGGCCGGAGGCTGAGGCCGTGTCACATCTGTGCTATATAAAACCAGGCAGCGGAGCGACGCTCGCCGATTTTGCCGGCGTTATTCCGATCTCGCCGAACATTCTCGAGCACCATATCGCAAAATTTAAGGTCGGAGGCAGCACCGTTTCGGCCGCCGATGAGGCCGAATGTCGGAATGCAAAGTACATTTTGACACTGGGACCGGCAGCAATACTAGGCGCACGGCGCATCGTTCAATCGATCGTCGACGCATCGACGGCACCAGGGAAAATACCGAGCTTCAAACGGCTCGTTGAGACGAAGCTTTCAGATAACGATAATGAGCTTGCCCGGCAGGTGGATGAAAACCCGGGCCTTCTCGTAAGGCTTCATCCGGACGTGAGATCATACGTCCTTCCCGATCTATTGGCATGACAGTAATGCTTGACACAGTAGCGGAAAAGGCCGAGCGTATAAGCGACTACGCGATCATCGTCAACCCCGATGATAATGTCGCCGTCGTCAAAAATGCCGTGTCCGCCGATCTTGCCCTTTCGCTGCCTTCCGGTGAGTCGGTCGTTGTTAAACAGTTAGTGCCGCCAGGGCATCGGTTTGCAACGAGGGACATCCCGTCCAACGAATATGTTCGCCAATATGGCCAGCCGATCGGGACGTCATTAGGTATTGCTAAGGGCGAATGGATCACTCATGACAACATGACCGACGAGGTGCCGGTCGTGCGTAACCTTCCGAAAGACCTGCAAACTCCGGCTCCCGACTATTTCCCCGCCGAGCAGATCGAAACATTCATGGGCTTTCGCCGCGCCGACGGCCGCGTGGGAACGCGAAACTATGTGCTGATCGTGCCGACATCAATGTGCGCCAGTCACGAGGCGACGCAGATCTCGATGATGGCCGAGTTCATGCACTACAGCCGCGAAAAGTTTCCGAACGTCGACGGGGTGGTCGCCATCCCGCACAACAAAGGCTGCGGCTGTCAGGACGGCTCGACGCTCGACGTGATGATGCGGACGCTGTCGAACTACGCTGACCATCCAAACGTCGGCGGTGTCATCCTGATCGATCTTGGCTGCGAAAAAACAAATCTGTCCTTCGTCGAGAAATATCTGACAAAACGCGAGAAGCCCATTCAAAAACCTGTCTTCAAGATCGGCATTCAGGAGGTCGGCGGTACACAGGCGGCGATCGAGCTTGGCCTTAAAGAGGTCGAGCGGATGCTGCCCGAGGTCAACAAATGCGTCCGCGAAGCATTTCCCGTGAGCGAGCTTGTTCTCGGCGTAAAATGCGGAAGCTCTGACGGGTTCTCAGGCATTTCGGCGAATCCGTCGTTGGGCTATTGCTCTGATCTGCTTGTACGAAGTCACGGGACGGTATTGCTCACCGAAGTTCCAGAGTTTTGCGGCGCCGAACACATTCTCGCCAACCGTGCAAAGGACGCCGCGACCGGTCGCAAGATATATGCGATGGTGGATTGGTATAAAGACTATGCGTCGAAATTTGGCGCTGTTCTAAACCAGAACCCGAGCACGGGAAACAAAGCGGGCGGCTTGCTGAACATAACCATCAAGTCGCTTGGCGCGATCGCCAAAGCGGGTACGACGCGAATCGAGGATTGCATCGAATACGCTGAAACGCCGCGCGTTAGAGGGATAAATCTCATGCAGGGCCCAGGCTACGATCAGGAGTCGACGCCCGGACTCGTGGCTTCGGGTGCGACGGTCGTCGTCTTCACGACCGGCAACGGAACGACCATCGGTAATGCCATCACGCCCGTGATCAAGCTCGCGTCAAACAACCGCGTGTTTGAAAAAATGGCCAGAGACCTCGATGTCTCTGCGGGAAATGTGATCGAGGGCACCGAGAGCATTGCCGAGGTCGGAACGCGGCTGTTCGAGCATGTTCGTCGGGTTGCGAGCGGAGAAATTCAGGCTAAGGCCGAGATATTAAAGCATCGCGAATTTCAATTTTGGGCCGAGCAAACCGTTTCGTTATAATGTCGTGTATACGATAAGTTTCGTTTATACCGTGGCATGACAAACGAATTGCTTTATCAGTCTAATCTATCGGTTTCCGCGCCCGGCAAAGGAAACCAGATGCTGCGGCTGATCCGTGCGGCCCAACCGATCTCACGCGTCAATATCGCGTCTCGACTGGGGATCGACCCGAGTACGGTGAGCGAGAATGCGAAACCGCTTATCGCTAGCGGCATTCTTCGCGAGGAGACAGTTGTTGACAAAGCGGAGCGACGCCGTTACCGCATGCTATCTTTTAACGGCGATACGCCGCATTTCGCCGGCGTCAATTTAGGCGTTCGCCATTCGCAGGTCGGATTAACAACGCTAAGCGGCGAGATCACTGACGAGGCCGACTTTGAAACTCCGGCCGATCCGTACAGGGCCTTGACCTTCGCACGCGAGCACCTTGACGCGATCATCCGACGAGATCCGACTCGCACGCTGAGCGTTATCGGAGTCAGCGTGCCCGGCATGACCGACGCGACGCGGCAGAAACTTCTATTTGCCCCGCACCTTGAATGGCGTGACCTGGACATCGCGCGAGCATTTCGCGTTAGCGACAGCGTTGGCGTCGTCGTCGAGAACGATTCGACCGCCGCTGCATTGTACGAAGCGCGGCTAAAGATCCGTGAGACGGAAGACGGACTTTTGACAAATTTTATTCTCGTGCGCTCGGGCACTGGCATTGGCGTCGGACTCGTGATCGGCGGCCGTATTCATCGCGGCAACGGTATCGCCGGCGAGTTTGGCCATATGACGATCGTGGCCGGCGGCAAGCCCTGCGTCTGCGGCAACCGCGGTTGTTGGGAAAAATATGCGTCGGCCGCCTCGGCAGCGTCGCTATATCTCGGTGATCGGCCGCCGGCACGCGGGGAAACCGTGCCTCGTTTTGTCGAGATAGTCGCGAAGGCAAATGTCGGCGATACGCGTTCAAAACGAACGCTCGAAAAGATCGGCGACTATCTCGGGATCGGGATCGCGAATGCGATCATGGGCATCGGCATCCCGCGTGTGATAATTAGCGGTCGCCTTGTTTATGGATGGGAGTTTATCGAAGGACCGATGAAAGATGCCATAACCCGCAGTATGATCGGCAAAGTAGGCGGTTGGTCGGTCGAGGCCGGCGAGCCGGTCGGTTCTGCCATAGGCGGAGCGCTTGAGGTGGCCGTGGAAGAATATCTGAGCAGGATCTGAAATTATGAAGGCACAAATTAAACTGGAAAATATCGATCGTGCAACGTGCGTCATCAAAGATACCCATAAGGGGAAGGGACGTTTTATCACGGTCAAACCGGGCGCGACCGCTTCGCGAAATCTGTTTTACGGGCGGATCATTCTCGAGGCAGGTGACGCGCCTGTTGCGTTTGCAAATGAGAGTCATGAAACCGGTCTGATCTGCCTGAACGGCGCGGGAAACGTGACGACGGGCGGACAAACTTTCGCGATGAAACGCTATGACGCGCTCTACATCCCGCGCGATTCGCAGATCGAGGTCTCGAGCGATGGGGCCTTTGACCTCGCCGAGATATCATCGCCGGTGGAAAAGAAATATCCGCTGCAGTTTGTTGAGTTTGAAAAGATCCGCCAAGACCCGTCGCTTCATTTTCTCGCGGGTGCTCCGCCAACCGAACGCGATCTGAACATCCTGCTCGGCAAGAATGTCGAGGCCGGACGCATCATGGCCGGTGTCACGTTTTCAAAGGACGGAAACTGGACGTCGTTCCCGCCGCACGAACATCAGAATATGCTCGAAGAGGCATATCTGTACATCGACATGCCCGAGCCGCAATGGGGAATCCAGTTGGTATACTCGAATCTCGAAGAACCCGAGCTCGTCCAGGTCGTTCACGAAGGCGATGTTGTTTTAATGCCGCAGGGTTATCATCCGAATGTCGCCGCACCGGCCAGCCACATCAATTTTCTGTGGATGATGGCCGCGAATCGCGAGGGTGACGATCGACAGTTCGGCGTCGTGAATGTTCAACCGGAATACGCGACCGGCGGCTCAGGTTTGGAAGCCTCGCAGAAGTAATTTCGATGGAGCAACAACCATACAGACTAAAGGTCATCCGTCTAGACACTGGCGAAATTGAAATAGTTGGGAACCGAGCAGGGCTTAGAGATCTGGCGGACGTTTGCAAGAATCTTAGCGACCTCTCAGATGAAGAGGCCGAAACTCCTGCGAATCATTATCACATCGCAGACTATATGAACAATGCCGAAGACGGTTCTCTAGAATTGATCGTACGCTATCAGGCTGATTTTTAACTGCCGCAAGCGTTTCTTGAGATGATCTTGGATAAATTCAGGCTCAACGGCAAGATCGCGCTCGTCACGGGCGCTTCTTCGGGGCTAGGCCAAGCCATTGCCATTGCCCTTGCCGAAGCTGGCGCCGATGTCGCTTGCCATTGCCGAAGGCCGGAACAAGCCGACGAGACGATCTCAGGGATCGAGCAGTTAGGATGCAAAGGCATTGAGATAACCGGTGACCTCGCTGAAGCATCCGGTTCTGGCGCGATAGTCGATAAGACGATCTCCGATCTTGGCCGGCTCGATATTTTAATAAACAATGCCGGCACGATACGCCGAGCTCCTGCAGTAGATTACAGCGAAGAGGATTGGGACACCGTCATTAACGTCAATCTTTCGAGCGTTTTTTATCTCTCGCAGGCTGCCGGAAGGCATATGACAGGCCGGGGCTCGGGAAAGATCGTTAACATCGCCTCGCTGCTTTCGTTCCAAGGCGGCATTACCGTTCCGGCATACACGGCATCGAAATCCGCCGTCGCCGGCCTGACAAAAGCGTTGGCAAATGAGTGGGCAAAATTTAACGTCAATGTAAATGCCATTGCACCCGGTTACATCGAGACAAAAAATACCGCGCCGTTGCGCGCGGACGAGACGCGAAACCGCCAGATCCTCGAACGAATCCCGGCCGGTAGCTGGGGACAACCTGAGGACATTGCCGGCGCCGCTGTTTTTCTTTCCTCGGCGGCGAGCGACTATATGCAGGGACACGTAATGGTAGTCGATGGCGGCTGGATGGGAAGATAGAAATCGGTTTTCTCCAGTGAATAGTGGGTAGTGAGAAGTGGATAGTCCAAACTATTCACTACCCACTTATCACTATCCACTGAAGCAATTATTTTCAAACAAATAAAGGATGCTCGAAATAAAGACTAAAGATAAATGCAGATGGGACATTGTCAGTTTGGGCGAAGTGATGCTGCGTCTCGACCCGGGTGAAAAACGCATTCACACGACCCGCTCGTTTGACGTGTGGGACGGCGGCGGTGAATATAATGTCGCCCGCGGTTTGAAACGATGTTTTGGCCTTGATGCAGCGGTCGTGACGGCGTTTGCGGACAATCCGATTGGCCGCCTTGTGCAGGACCTGATCTATCAGGGCGGTGTCGACCAGTCGCACGTAAAATGGGTCAAGTACGACGGCGTCGGCCGGACGGTCCGCAACGGGATGAATTTCACCGAGCGCGGTTTTGGCGTTCGCTCTGCATTAGGCTGTTCCGATCGCGGGCACACGGCTGTCTCTCAGCTCAAGGCCGGCGACATCAACTGGGAAAAGATATTTGGCGACGAAGGCGCCCGGTGGTTTCACACGGGCGGCATTTTTTGCGCTCTTTCAGAATCAACACCCGAGGTCGCCAAAGAGGCTATGTCGGTCGCCAAGAAACACGGCACCATCATCTCGTACGATCTGAACTATCGAGATTCGCTTTGGCGATCGATCGGCGGCCAGGCCCGGGCGCAGGAAGTAAATCGCGACCTGGCAAAATATGTCGACGTAATGCTCGGAAATGAAGAAGATTTCACGGCCTGCCTCGGTTATCAGATCGAGGGCCAGGATGAAAGTCACTCAAAGTTGGTCGCGACGAGCTTTGAAAAAATGATAAGACAAGCTGTTGCCGATTTTCCGAATTTCGCGGTAGTCGCGACCACGCTGCGTAACGCGAAGACGGCGTCCGTTAACGATTGGGGTGCTGTTTGTTTTACCGACGGACAGCTTTACCAGGCGACGCTCCGCAGCGATCTTGAGATACTCGACCGCGTCGGCGGCGGTGATTCGTTTGCGTCTGGACTAATCTATGGATTTCTTTCCGGCGATAGTCCGCAATGGGCGGTCGACTGCGGGGCGGCGCACGGCGCGTTGGCAATGACCACGCCGGGAGATACGACGACGGCAAGTTTGGCCGAGGTTCAGAGAGTAATGAAAGGCGGCGGAGCGCGAGTGGCGCGCTAGATCTATATGTCCGTAGCCCGCACGTAAGTAAGGGCTCAACACCGGCGTCTGGGACGACCAATTCAGAGCGATAACTCCGCCAAACCAAGTGCGCTTTTCTGCGTCTTCCTGTGTTTCAAAGCGGTCAATTAACTTTTATGGACAAAAGAGAAATTATCACTCAGATCGAGGAGACCGGCTTAGTTCCGGTCGTTCGTGCGTCGTCCGCGGATGAAGCCATGCAGGCGATCGACGCGATCAAAGCAGGCGGCATCTCGGTCCTTGAAATAACGATGACCGTTCCGGGCGCCGTAAAGGTCATCGAGGCGGTTGCTGCGAAAAACGACGGCAGCACCATCGTCGGGGCCGGGACCGTTCTCGACGCCGAGACGGCGCGCGTTTGCATGCTCGCCGGCGCGCAATTTATCGTGAGCCCGGCATTAAATCTCGATACGATCGCGATCTGCAATCGTTATAGCGTGCCGGTCATGCCCGGTGCATTGACGCCGACCGAGGTTGTCACCGCATGGACCGCCGGTGCCGATTTTGTAAAGGTCTTCCCAGCCGGTTCGGTCGGCGGAGCGAGCTACATCAAAAACCTCAAAGGCCCGTTGCCACATATCAAATTCATCCCCACAGGCGGCGTTTCGCTAAAGACCGCAGCCGACTTCATCAAGGCCGGCGCATCGGCTCTCGGCGTCGGAACCGATCTGGTCGATGTCAAAGCGATCCGCGCCGGCGAGCCACATATTGTTACCGAACGGGCAAAACAGTTTGTAGAGATCATAAAAGAGGCGCGGACGGGCTAGGGCCCTTGTGTCTTGCTTCTCCGACATAAGGAGTCATTGGTTTAGATTAAGGCTCGCATAGAACTCATCGCAGGTTATGAAATGCCATTTCAGTTTCTTGCTCTTGTAATTGGGAACTTCATAAAGGCAACGACCGTCAACATATTTCTTCCCGTTAAACTTCATATAATAGAAGCCGGTTTCCCCAGCCGAAAAATGTCCTCTTAACAAGATATCGTGATACCCGCGCGTTACCGATCCTAGTATCTGGTCGCCCATTTTCACCCGATCAACGTAATCACTGGCCTGAAGCAGCAGTTTATATTTATTCCCGTGCCGTTCAAATATCCAAAAACCACAATTGCCCACTGCTCCACAGAATGGCACGGTAGTCGCGCGGAGCATGATCTCCCTTGTGCCGTCTCCATTTAAGTCAACTAAAAACAATTCGAATAAATCTTTACAGTTGTCGACATCGACAGATTCGTCTAAGTCCTCACGGAAGTCCTTGAACCTTTTCAAAATGTGAATGGTTCTGTTTAATGTGTCGTTCGTGCATCGAATCCGCTTGTTTCGAGTTCTAGGATCATTTACGGCCCTCGCATGAATCCGAAATGGTGATTTAGCGTTATCTAAACTCGAACGTTCAACGGTCACTGTCAACTTACCGGGAATTGGTTTTCGTTCCATAGCATCCGTGTCTAGCATGGAAAGAACAAGCAGGCTGAAAAAGAATGTCCCGATCCCCGTAATGGAAGCTACGACGCGACGTCGGTTTTGAATGAAATGGAAGCTCATCAGGTTAATATGTCGAGGCTTGACGAGTCCATCAAGCGTAGAGTTGCCACTAAGACTATGAGGATTTCCACAACTCTGCTATGACGCAGGCCGCCTTTCGCTTCGACACCGAGACGGTGAAAATGTGAATTGGCTGCTGGGTTGCTATATAATCCGTTTGCCAGTGTTTTACCCGAGATGTCGATACTTATTGCCGAAGATAATGCTGCTCAACGCCGTTATTTGAGCGACCTGCTGAAGGACAAGTTTCCCGATCGTCTACCGCTGATCGAGGCGCAGGATGGTGAGTCGGCCGTGCGGCTGTCGGTCGAGCAACAGCCGGACCTATCGATACTCGACATCCAGATGCCAAAGCTATCGGGCGTCAAAGCCGCCAAGGCCATCTGGCGCGACTATCCAAAAGCACGCATTATTTTTTGGACACAGTTTCCGCACGAGATCTATATCAACGAGATCCGCAAGATAGTCCGCTCGACCGAGCCGCAGCCGACTTACGGATTTATTCATAAGAACAATCCCGAAGATCGATTTGTCCGATTCATCGCCGCCGTGCTCGAAGACGGCGCGGACATGATCGACCCGGCGTTCAAGGACCAATTTCAGCGTCCGCTGCTGACAGAATTCGAGGCCGAGGCGTTGCGCTATCTCGCGCTCGGTCTGTCGAATTGGGCGATCTCGCGAAAGTGTTCATTGAGCCTGCGCGGTGTCGAGAGCCGCCTGGCGACACTTTATGAAAAACTTTTCCCCGCTCATTCGGCCGGTACCACCGAAGAATCGTACGACAAGCTTGCCTACAACACCCGGACGCGGGCATTCTTTGAGGCGCTTCGACGCGGGCTCATCAATGCCGACGAGCTTGAGCAGGCCGAACGCGAACTGGCTGGCTGGCTCGAGCGCGACCGTCGAAAGTTTGCAAAGGAATGAGCGGGAAAACCGAAGTTTTCCTTCAGTGAATAGTGACAAGTTGTTAGTGGATAGTGATATCCAAAACAAACTATCCACTTGGCACTATCCACTTGTCACTGTAGAAATAGCTCTAAAGAAGTTTCATCTGCGAACCGCCTTGTGCAGTTATATTTGACCCGAAAGCTCATCTCGTCGTTGGCCGGCGCGATGTTGGTGTCGGCAGCGATCCTCGGCGTCCTCAAAGCGCAAGAACATCAGACCGAGGTGACACCTGTTCCCTCGCCATCGCCAACAGCTACACCGAACCGAACGCCCTCGCCGACGCCTTTGCCGGGCGCGCAAAACTTTCATCGCTGGGGCTCGATAACGGTCTTTAACGGTTTGCCCTCAGATAGCATCAAGGCCATTGCGCAGACGCCGGACGGTGTGATGTGGTTCGGCACAGATAACGGCCTGGCGCGCTTTGACGGTCGGCGTGTGCAGAACTTCACGTTTGGCGACGGCGACTCAAACCACATCCTGGTTATGAAAACCGATGCGGATGGCCGCATCTGGATCGGCACTCAAAAAGGCGCGTTCGTTTTCGCGGCTAACCGCACAGAGTTGATTTTTGGTACCGAAAGCGTAGCTGTTCAGTCGATATTACTCGGTGACGAAAATTATTTGGGTTCTGACAACGGGATTGTTTATCGCATCAGCGAATCGAACGGCACACGCAGAGCCGATCGGATCAGCCCCGAACAGTTAAAAGATGCCGAGGCCAAACCGGTCCCCGTCACCGGCATCTTTAAAGAACAAGACCGGCTGTTAGTCGCCACCTATGGCCGCGGGGTCTTTATATTTCGAGATGGCAAGTTTTCTGAGCTCCCGGCAAATTCGCGACCCACTTTTATTAATTCACTCAGCGTCGACAGCTCGGGAAAGGTTTGGCTCGGAACCGATGCGAACAAGGGCGTCAGCGGAATATTTCGCTTAGACGATTCAAAAGCCGTTCGAATAGCGGCACCAACGGCGAACGTGTGGCCGATCAGCATCGACGAAACTGGTCTGTGGGCGGGCACCGCACGTTACGGCTTGTTCCATCTGGTTAACGGCAAAACGGACGAGAGCTTCACGTTTGAAAATACGTCCGGCGGATTACGTTCCAATACCGTCTTTTCGATCTTTACCGACCGCGAAGGCGTCGTCTGGTTGGGCACCAATCGTGGAGTCAGCCGATACGATCCGCTTGGTCCGCTGCAAGAGACAGTGTCGGATAGTCCGAACAGCAATTTCATCAGGACATTTTGGGAGTCAGGTGACGGACGCGTACTTTACGCCGGGTCCAATCGCGGATTGTTCGAGTCTGACGGCGACAAATGGAAAGTCGTTCCGGGATTCGCGAATCGGGTTGTGTACTCGATAGAGACATCTTCGGACGCTACCGTGGTCGGTACGCCGAGCGGCATTTTTGACTCGGGCGGACACCTCCTTGCGCCTGGCGACGCGCGAAGCTTGGTACTGATGGGCGATCTCTACGCGGCGATAAACGGCCGCGGGGTCGTGAGATTTAGGAACGGTTCGCAGGATGTCATTTGGCCAGACGGCTCGGCGACATCGTTGATGTCTGACCAAGGCGAACTTTGGATCGGTACGGATGGGAATGGTCTGTTCAGATATGACGGGAGTCAGGTCACAAACGTGCTTACACCCGATGCTCTTAAGAGCGGAACGATCTGGAACATGTATCTGGATGCGGACCATAGCCTTTACATTGCCGGACAGCATGGCGTCTTTGTCTATCGAAACGGATCGGTCGAGCAGGTCGTTAAAACCGAGGATGTTCGCGACGTCTATTCCGACGGCCGCGACGTCTGGGCAGCTACGACCTCACAAGGGCTTTTGCATGCCAGACGTGACGGCAGCTTTGGCTGGATGGTATCGCCAATCGGATTTGAACAGGGCCTTCCTTCGGAAAAGGCGTTTGCGGTCCTGCCAATGAACGGTTTTCTTCTTGTCGCGACCAATCGCGGGGTCGTTCGTCTCTATCCTCAAACGACATCACCGAAATTGATCCCGGTTCGCGTCCTCAGTCAGCGGCTTCATGATCTCAGCGAGATAGGCTCGACGGTCGCTCTCGACTATCCGCAGAATTCTTTGCTGGTCGAGGTTGCAGGTCTGAGCAGCCGGACCTTTCCGGAGGAGTTTCAGTACGCGTTCCTTTTGAAGAATTCAAAAGGAGAGGTCATCGATCAGAGGTTTTCAAACAGTTCGCAATACGATCCGACCGACCTTAAGTCCGGAGAATATACGATCGAGTCGATCGCGTACGACCGCGACCTCAATGCTTCGGAACCATTGGTCATTCGGTTCTCGGTTGCCAAGGCACCGTTTCCCTGGACGGCGACGGCATTGGGCGTACTGCTTGCGATCGCTATCGTCGGCCTCGTCTGGGCAGTTTTTGAGCATCGACGGATGCGGCAGCGCAATCGTGAGCTTGCGGCGGCGCGATTTGACCTGGCGAACGAGGCCGAGCGCGAACGCAGCCGAATTGCTCGTGACCTACACGATCAGACGCTTGCCGACCTGAGAAATCTCCAACTTAAAAGTGATAAAGGCGCCCTGTCGGCTCCCGAGCTTCGCGGCGAGATCGAGTCGGTCTCGACCGAGATCCGCCGCATATGCGAGGACCTCAGTCCCTCGGTGCTTGAAAATGTCGGCCTCATTCCGGCACTCGAATTTTTGCTTTCGCAGACGATCGAGAATCATAAGTTTTCGGCCGAGCATGGTGTCGAAGAGAAGATCGAGTTTCCAGTGAATATCCAATTGCAGATCTATCGCATCGCCCAGGAAGTGTTGACCAATATCCGGAGACATTCCGATGCGGGCGAGGTCGCTATGAATGTTGAAATGCCGGAAGCCGGCCTATTCAAACTCACGATCACCGACGACGGTGCCACATTTCAACCGGACGGCGCCGGCCGAGGCCGCGGCATCGCCAACATCCGCTCGCGCGCCGGGCTGATCAACGCAAAGGCCTCATGGAAAAACGGACACGAGCGAGGGAACGTTTTCTCGCTTGCCGTCAAGCGTTAATGCCGCTCGCGGCCGGTTCCTCGTAAGGCTTTCGATATCGCGATAACACCGATAATTATCACCGGCGTGAATATAACGATCGCCGCGTGCCTCCAAAACAGCTCGCCCTGCCGGGCCGCGCCGTTTACGAGCGGTATGCCTATAGTCAGGCCATAATAGATCGCCAGTGGGAAAATGGCCCACTCCCAATTGCGGCGCGAAGATTCAGAGTCTTGAACACGCTCCGTCTTTGCTCTCAATAAAAAGAGAGCAAGCAGAAACCCAAAGTAGACAATGATGCCCTCAAATCGATGTATCTGTTCGTGAAGGAACCAATCATCGTCGTCGAGCGAATTTATCCAGACGGCGATGGCGATGCGCGTCGTGTTTGCGACTATGGTCGCGACGTAGGCTGTCGCGGCCGTGAATAAAAAGTACCGCCAACGGACCGGGCTCGTGCGTTCGCGCCAGAGTTTTGCGAGCGAGAGCATCAGAAACGCCGCGATCAAAAAATTGACTCCGGCACAGGCCGCGGCGATCAGAAAGGTCCGGTCTGCGCTCATATAACCCGCAAACGGCTCGAACTCGAACCGCGTGCTGGTGACGATCTCCACAAGCGTTGCCGTCGGCGCCAGTATCCATCGCAGCTCGTCCGGAGTCGCGCGTGAATAAAAGAGCTTGAGCGCGGCCGAGGCTGACACCACAACCAGAAGTTGCAGCATCAGCCTCCGACGCGATTTCAGCTCTGGTCCACCCATGTTCATTCGAGCCGGTTGCAAATGAGGCTTAGAAAGTAAATTCTTCGTCGTAACCCGACGATCAGCCCGATTACCAGCAACGCTCCGAGCAGCCAATAAAGCTCCGGCTCATCGCCCACGGCCAGATCGTTGACGCCAACCGGCAGAGGCAGCGGCTGATCGACTTTCTCAGCGTTTCCGTTCTGGTTGACGATCTTTTCGCGGACGGCGATGAATGACGTGTATTTCGTCAAAAGGTTGTATTTCAAACCGAGGTCGGTGATCTCTTTGATCTTGCTTTCGGACGGCTCGCCAAATCCGTAATCGGACAGCTCCGCGATCCGGGAGCGTGCCCAGAGATATCTGAGCGCTCGGTTTCCTTCGTCAGGTTGAGCCTGCGATACGTCGAACACACGGCGAAATTCGCCCTGCCCGTTGCGGCCCGTCATCTCGAGGGTACCCGCCGGCGTGCCGCGCCATTTGCCGAAAAGTATGACGGGTCGCCGGCCGAACATATCCGGCAGTTTGCCCGGCTCAACATCGTACGTCTCAAAACCGTTGGCCTTTATCTGAATGTTGGTGAGAACCGGGCTGTCGATATATTCGCGAAATTTGTCCGCTGCGTCAGACGCATCTGCCTCGTTTTCGACGATGAACGGCTCGCCCATTCCGGCCTTCGCGACACCCTCGATCAGATAGCGGTTGACTTCAGTCCCGATACCAAAGGCAAAGATGTTGCTCTCGCCGAGATGTTCGCGGATA
>Ga0207707_10000860_pt1 | contig 29649 bp, 30 predicted proteins | sample KBSC83BmetaG_FD_184336 | JGI IMG/M metagenome (GOLD analysis project Ga0207707, IMG submission 184336) | Corn rhizosphere microbial communities from Kellogg Biological Station, Michigan, USA - KBS C8-3B metaG (SPAdes) (version 2) | ecosystem: Host-associated > Plants > Roots > Rhizosphere ... | reverse complement strand
CGCTCGGCATCGTGACCGTGAGAAGCGAACCCGCGTCGCCTGATTACGCCGCCGCCTTCGCCACGCTGCGTCACAACACGGCCGTCTCGCGCGACATTGATCGCTACCGCCCGTACTTCGACAAGCCGCCCGACAAGCGCCTCACCCTCACCGTGAAAGTGTCCGCGCTGCCGCTCGCCACGGTGCAGTTCATGACGATCGACACGGCGTACTACGCCCCGGTGGAATGGGTGGACGCCATGCCCGACATGAACTGGCTCTCGAGCAGCAAGCAGGTGCGCTGGATCCTGCGCGACGATGCCACCGGCAAGGAGAACATGGGCATCGACTGGCACGTGCCGCAGGGATCGGTGGTGAAGCTGCGCATCTTCAACGACCCGAAGTCATTTCACCCCATGCAGCACCCCATACACCTGCACGGGCAGCGCATGCTGGTGATCTCGCGCGATGGGGTGCCGGTGCGGAATCTCGTCTGGAAGGACACGGCGCTCATTCCCGTGGGATCCACCGTGGACCTGCTCATCGATGCCTCGAACCCCGGCGCGTGGATGCTCCACTGTCACATCGCCGAGCATCTGGGATCGGGCATGATGACGGTGCTGCACGTGGACCCGCATGGCGGAGCGCGCGGAGCGGGCGCAGCGCGGTAACGCTTTGCACGCGCGCCGTGTCCAATCGTCAATCGCTGTCTCCACCCCTGTCAGCTCTCCCATGACGACACCGGCCGTTCCTTCCTTCGATGATCGGTCGCCACGCTGGTCCGCGTTCATCCAGGATTTCCGCTACGCCACGCGCGGACTGCGGAACACACCGGCATTCACCTGGGCGGTGGTCATCACGCTCGCCCTCGGCATCGGCGCCAACGTCGCCATGTTCTCCATCGTGGATCGGCTGCTCTTTCGCGCGCCGCCCATGCTGCGCGATGCATCGCGCGTGCACCGCGTGTACCTGGGCCAGACCTTCCGCGGCAAGGAAGACTTCAACAGCAGCATACCGTACGCGGGGTACGTGGACCTCACCAACGCCACGCACTCCTTTACGCGCACCGCGGAGTTCAGCAGCCCGGACATCGCGATCGGTGCAGGCAGCGATGCGCGCGAGATGCCCGTGGGGACGGTGAGCGCGAGCTTCTTCGGATTCTTCGACGCGCCGCCGGCGCTCGGCCGCTACTTCACCGCACGCGAGGATCAGCCTCCCAATGGTACCCCCGTCGCCGTCCTCTCCTACGGACTCTGGCAGACACGGTACGGCGGGAAGCACGACGTGCTGGGACAGACGCTCCAGATCGGCGCCACGATCTTCACGATCATTGGCGTGACTCCGCGCGGGTTCGTCGGAGTCTGGCCCGACAAGCCGCCCGCGGCGTTCATTCCGATCACCGTGCGCGGCGGCGAGAAGGGGGCGACGCTCCAGATCCCCGGCGAGGAATGGTGGACCACGTACCACTGGTTCTGGGCGTCCATGATGGCGGAGCGCAAACCGGGTGTCACGCTTGCAGCGGCGAACGCCGATCTCAGTCGCGCGTACCTGCAGGAGTACGCCGCGCAGGCGGAAAAGGAGCCGCGCATGCCGCCCGTCGCACTCGCGCGACCGCACGCGGTCGTGGCGTCCATCCTGAGCGACCGCGGACCGAACGAATCCCAGACCGCCCGTGTCGCCACATGGATTTCGGGTGTCGCGCTCATCGTGTGGCTCATTGCCTGCGCGAACGTGGCCAACCTGCTCCTCGCCCGCGCGCTGCGCCGCCGCCGCGAGATCGCGGTGCGCCTCGCGCTCGGCGTGAACCGGGGACGCCTGATCGCACACCTTCTCACCGAAAGTCTGGTGCTCGCGCTGCTCGGTGGTGTGGTGGGAGTAGTGGTGGCGCAGGTGGGCGGCGCGGTGCTGCGCGGCGTGCTCCTGCCCGAGACGGCCACCGCGTCGGTGGTGGGCGATCCCCGCACGCTGTTCATTGCCGGCGTGGCCGCACTCGCGGCCGGATTGCTCACCGGTCTCGCGCCCATCGCGCAGTTGCGCCACACGAACCTGTCGAGCGACCTCAAGGCGGGAGCACGCGAGGGCACGTACCACCGCTCGCGGCTGCGTGTGGGACTTCTGGTCTTCCAGGGCGCGCTCAGCGTGACGCTGCTCGTCGGCGCGGGACTCTTTGTGCGCAGCCTGCACAACGTGCGCAACGTGCCGCTGGGATACGACGCCGATCACGTCCTCGCGGTGGATTTGCAAATGCGCGACGTGAAGCTGGACAGCGCACAGAAGGTAACGCTGCGGCAGCGCCTGCTGGACGAGGTCACGGCGGTCCCGGGCGTCGAGCACGCGGCGCGGCAGCTCACCATGCCGTTCTGGAGCATGTGGAACTCCGATCTGCACGTAGCGGGCATCGACTCGGTGAGGCGGCTGGGCCAGTTCTACCTCAACGCCGTGTCGCCCGACTACTTCGCCACCATGGGCACCCGCATTCTGCTGGGGCGCGGCATCACCGAAGCGGATGTGCAGGGGGCGCCGGGTGCGATGGTGGTGAGCCAGGCGATGGCGAAGACGCTCTGGCCCGGACAGAACGCCATTGGCCAGTGCGTGAAGGTAGGAAAGGATACCGTGCCCTGTACCTACGTGGTGGGAGTGGCCGAGAACATCAAGCAGACGAGCCTGAGCGACGAGGACACCGGGCTGTTCTACTACCTTTCGGCACAGCAATTCCGTCCGGACATGGGTGGCCTGTTCGTGCGGATGCACGGGTCGGCAGCCGCGTTCAAGGAAACGATTCGCCGGCACCTGCAGGACGCCATGCCGGGCGCGTCCTATGTCACCGTCACCGCCATGAGCGATGTACTGGGAGAGGAGACGCAGTCGTGGCACATGGGCGCGACCATGTTCGCCGTGTTCGGGCTGCTGGCACTCGTGCTCGCCGCCATTGGGCTCTACAGCGTGATCGCGTACAACGTGGCCCAGCGGACGCACGAACTGGGTGTGCGATCCGCACTCGGCGCGCAGATGCACGACCTCGCGGGGCTCGTGGTGCGCGAGGCAGTGATGCTGGCGGCCGCGGGCATCGTGGTGGGCGGAGCCATTGCGCTGGCGGCGGGGCGGTGGATGAAGCCACTGCTGTTCGAGGTCTCGCCGCACGATCCATGGATCTACGTACTCGTCGCCGTGGTGCTGCTGTCCGTCGCGGTCGTGGCCAGTTTCGTTCCCGCACGACGGGCGGCGGGCGTGGATCCCATGCAGGCGTTGCGGACGGAGTAACGGAACGGGCGAGCATCGCTCGCCCGTTCAGCCGGGACACACCTAGTGGATTTCGACCTTCTTTGCTTTTCGCGTTGCCTGCTGGGGGAGGGGAACCGTCACGTTCAGGATTCCGTCCTCGAACTTCGCCGTGATCTGATCTTCGTTCACGCCGTCGGGCAGTGGGATCGCGCGGTAGAACGAACCGTAGCTGCGCTCGCTCCACCACGATCTGTCTGACTGATCCTCCTCGTCCTGGCGCCGTTCTCCGGAGATCTCGAGCGTTCCTTCGTCGACGTTGATGGTGACGTCGTCCCTGGTGAGACCGGGCAGCTCAGCACGAACGACGAGCTGATTGTTGCGCTGGAACCTCTCGATGCGCGGCATCCACGTTGTGGCGCCGATCCCGGATTCCTGCACTTCGCCGCCGAGGTGACTCTCGAACAGACGATCCATCTCGCTGTTCAGCCGGCGCATGAACTCGAACGGGTTGGACATGAATGCGCCGGCGAGGAGGCCCGGAGGCGCCGCCATGATCGAAGGCACCATGGATACTGGTCTCGAGCGAGGAGATAGTGCCGTGCCGCGCTGCGACGATTGTGTCCCTGGCTCTCTGCTCACCGAGCGCTGGCGCTCCTGGTCGCTCCGCGTTACGCCTGGTGCCCTTCCCGAGAGCTCCGAGGTCCCGCTGCTCGATCCCGTTGCGGTCTGCTCCCGCTGCGTCTTGTCGCGTCCCTGGGACGCCTCGTCCTGATTGTGGGTCGCCATACTCATGCTCCTTTCTGCTGACTGCCGGTGCGCTGAACCCGCTGCGGCCGACCCGGCGCACCAGGGCACCACGCTGGCGTGCAGTTCTGGTCGGACGCCTGGGGGCAGTCAAGCCGGCAATCCCGGTGCCATTTGCGAAGCCAGGCGGAAAATGGACGACGCCACACTGCAATCGGGAATGGCGAGCAGGCAACAGCAATCGAGCGAGACAGACAGTGCCGCTGTCGCCCTCAATGCGGCGTGATGATCTGCTCTGGCGCGCGCACGATGGGAGCGGCCACGGCGAGCGGCGCGCGCTCGGACAGCAGCTTCGTGGTGAACCGCTGCCCCTCGGAGATTCGCTCGACCTCTATCGAGGTCGCTTCCACGATCTGCTCGATGCGCGCCATGCGCTCCTCGAGCGCTGTCGTGTCCAGCGAAGGCCGGCGCCGGAATTCCATGTAGCGGGTGATCAGCCGCGCGACCGTGATCAAGGCCGTCATGCTGAAGGCGAAGAACAGGATCGCGTAGAGGAGGTCGTCCATCCGCATGCCGAACCATCCTGTGCAGGGTCTCGGATGCTGCGCACTGCGCAGCGGGCTTCTGCCCCTACGGCAGGGCGGGCGCCGGCGTTTCGCTGGATCAATGGGGCGGCTGCTCCCGGTCCCCGCCGTCTTGACGACGGTCACCCTGCCGCAGTTCTTTCACGCTAACACGTCCGGCGCCACTTTGTACTTCCTGCCTTCACGAGGAATCCGACCATGGGAACACGGGATTCACGCGTTGACGCATACATCGCGCGCTCTCCCGAGTTCGCGAGGCCGATTCTGTCGCATCTGCGCGATGTCGTGCACGCCGCCTGTCCGGACGCGGAAGAGGCCATCAAGTGGGGTGCACCAGCCTTCATGCATGGGGGCATGCTGTGCGGCATGGCGTCGTTCAAGGAGCACTGTGCGTTCCACTTCTGGAAGGGATCGCTCGTGGTTCCGGCGACCGCCACCAGCGCCGTCACGGCCATGGGCCAGTTCGGCCGGCTCACCAGCGTGTCGGACCTCCCCGCGCGCAAGGTGCTCGCGAGCTACGTGAAGAAGGCCATGGAGCTCAACGATGCCGGTGTGAAGTCGCCATCACGATCAAAGCCCAGGACGCCGCGCAAGGTCGTGGTCCCCGAGGCGCTCGCCGCGGCGCTCGCCAGGAACCGGAAAGCACGAGCTACGTTCGACGCGTTCAGTCCCAGCCAGCAACGTGAATACTGTGCGTGGATTGCCGAGGCCAAACGCGAAAAGACGCGAACGCAACGGGTGGCCACGGCCGTCGATTGGCTGGCCGAGGGCAAGCCCCGGAACTGGAAGTACATGAAACAGTAGCCGGGCAGGGCGACACCGGGCTGGTCGTCACGGCGCGGCCGCGCTAGCGTTATAGCGTATTCAACATGCCCCTGGGAGGCAGGATGGACCAGAAGCAACTCGAGGCGCTTGCGCGGAAGAACGCCGCCAAGTCACAGAACCTCCAGAAGAAGATGCGACGCGTCTACGACGCGACCCTCGACGCCACACGCCCCAACGAGCCCGATCCTGAGTCCGAAGCCCAGGAGATCTTCCGGGAAATGAAGAAGCGCGAGTTCTAGGGAGCTGGGAAGGCGAACTGGAAACGGGGACGATCGGCCGGGGGACAGGACCAGCCATCAGCTCCTGACTGCGAGGTCCTTCGCATACACCCCCTTGTATTTGCTTACCTCGCTGCGCTCCTGGTCCAGCTCGGGGATGTAGCGCGCGACGAAGCCGCGCGCGAGGAAGTATCTCTCCGAGTTGCTCACCGCGAAAATCGTGTGCACGTGACGCTGAACCGCGAGATCCTCCGCGGCCCGCACGAGCGCGATCCCGACGCCACGACCCTGTGCATTGGGCGCCACCGCGAGTGAGCGAATCTCGCTCAGGCTGGGCGCATACTCGTCGAGGTGCACGCACCCCAGTATCCGGTCGCGCTCCGCGACGACCAGGAAGTCTGCGCAGTGCTCACGAATGAATTCGAGTGATCGCGGGAGCAGCGTGCCGTCCGGCACGTACAGATCGATCAGCGCCTTGATGTCCCCCGCATCGCCGGGGACCGCCGCACGAACGTTCACGCCAACTGTTCCAGTGAGAAAGGAAGACGGGAATGATGCACGATGAGGCGCTCATTGCGAAATGAGCGTGCGCGCTCCATTTTCGCGACCGCCCAGCCGAGTCCGGCAGCGGGCAGCATGCGGGCATTGCTCACCTTTTCGGGAGGTTCGGATGCCTGGTCTCTCCGAGCAGCAGGGACCCCTCATCAAGTCCACCGCCATCGCGACAGTTGTGCAGCTGATCATGGTGATTGCCGGCCACAGCATGCCGGCGGTCGCGAAGAATTTCGCGGCGGGGGGTACGACGATCGCGGCGCTTGCCGGTGTGCTGTTTGCGCTCATGGCCAGGGGGTCGAACACCGGCACGGCCGCCGGCGGCGGCCTCATCGCCGGCGGGCTGTCCGCCCTGATCGGCATTCTCGTGTCGCACTTCCTGGGCGATGTCCCCGTTTCCACGATCGGTATTGGAACCGGCGCGTCCGTGGTGGCCGGTGGCCTTGGCGCGCTGATCGGGAAGTTGGCGTCCAGATCTCCAGCGACCTGACCACGATCGCGGCACGGAGGCCTTTCGCCGAGCGCGGGTGCCCTGCATCTTGGGGCACCCACTCCCTGTCAGGAGGCACCCATGGCGGATCTGCATCCACGGGTTCAGCAGTTGCTCAGCGATCTGGAGCGGCAACGCGACGAGTTGCGGGTCAAGATGCACCTCGCCAAGGCTGATGGCCGTGAGGAGCTGGCGAAGCTGGATGAAAAGCTCGATCAGCTTCGCGCCAGGGCGGGGCGGCTGACCACCGAAGCGCAGAGCGCGGCGGGAGACATCGGCGATGCCGCGAAGGTGCTCGCCAGCGAGATCAGGGAAGGCTTCGAGCGCATTCGCAACGCACTCTAGCTGCGCGGCTGTCCCGGATGCGGCGCCGGCACGTTCGCGTCCGCGCTCTGCCGGTCAGACAGGAGTCTGGTCGTGAAGCGCTGCCCCTCGGAGATGCGCTCGGTTTCGATCGCGATGGCGTCTACCGCCTGCTCGATGCGATTCAACCGTTCCTCGATCGCGTGCGTTTCCGGAGGAGGCGCGAACCTCCTGGCGCGGTGAGTGAACCACATGCGCGCGAGCAGCAGAACGCTTCCACAGATGATCGCGAGTATGGCAATGACGAACGGTGCATCCGGATCCATGATCAGCTCCGCTTTGGCGTGAGTCTCCCGTATTCCTACGTTCCCCATTCCCTTCAGGTGTCATGCCCGTACGACCGCGCGACGCGCGCAGCTACCCTCTCCCCGACAAAGGCCAAGTGGAACACTCCATGACCACGACGTCCACCGCGCTCGATGGCTACCAGACGGTCAAGTCGCTCGGCCTGGTGCGCGGCATCATCGTGCGCTCGCGGTCCATCTTCGGGACCATCGGCGCCGGCCTGCAAACGGTGCTCGGCGGCAACATCACGCTGCTCACCAATCTGTGCGAGAAAACGCGTGAGGACTCCTTTGACCTCATGCTGCAGCACGCCCAGCAACTGGGCGCCAACGCCGTGGTCGGCGTGCGCTACGACGCCACCGAAATCATGAACGGCGTGACCGAGGTGCTCTGCTACGGCACCGCGGTCGTCGTGGAGCCGATCCGCCGGCAGTAGCACCGCCGGCGCTCATGTGGCGATGCGGTGCTCCTCGTCCAGCCGCAGCTCGCCATCCACGTCGTCGTAGGTGAACAGCTCCGCGTAACGCCCCCAGTCCACTACCGTCTCGAACTGGCGGCGTGCTTCCTCCTTGCTGAAGCTGTGGGCAAGCTCGGAGAGCACGCCATCCGCCTCGAGCGTGTGTGAGTCGGCGGCCGCAAGGTCTCCCACGATCTTTTTCATGAGGGCGACGCGCTCCAGCACACGCTCACGGAAGAGCGCCTTTTCCTCATCGAGCTCCACTTCAGCGAACCGCGCTCCCATTTCCGTCAGCGCGATGATCCGTCCCTGCACGGTGGCCAGCCCCAGGAGGTCAGTCGCCTCGGAAATCGCCAGCAGGTCATCGCCGCGCATCTGCAAGTCGCGACCCAGCTCGTGCAGAACGGCCTTGCCTCCCATGCCGGCGAGGTACTGCACGAAACCTGTGAGATCGTCAATGCTCACGTCCGGAATGGATTGCTGCCGCCGCCGCCGCGGCCGCTTCGGTGTGGGCTTCCCCGCCTCATAAATGGCACTCGCATCTTCGCCCGGATTGGTCATGATGCGGTAGATCGCTTCCACGAGCTGTGCCCGTGCAGGCCCCTTCCGCGCCCGCTCTGCCGCCGGGAGCCCCTTGAGCTCGATCCGTATGCGTCCCGGATTCGCACCGAACACGAGAATGCGATCCGCGAGGGACACGGCTTCCTCGATGTTGTGCGTCACCATGAGTACCGCCTGCGTAGGGATGCTGCGCGATGCCCAGAGCTCGCGCAGCTCCTGTCGCAGGTTCTCCGCAGTGAGCACGTCGAGCGCCGAGAAGGGTTCGTCCATGAACAACACTTCGGGCTGCACCACCAGCGCGCGCGCGAATCCCACGCGCTGCTTCATCCCGCCCGACAGCTCCTTCGGAAACGCCTCTTCGAAACCGTCGAGTCCAATGAGGTCGATCGCCCGCACCGCACGCTCGCGGCGCTCCTGCTCCGGAAGTTCCGTGGCCAGCAGACCCAGCTCCACGTTCTGCAGTACCGTGAGCCAGGGAAAGAGCGCGAAGCTCTGAAAGACGATCGCGACCTGTACGTTGGCCCCGTGCAACGGCGTGCCGTGCACGAGCACCTGTCCGTACGACGGCGACATGAGGCCCGCCAGAATGCGCAGCAGCGTGGACTTGCCCGATCCGGATGGCCCCAGCAGCGCGACGAACTCGCCCGGGTGCAACGACACGCTCACGTCTTCGAGCACGGGTGCACGATCGTCGCCATAGTACTTCCCCACACGCTCGGCGCTGAGCAGCGCTTCCGCACGAATCGAATCGGGTTGTGGGTCAGTCAGTGTCGTCATTGCCTCTCGATCCTACTGCAGCCGGTAACGCGATTCCGCCAGCACGTACAGCCTGCGCCAGATGAGCCGGTTCACAGCAATTACCACGGCGGCCATCACGAGGGTCGCGGCCAGGAGGAGCGGGAAGTCCCCGCGCTCCGCGGCGCCCGCGATCAGCGAACCCAGTCCCACCGTGCGGACCGTGCGGCCGCCAAAGGACACGTACTCGGCGATGATCGATGCGTTCCACGCTCCACCGGTTGCGGTGAGCATGCCCGTGACCAGGTACGGGAAGATCGCCGGCAGAATCAGCGTGCGCCACCGGCGCCATCCGGTGACGTGATAGTTCACGGCGGCTTCCTTGAGCTCGGACGGGATGGACATGGCGCCCGCGATCACGTTGAACAGCACGTACCACTGCGTGCCCAGAAGCATGAGCGCCACGGCCGCGATGTTGAGGCCGCCAGGCAGTGCGAGCAGCGCGAGCAGCAGCACGGGAAACACCGCCGTGGCGGGAATCGAGGCAACCACCTGCACGATGGGTTGCATGCGGCGCGCCCAGCGCGGGTTCGTTCCAATGGCCACGCCCAGCGGTATGGTCCACGCCGCGCCCAGTGCGAGCGCGATCGTGGTGCGAAGGAAGGTTGCTGCCGCACCCACGCCGACATCCCCCCACTGTCGCACCGAAATGCCGGCCACTTCGCGCGCCGCCGCGAACGCGCCCCAGAGGACCACCAGCACGACGACGCCCAGCATGACGTAGCGCGCCAGTCGCCTGGCCCGCGATCGCGTCACGAAGTCGAACGCGACAGGGAGCCGTGGCGGACCGGCGTGCGACAGCACAGCATCCAGCCGCCGCCAGGCCGGCATCACCAATCGTGCACCCGTCCATTCGATGAGCCGCGATGCACGCAGGAAGTCGAGCACTGTGGAGTGCGCGACCTCCGCAGCCGAGGACTGCTCGAGCTTGAAGCGATCCGACCACGCCACCAGCGGGCGCCAGAGCACGTGGTCGAGCAGCACGATGATCGCGATGAGCGTGAGCAGACCGAGCGTGATCGCGCGGACGTCGTCCTGCTCCGCTGCCGTCGCGAGGTAGGAGCCGAGCCCGGGAAGGCGAAGACTTTTCGGGCCGATCGTGAATTGCTCCGACGCCATGAGAAAGAACCAGCCGCCGGCCCAGCTCATCATGCTGTTGGCAATGAGCGCGATCACGCCGGAGGGGAGTTCAAGCCGGGTGAAGCGGCGCCAGAAGCCGAGCTGACACACCGTGGCGGCCTCGCCCAGCTCCGGCGGAATGGTGCGCAGCGACTGGTGAAAGCTGAACGCGAGATTCCACGCCTGACTGGTGAAGATGAGCAGAATGGCCGCGAGCTCGAGCCCCAGCGTGCGTCCCGGAAAGAGCGCCACGAGTCCCAGCACCACGCCCGGCATGAAGGAGAGAATCGGAATGCTCTGCAGGATGTCGAGCAACGGGATCATCACGCGTTCGGCGTTGCGACTGGCCACCGCGATGCGCGCGTACGCCAGACTGAACGTCAGCGAGATGATGTACGCGATCGCCATGCGCATCGTGGAGAGTCCGGCGTACAGCGGCAGGTGCGATGGTGACAGGTCGATCGTCGTGCCTGGCGAGAGCGGTTCCGACCAGCGCGCCGCCGCGCGGATGACGCCGTACGCCACCGCCGCAATGAAGCAGAGCAGCACTACGTCCACCCAGCGCGATGCGGTCTGCGACTCCAGGTCGAGGACGCGACGGCGGGAAGGGAAGAGCGGCTGAACCATTCGACGAGGAGCGCGGGTGAACGTCAGGCAGGAGGGCGAGGCGCGCCGGAAGATATGCGCGCATCCCGGCATGTGGAGGCTCGGCAGCGGACTCGCCCATGCCGGGCCTTGTCGCACCTCGCGCGTGAACCTATCGTGGGGCAGCGGGCACTGCGGCCCGCGGATTGATCACCCGGAGGAGGAACATGGTTTCGAGACGCGAGTGGCTGCGACTTGCGGTGAGTGGCGCCGCGGTAGCCGTGGCGAGCGGAGCGGTGCCGGCATTCGCCGAGTCGCCCACGGCGATCACGGTGTACAAGGACCCGAGCTGCGGCTGTTGCAAGAAGTGGGTGGAGCATCTGCGCGCCAACGGATTCGCCGTGACCACGCGCGACATGAATGATCTGAGCGAGGTGAAGGCGACCTTCGGCGTGCCGAAGGCGCTGCAGTCATGTCATACGGCGACGACGGGGCAGTACGTGGTGGAAGGGCACGTTCCGGCAGATCTCATTCAGAAGATGCTGCGTGAGCATGCGAAGATCGCGGGGCTTGCGGTGCCTGGCATGGTGAACGGATCGCCGGGAATGGAGAGTGGCGCACCAGACCATTACGACGTCATCGCGTTCTCGAAGAACGGAGCGACCAGCGTCTACGCGAAGCGCTGATTCGACAGGTCACGATGCCCGGAGGTCTCCATGGGCCAGTTCATGCCACCTGCGTTGCCTGAACGGCGCGCTGCGCTCGCCCTGCTCGTGCTTCTCGCCGGAGCGTGCACATCGCGGGCGGAAGCCGGAGGCAACATGAGCGACAAGGGTGCATCCTTCACGCTGACATCGTCCGCGTTCCAGCAGGGCGGGTCCATCCCCTCGCGCTTCACCTGCGATGGAGCGGGAAGTGCGCCTCCACTCGCCTGGAGCGGTGCCCCCGCGGGCACGAAGAGCTTTGCGCTGATCGCCGACGACCCTGACGCTCCTGATCCCAAGGCGCCCAAGGTCACCTGGGTCCACTGGGTGCTCTACGATATTCCCGCCAGCGCAAGCTCGCTGCCGGAGGGTGTCAGCTCACAAACGCTCCCCGCGGGCACGCACGAGGGGGAGAACGGCTGGAAGAAGCCGGGTTACGGCGGTCCCTGTCCCCCGATTGGCCGTCACCGCTACTTCTTCAAGCTCTACGCGCTGGATGCGACGCTCGGCGACCTCGGCGCGCCGGACAAGGCGAAGGTGGAGGCAGCCATGAAGGGGCACGTCGTCGGGCACGCCGAGCTCATGGGGACGTACCAGAAGGGCGGGAAATAGGCTCCGACCTTACCGCATCTTCTCCACCGTCGACTTGATCGTCTGCGTGATCGGCGCTCCGGTCGTGCCTTCCAGACTCATCGTCAGATCGATCCGCTGAGTGGACTGGGAGCCCAGAAACACGCCGCGATCGCTCACCAGCCTGAATCCGGTCACCGAGCCGTCACCGGTGAGCTTGACCTTCTGTCCGTTCTCCGTCTTCTGTCCCGCCTGCGCGATGCTGGAGTGACGGTCCACGCGCCACGCGTGCGAGCCCGCGACGGTCGTGTCGCCCGTGATCTTGTTCGACGTGATCTGTCGCGTCAGGATGTCGAAGCCATCCTTCTTCGCCCGATCGGTCACGGTGTCCTCCCACGCGGTGCCGACCGTCAGCGGTTTCGAAGGAAACTCGGCCAGGAAGTTCCGGAACGCCCTGTAGAGGGCGACAGTCTGCGCGTCGGTCGTGCCCGCTGGCGGATCGAAGCTGTAGACACGTCCCCGTGGCGAAATGAGGCCATGCACGGTCTGTCCGAAGAACTTCTTGACGTCCGGCTGCGGCGCGTCGAATTGCGAATTCACCGCCACCGAGTCGAGCGTGATGCGCAGTGCGAGCGTGTCGGTGGAACGCTGGATGAGATTCATGGTGACGTACTGCGTGGTGGTGACGTCGAATTCGAACGGCGCGCGCCCGCCACCTTGAGCCTGCTCGCGGTGCACCTCTGTGACGAGGCGGTACTTCTGGGTGCCAGGCGCATAGGCGAACGTGGTTGACTGGGCGCTCACGGCCGACGTTCCCAGCGCCGCGACGCTCAGCAACCCGATTGCGGTGATGATGAGACGCATGACGACCCCTCCAGTACAGTGTGATACGCGCCGGTACATGGCGTCTGGCTTTCCATGGAGCGATGCACTATCTAGATAATCATACATAACGATACGCCACCATTCCCGAAATCGCTCGCCAATCGTGCCTTCGATGACGCACCCGCCACTGCCGGCGCCCCTTGCGGAGTTCATGGACCGCTTCAACCGGGGCGAGTACTGGGAGAGCCACGAAACGCTCGAGCATGTCTGGCGCGCGTCCCGGAGCGAGTTCTATCACGGGCTCATCCTCTTCGCGAGCGGCTTCGTGCACGCCCAGACAGGCAACCGCCACGGCGTGTCGGCGCAGATGCACAAGGCGACGCGTCATCTGGCGCACTTTCGCCCCAACTATCTCGGCCTGGACGTGGATGCCATCGTACGCCACGCCGAGCGTTGCGAGACGCTCGCCGATGCGCGACCGGCCACCTTCCCGCTGTTCCGGCTCGAAGCGCGCCCGGAACGGGTGCGCGGGGACGAGCAGGAGTGGCAACTGTAAGCATCGGCACGGCTCGGTAGGGTTCGAGCTCCGACCCCGGGTCTGGCCCCGAGTTCCGACTCCCGCGGGCCATTCCCCTTTTTTCATGCCCATTTCCTGACTGCATTCGTGGCGCCACAGTTCATCTACGTCATGAAAGACCTGCGCAAGGTGGTTCCACCTTCGCGCATCATCCTCGATGGCATCTGGCTCTCCTTCTACCCCGGCGCCAAGATCGGGGTGCTCGGCCCCAACGGCGCCGGCAAGTCGTCGCTCCTCCGGATCATGGCCGGCGTGGATCACGACTTTCAGGGCGAAGCCTGGGCCGCGGCGGGCACGCGCGTGGGCTATCTGCCGCAGGAGCCACAGCTCGATCCCTCCAAGGACGTGAAGGGCAATGTGGAGGAAGCCGTACGGGACACGCGCGCGCTCCTCCAGCGCTTCGAGGAGATCTCCGCGCGCTTCGCCGAGCCCATGTCGGACGATGCCATGCAGCGATTGCTCGACGAACAGGCGGCGGTGCAGGAGCGCATTGACGCGGTGAACGCGTGGGAGCTGGACCGCACGGTGGACATCGCGATGGACGCGCTGCGGCTGCCCCCAGCAGATGCGGATGTCACGACGCTCTCGGGCGGCGAGCGCCGCCGCGTCGCGCTCTGCCGCGTGCTGCTCGAGCAGCCCGACCTGCTCCTCCTCGACGAGCCCACGAATCACCTGGACGCCGAGAGTGTGGCGTGGCTCGAACGGCATCTGGCGGAGTTTCCCGGTACCGTCGTGGCCATCACGCACGACCGCTATTTCCTGGACAACGTCGCGAAATGGATCCTCGAGCTGGATCGCGGCCGCGGCATTCCATGGGAAGGCAACTATTCGTCGTGGCTCGAGCAGAAGCGTACCCGGCTCGCGCAGGAGGAGAAGCAGGCCTCCGCGCGGCAGCGCACGCTGGAGCGCGAGCTGGAGTGGGTGCGGCTCGCGCCCCGCGCGCGCCAGGCCAAGAGCAAGGCGCGCATCACCCGCTACGAGGACCTCGTCGCCGAAGATACCGGCGAGCGCGTGCTGCAGAACGAGATCGTCATTCCGCCACCGCCGCGGCTCGGCAACGATGTGGTGATCGCGAAGGATCTCAAGAAGTCATTCGGCGACAAGCTGCTCTTCGAGAACCTGTCATTCAGCCTGCCGCGCGGCGGCATCGTGGGCGTGATCGGCGCGAACGGCGCGGGGAAGACCACACTCTTCCGCCTGATCACGGGACAGGAGCGGGCCGACGCGGGCACACTCGCCGTGGGCGACACCGTGCGCATTGCGTACGTGGATCAGGCGCGCGAGCTGAACGGCGAGCACACGGTGTACGAGGAAGTGAGCGAAGGGCGCGACACCATCGAGGTGGGGAAGCGCGAGATGAACGCGCGCGCGTACCTCGCGAGCTTCAACTTCCGCGGGCCTGATCAGCAGAAGAGGGTGGCCGATCTCTCAGGCGGCGAGCGCAACCGGCTGCACCTGGCCAAGCTGATCCGGAGCGGAGGGAATCTGCTGCTGCTGGATGAACCCACCAACGACCTCGACGTGGATACGCTGCGCGCGCTGGAGGAGGCGCTGGTGGGATTCGCCGGGTGCGCGGTGGTGATCACGCACGATCGCTGGTTCCTGGATCGCGTGGCCACGCACATGCTGGCGTTTGAAGGAGACAGCGAGGTGGTGTGGCACGAGGGTTCGTATCGCGACTACGCCGAGGACTTCCGGAAGCGGAAGGGCGCGGATGCGGATCGGCCGCACCGTATCAGGTACCGGAAGCTGGTGCGGGCGTAACGGCTTCAGGCAGGGGCAACACAGGGGCAGCCCCTGGGGCTGCCCCATGGGCTGCCCCTGTGCGTCGCCCCTGCGCGTCGCTCGCACCCGCGAACGTCATCAGTCGGCGCGCCGCGGGTGATCGCGCAGTCGCACGGTCGCTTCCTCGACACGAACGATGTACGCCCGGATCGCCTCACCCGCCTGCCGTCGCGGCAGCACGAAATGCTGATCATCCGGACGGGAACTCTGAAGGTCGTCCACCATCAGATCACCGCCGTGCTGCTCCACCACAGTCTCGAAACGCTCGACCGCGGACAGCAGGTCCGTCAGTGCGTCCGGCGATTCCGACTCCGACGCCGCAATCCCGCGGCGCCGGAGACGATCGACGACTTCCACCACAGCCGCGCGCTGTTGCTCAGCGCGGTCCGGATCGATGCGGCGCTCCAGCTCCTCGTAGTCATCCCGCGGCATCTCAGTCATGGTGCCCTCCTGCACTGCTCCATGCATATGATGATCCGAGCGGCTTGACAAGCGGAACGCTCAGCAACTTCTCACCAGCTATCGGCTACTCATACCGCAACGCTGCCATCGGATCCACCCGCGATGCCCTGAGCGCCGGCAGATAACCGGCCGCGAACGCCACGGCGGACAGTGCGACGGCGGCAAGGAGCATGACCACCGGGTCATGTCCCTTCACCTCGTACAGCAGCGATTGTGCCGTCCGGCCGAGTGCCAGCGCGCCGGCCATTCCGATGATCCCGCCGATCAGTGTCATGAGACCCACGTGCGCCAGCACCATCCGCCGCACACGCGCGCTGTCGGCGCCAAGTGCCATGCGGATCCCGATCTCGTTGGTCCGCTGCGCCACGGAGTATGCGAGCACGCCGTACAATCCGACCGCCGCCAGCAGTGTGGCCAGTACCGCGAACGCGGCCGAGAGCGTGCTGATCATCCGATCAAGAAAAACGTTCTCGCGCACCTGCTGCGGCATCGTCTTCAGAGTCTCCACCGGCAGATTGGGATCGATCTGCTTGACGACGGCCGGGATCGCGCGCATGAGCTGGTCCGTTCCAGTCGCCGAGCGCACGTAGAAATTGAGCGACCCCATGGTGGTATCCTGCTGGTACGGATAGAAGAACACCGGCGGGACAGCCTTCTTCACGTCGCTGTACTTGGCGTCCCGCACCAGACCGACGATCTCGACGGTCAGCGAGTCGCCGCGGCCGTCGCCCATGTGCTTCCCCACCGCATCGCGCCCCAGATTGAACTTCCTGGCGAACGCCTCGTTCACGACGGCCACCTTTGGCGCGCCCGCCACATCCGCGGCCGTGAATTCGCGACCCGAGAGCAGCGAGACGCCAAGCGTGTGAAAGTAGCCCGGGCCCACTTCGTTGAAGCGCGAGTTCGCATCGGTATCGGGACCCTTCTTGAACCCCTCAACCGACACATCACTCCCCCAGTTGCTCCCGGCGAGCAGCGGAACCATGGCGGCGGTCACCCCCGTGACTCCCGGAATCGCGGTGAGCTGTTCCTGCACCCGGCTGAAGAGCACCGCGGAACGCGCGGGCGTGTAACCGTTCAGTTCCGGCTCCAGGGCGAACGTCACCATGTTGTCAATGTTTACTCCCAGCTCCACGCGGCTCACGTTGCGCAGGCTCTCCACGAACAGCCCCGCCGAGATGAGCAGGGCCATGGAGAGCGCGATCTGCGCCGTGACAAGTGACGTGCGGAAGCGCGCCGCGGCGCGCGCGCCCGAGTGCTTGCCAGTACCCGCGCGAATGGTCGACGCGAGGTCGGGGCGCGTGCTGTTGAGCGCGGGGAAGAGTCCGAAGAGCAGCCCGGTGCCGACGGCCAGCCCCGCGGTGAGGACGATGGCGGCTCCCTGCAACGCGAACGTCATCTGCATGCCGCCGCCGGACGGGAGCAGGGCGACGATGAAACTCAGCGTCCAGCGCGCGACGATGAGACTCGCGAGACCGCCCATGAGGGCCAGCAGCAGCGACTCGGTGAGCAGCTGTCGCATGAGCTGCCAGCGCGTTGCACCGAGCGACAGGCGCACCGCCATCTCGAGCGACCGGCCTGCGCCGCGCGCGAGAAGGAGGTTCGCGATGTTGGCGCAGGCGATGAGCAGCACGATGCCGGTGATGGCGAAGAGCAGCGTGAGCGGCTTCTGCGCGTCGCTGTGCATCTGGCTCTGCCCGCGGCGTCCGTCGGTGAGCGTGATCTGCTTGGCGCGGAAGTGGACCATGGTCTTGTCGCTCATCCCCTTCTGCAGTGGCGCCTCGACGTCGTTGATGATGGGATGATAGACGGCGTTGATGGCGGTGCTGGCCCGTTCGATCGGGACGCCGGGCGCAAGCCGCGCGAACAGGTAGATCCAGTACGTCTGGCGCTTCTCGAACCCGTCGAATCCCGGGCTCATGAGGGCCCTCATCGTGATCGGTACGAACACCATGGGTTCCGCGCCGAGCGTGGTGCCCTCGAAGCCCTGCGGCGCAACTCCGACGATGGTCATCGAGTGACCATTGACGATGATCTGCTGATTCAGCACGGACGGGTCGGAGCCGAGCTGACTGGTCCAGTAGTTGTAGCTGAGCACGGTCACGAAATTGGCGCCGATGACGCGATCGTCGTCCGGCGTGAGCAGCCGGCCGAGTGCGGCCCTGATACCGAGCACAGGGAAGTACGATCCCGAGACGAGCATGGCGTCGCCGTTGATCGTCTGCCGGTGGAAGGCAATGTTGGCGCCGAACAAACGGTGCGCGGCGATGCCGGCGAACGCCGGGATGCGGGCGTTTTCCAGATCGCGGAACATCGGATAGCTGAACACTTCCTCGCAGTCGCCAGCCTGGTTGCACGACTGCGAGCCTGGCATGGGGCCGTGCGCCGCAAGGTCCACCAGTCGCTCGGGGTGGACGACGGGGAGCGGGCGCAGCAGCAACTGATCGAAGAGCGAGAAGATGGCAGCATTCGCGCCTATGCCAAGCGCAAGCGACAGGACGGCGACCGCTGTCACGAAGGGCGACTTGAACAGCGTGCGGAAAGCGAGCTTGAGGTTGCGCATGGTGGGCGCCGGAGGCTGTGACAGGCTTGGACAGGCTGGCCGCCAGGAACGTTTGCAGGCGGCAGCGAACACTACCGGAGGGGGCGGCGCGAAGTTTCGCGTACGGCGTCTGGTGCCTGTTCTCCTGTCGCGTGGAGAGTGGGGAGGCCGCGCCGCTCGTACACAATTTGCACGGCTCCGGGGTGTCGGGGACCGTGTCTCTCACCGTGCAACCACCCGGGAGGAATCATGCGAATTGACCATTCGCGTTGTGGCGCCATCGCACTGCTGCTCGCGCTGTGCGCGATGGCGAGCGCCTGCAAGCCGAAGGAACGCGGCATGAATGGCGCCGACACAACGATGGCGGGGATGGGCCAGGCGGCAGCGGGCAGCACAGCGGCAGCAGGAATGAAGGCAGGTAGCACGGCGACGGCGGCCGGAAGCACCGCGGCCGCGACGGGTCAGCCCGCGACGCTCACCGATGCGAACATCTTCGCGCTGCTCGATGAGGCCAATGCCGCGGACAGCACTACGGCCGCGCAGGTGATGCCGCAGCTCAAGAGCGCGGACGCGAAGTCGTTCGCGAAGCTGATGGAAGGCGAGCATCACGCGCTCCGCCTGCAGGGGGAGCTGCTCGCGAAGAAGCTGAACATCACGCCGCAGGCGCCGGCGGATGATCCGTTGCCCGCGGCAGTGAAATCGGAAATGGATGCACTGCAGGGCAAGACCGGCGCGGAGCTCGACAGCACCTACATCAGTCAGGAAATCGGCGTGCACAAGGCGGTGATCGATCTCGCCGGCAAGTGGCACGATGCGGCGCAGAACGCGCAGCTCAAGTCGCTGATCACGAAGGCGGGGCCCGTACTGAAAAAGCATCTCGACCGCGCGGAGGCGATCGAGAAGAAGATGCAGAAGAAGGCGTGACGCACGGACACCGCGGGGACGCGGCCTGGCGACGCATTACATGTCGTCGGGCTCCGCCCCGGCAGTGTCGCCACTACCATTCGCCAGCCCGACGTATATTGTGACTGGCAAGTCCCGGCTGCGCAGCAGGCGGCCGGGATTTCGCGTCTCATGGGGCGTAGCTGAGCTGGCAAAGCGTCGGACTGTTAATCCGAAGATCGGTGGTTCGAATCCACCCGCCCCAGTACCCTCACCGGCCGCCCGGCTCCGCATTGCGTGGCCGGGCGGTTGTGCCATATCCGGTGCGAGGCGTCACCGTCCTTGTGACGCCGTTTCCATTGAGGAAAGTTCAGGCGCTCATCGCTTCGTGACTACGTCGGGTTAACCAGGCGCACTCACCCGGGACTCTCATGACGCCGATCCGATCCTGTATGAAAGCGCTGGTCCTCGTGGCACTATCGGCCGTTGCCGCCCGCAGCCAGACGCACGCGCTCGTTTCTGTCGGTGATCATCGGCTCGATGTGGTGCGCGGTGGTGCTGGTGGCCCCGCGATCGTCTTCGAAACCGGTCTCGCCGATTCGCTGGACACCTGGCTCCCGATGTGGCGCACCATGTCCGGGTTCAGCACGGTTATCGCGTACTCGCGTGCGGGATTCGGGCGATCCGACGCGGGATCGCCGGACCACTCCGTACCGCATGCCGCGGCGGATCTGCACGAACTCCTGCACCACATTCCCGTCAAGCCGCCCTACATTCTCGTCGCGCGCTCCTATGGAAGCCTGATCGCGCGCCTCTATACGTCGCTGTATCCGGGCGACGTGGCCGGCCTCGTTCTCGTCGACGGGACACACGAGCAGCAGGTGCGGCGATTCGGAATGATCGACAGCGCCTATCCGCGCGAGTTCCGCCAGTATTTCGACTCCGTGCTCGCCACTCTCCCGCCTGGAGCGGAAGCCGCGGAGACGCGGGAGACCGTGCGAATACAGGCGGAGGGCACCGTGCCCGGCCTCAGGCCGCTGCCCGACATTCCCATCGCCGTGTTGACCAGCATGCGCTCTGACGAGTCCGCGCAGTACGTGAATGGAACGGCGCGCGGGCACGAAGTGTGGCGCGCCCTCCACGACGAATGGTTCCGCCGTTCCCGCAACGGTATTCACATCGTGACCGCGCGAAGTGGTCACGGAATCCAGGACGACGAGCCCGCACTCGTTGCCATGGCGATCCGCTTCGTGCTCGATCGGGTACGGGCAGAGGACAGTCGGACCGCCGCGGGTCCGCGCTGACCGGGCCTGCCGCCCCGGTCACGACGCGCCGCTCGAACATGCGCGGTCCAGGCGGACTCCGCCGCCTGGCCGGCCCGGTCGCATTCCGGAATGGAACGCACTATCTCTTTCCGGGCGATTCTCTCGCGAATCACCCCATGGCGGCGCAACCCGAGGCAAGGAAGGAAACAGCGTGAATCGTCCATCACCGCGCCCATCTGCGGCTCGCGCACGCGCCCGCTGCGAGCCGTTCGGCACGGTACCCGGAGGTGGACGGGTAGAGCTCGTCACGCTCACCAATGCGCGTGGCATGGAGATCCGCCTCATGAGCTACGGCGGCATCATTCTCTCCATCACCGCGCCCGATCGGGACAGTGTGTTCGATGACGTCGTGCTCGGCTACGCAACGCTCGAGGACTACCTCGAAGACTCCGCGTACATGGGCGCGCTCATCGGACGCTACGCCAATCGCATTGCCAATGGACGCTTCGCGCTGGACGGCGTGACGTACACGCTCCCGCGGAACGATGGTACGAGCCACCTGCACGGCGGCCCGCACGGATTTCACAGCGTATGCTGGGAGGTGGAGCTGTTCGAGGCGCGCGACCACGCGGGCGCCGTGCTGCGCCACACGAGTCCGGATGGCGACAGCGGATACCCCGGCACGCTGCTCGTGCAGGTGACCTATACGCTGAGCGCGGACAATTCGCTCACGGTGGACTACCACGCCACGACGGACCGGGCGACACCGCTGAATCTCACGCAGCACAGCTACTTCAACCTTGCAGGTCAGGCGAGCAATGACGTCCTCCGCCACCAGCTCACGCTGCGGGCGTCACGGTTCACGCCGGTGGACGCGTCGCTGATTCCCCTGGGGACGATCGTGCCCGTTCGTGACACGCCATTCGATTTTGCGCGCCCGCGGGCGGTAGGCGCGAGATTCGGAGCGACTGACGAGCAACTGCGCCGTGGCAGAGGCTACGATCACAACTTCGTGATCGATCGCGACGGGGGACAAATCCTGGCGCTCGCCGCCGAGCTCCATGACCCGGCGAGCGGCCGAACGCTCCATCTCTACACCACGGAGCCCGGCGTTCAGTTCTATTCGGGGAATCACCTGGGTGCCGGGCCCGTCGGGAAGCAGGGACGATGCTACGCGCCGCACAGCGGGCTCGCGCTGGAGACGCAGCACTTTCCAGACTCTCCCAATCAACCGGATTTCCCGTCCACGATTCTCCGTCCGGGCGCCGTATTGCACTCGCGATCCGTGTACCGCTTCACGATTCAGCCGCCCGGCTGATGCCGGCTCTCGCCCGGGCGCGGAACCGCTCGAACAGGCGCTGATAGGCGAGTCGAGCCTCCGGATCCGGGTTCTGCAATGACGATCTGAACAGCGTGGCGCTCACCGCCGCGCCAAGGTCGGGGAACGCTCCAGCTCCGACCGCCGCGAGCAGTGCCGCGCCGTATGCGGGCCCTTCCTCCTGGTTCAGCGTAGCCACCGGGAGTCCGAAGACCTCGGACTGCAACTGACGCAGCAGAGGCTCTCGTGCTCCGCCGCCGGTCAGCAGCAGGTGATTGGGCGCGAGGCCCATCTCCCGGAGAATCTCCACCGATTCATTCAGTGAGAAGCAGATTCCCTCCAGTACGGCCCGCGTCACGTGAGCGCGCGTGTGCGCGAGGCTCAGACCGAGGATCGCGCCACGCATGGCCGCATCGCGATGCGGCGTGCGTTCGCCCTGCAGGTAGGGAAGAAAGGTCACCCCCCCGGCGCCGGGCGGGATGGATTCCGCCTCCCGCATCAACTGCCGGTTCGCCGCCGCGGTATCGCCGAGCTCGCGCGCGAACTGATCCCGATACCACGCGAACGCGCCGCCGGCGGAGAGCACCACTCCCATGAGGTACCATACTCCGGGCAGGACGTGGCAGAACGTGTGTGCCCGGAGAGCGGGGTCGACTCGCGGTTCCGTCATGGGCGCGAGCACCGTGCCCGACGTACCCCAGCTCGCTACGGCCTCGCCCGTGCTGATCGCCCCGACTCCCGCGGCGCCACAGGCGTTGTCGGCTCCGCCGCCCACCACGGGTGTCCCTGAGGCGAGCGCTGTCAGAGCGGCCGCGCTGCTCGTGATGCAGCCGAGTACTTGTGCCGACTCGCCCACATCCGGTACGAGCGAGAGAGGCAGATCCACGGCGGCGAGAATCTCGCGACTCCATGTGCGCCGGGCCGTGTCGTACATCAGGGTACCGGATGCATCCGAAGGCTCGGTGGCGAGCGCGCCGGTGAGACGGAAGCGAATGTAGTCCTTGGCCAGCAGTATCTTCGCGAGCCGCGCGAACGCCGCGGGTTCGTGATTCCGCAGCCAGAGTACCTTGGGCAGGGTGAATCCTTCGAGCGCGGCGTTCGAGACCAGATCGCGCAGCCGGTTCTCGCCGCCCACACGCTGCGTGAGCTCGGCGGTCTCCGCGGTCGTGCGCCCGTCGCACCAGAGCAGTGCGGGACGGATCACGTCACCACGGGCGTCGAGGAATACCGACGAATGCATCTGTCCCGAGATGCCCACGGCCGCCACATGCAGATCGGGTTGCGATTCACAAACGGCACGGACTGCCGACAGCGTCGCCTGCCACCAGTCTTCGGGATGCTGTTCGGCCCACCCCGGCTCCGGCGTGGAGAGCGTGAGCGCGCGCGTCGCCGATGCGAGTACCTGGCCGTTCTCGGCGACGAGGATCGCCTTCACGCCGCTGGTGCCGATGTCGAGACCAAGGAAGGCACCGCGCGCCATGCTACCGCACTCCGAGCAGCAGCTCCATGGTGAGCTGATCGAGGCGCTCGTAGGCGTAGCCGCTGCGCCGCATCGCCGGAAGGTCGAACGACCGCTCGCGCAGCGCGCGTGCTCCCTCGGTGGTGAACGTCTTCGGGCCGCTCTCCGCTGCATCACCGCGCGATGCGAGCTCGTTCACGAGCTGCTGGATTTCCGCGTCCGCCTCGAAGCGCCGCACTTTCTCCTTGAGGATCAGATAGCTGCGCATGCTCCCTGCGGCGAACGCCCATACGCCGTCTTCATCCTCGGTGCGATACGCGTGACTGTCGAAGTGCCGCATGCCCGTCCACGCCGCATCCTCCAGCAACTTCACGAGGAAGAACGCGCCCTTGGGATCGTCGCTGCCGAAGCGGAGATCCTGATCGAACCGGCCCGGCTTCTGGTCGTTGAGGTCGATGTGAAACAGCTTGCCCGCATCCAGCGCCTGCGCCACGCCGTGCGAGAAGTCCAGCCCCGCCATGCGCTCGTGCGCCACTTCGGGATTCACGCCCACCATCCCGGGGTACTCGAGCGTGCCGATGAACGCCAGCATGTGGCCGGTGGTGGGCAGATAGATGTCGCCGCGCGGCTCATTGGGTTTTGCTTCGAGGGCGAAGCGCAAGCCGTACTGCTGCGACCGACTGTAGTCGCAGAGGAAGTTGATCGCATCGCGGAAGCGAGCCAGGGCGACACGAGGGTCCTTCCCCGCGTTGGTTTCCACGCCCTCGCGCCCGCCCCAGAACACGTACGTCTCGGCGCCCAGCTCCACACCCAGATCCATTGCCGCCATGGTTTTCTGCAACGCGTACGCGCGCACCTGCGCATCGCTGCTCGTGAAGGCGCCATCGCGGAACACCGGATCGGAGAAGAGATTCGTGGTCGCCATGGGCACACGCATCCCGGCCTCATGCAGTGCCGCTCTGAACTCGCGCACGATGCGATCGCGCTCGCTCGCGGATGCGCTGGCGGGCACGAGGTCATTGTCGTGCAGATTCACGCCGCAGGCGCCGAGTTCGGCCAGCTTCCGGACGATGCGCACCGGCGGAATCGGCAGTCGCACCGCCTCGCCGAACGGATCGCGGCCAATATTGCCGACGGTCCAGAGCCCGAAGGTGAAGTGATCCTCCGGTCTGGGCGTGTACGCGTCTGGTGGTGCGGCGGCTCGAGTCATGGCGTCGCAGGCAGGTTGCACGAGCGCCGGTGCGCATCTGTCGCGCACCGGCGGCTCGCATCATGGCGCGCCGAGCGGCGGGATGCAATAACGCCTCCACCGGCGAGAAGCCGGTGAAGGCGTTATCCGGACCTGAACGGTCAGCTACCTACTTGCGGGAATGCCCGGTCTTCGATGTGTCAGGCTTCGCCATGCTTGTGTCATGTGGCGGTTGCTGCTGCATCTGTGAGGAGTCGGGCTTGCTTGCCGAGCTGTCAGGCGAGGTGAAGGGAAGGTTCAGCGCTGCCAGGACGTCATTGAAGCTCTTGCCCTGCAGATGCTTCTTCTGGCGCACGCAGGCCACTCCATCCTTGGTCTGCTGATCAATGGTGCCGGTCACCTGCACCGAGGTGCATCCGGCGCTGCTGATGGCCGACTGCAACTGCTTCACCTGATCGGACGTGAGTCCCATGTTCTGCGCCGACGGCGCAGCCAACTGTCCGTTGCTCGTGGTAGTCTGCGTACCTGTGTCCGGGGGTGTTGGATTGCTGGGTGGTTGCTGCGCCAGGGCGAGCGACGGAACAATCGCGATCGCGCCCAGGATGGCCAGAGTCCGGAACATGTGCAACCTCCTGCGATGTGAGACAAATCTCATTCGGTGAGTCACTGTGCTCGCCGTGAGAGACAACGAGATGTGTTCGGGTCTTTCGCAAGGTTCGCACCCAACGATGCAAATGTCGTGAGTTGTTTCCGAAGTCCGCTATGAGCTCGAGTCAGGACGGATGGGAATGTGAGCCCGGTCACCATGCGCGAGGAAATCGCTGGGATAGTAAAAGCGAAATGCGCGCCGGTCGCATTGAATGACGCCGAACGGATCACCGCGTCTGATGAGTTTCTCGTAATCCTGCCGGCTCGGCTGACAGCTGTACGCGCCGGGGCCGTCCGCGCTGCAGTAGGTCGTGCTGCTGCCGATGCAGGTAGCGGGCGTGTGCGTGTGCAGCTCGGGCGTTCCGGCGGCGCAGACGAATTCCACGTGATTGGGGTCGGCCTCGGTGGACTTTGCCGGCGTGACTTCGAGCACGCGGAAGACGCTATCAACGGCGGTGGGCGAGATGGGATGCGCGATAATGCGGGCGCGGCGCACGCAGTAGCCCCGCTCCGACTGCGTGGAGTCCTCGCTCCACGCGGCGCGCAACTGACTGCGCGCCGGGTCATCGAGCACGCCGTAGCGGACGACCTGCGCGCGCGCCACCGGTGCCGCACCGAGAATGCCGAGTGTGAGGACAGCGATAGCGGATCGGTGCATGGATGCTCCTGCGTGCGCTGCCTCTGGCACCTGACGCCGCTGCCGCGCGACGGGCGTGATCAGCGCGGGCGTGACACGCGCCGGGCGCGTTTCGAGAGATTGCGGCGCCGCGCCGCGGCCGATCCATCCTCGAAGAACAGCTCGGGTGCTGCACCAATGCCCATGCGCTCCACGACGTGCGACATCACTCGCGCCAGCGCGTGCGCGTCCTTCCGCGACAGATCGCGCAGCGCGTGAATGAGCCGGATCTGCGCGACCTCCGGCGAGGCGCGGAGCAGCGATCGTCCCGATGGCGTAAGCTCGAGCACGATACGGCGGCCGTCCTGGGGCGACCGGCTGCGCGAGACGAGGCGCCGCTTGGCCAGCCGGTCCACCACGACGGACACGGAGCTCTGGTGCGTGTAGGTGCGCGCGGCGAGATCGTTGAGCGACCTGGCCGGCTCATCGGCGAGCGCGTGCAGCACGAAGAGCTGTGCACCGCTCACGCCGAGGCGGCGTTCGGCGGATCGCGCCGAGACACGCAGCGCCTGCACGATGCGGCGAATCGCATCCAGCGCGGTCGTGACATCGTCCGGCGGTGTGGCGGCCCGGCGAACGGACTCCGTCGGACGAGTCGAATTGGTAGCCATAAGCGTATTGTGCGCGAGAGACCCTGATGCGGACGCGGCGACGATACGAATATGCATCCGGCGCGCGTTCGCTACAATGCGATCGGATGCATCGCGGGCGGCGCCGCCATGCGCCGCCATGCCCGGGCGCACGACAGCGCACCTCTGGCTGCCGGGTGGGAGTCGGGGTTATACTGCGCAGGATGGGCACAGGGCCCGGGATACTTCACGGTCGAGGGATGTTCATGACGAAACGCCGCAGGCACGGCATACTGCTGGCCATCTGCTGGGTGCTTTCCGCCCTGCTCTTCGTGTTCCTGTTTGTCACGTACGACAACACGAAGTTGTCGTATCAGATGAACTTCCCCGGCATGCCGCTGTATGGCGCGATGACATGGTGGTTCTATCTCACGATTCCGGTGATCGGCTGGACGTGGGGCTACTTCAATGATCTGAAGGACAGCCAGGAACGCGAGATCGAGCGGCGGCCGGGACCGACGGGCACGGAGAGATAGCGGCGGAGCAGGGGTGGCACGCAGAACGGGGTCGGACACCGGCGGTGTCCGACCCCGTTCTGCGTGCCGTCATGTCGGCGCCCGAGCCCATGATAGTAAGTGGGTACTTGCTCCTCGGCGTTTGTCCGCTAGCTTCCCCTCCCCATGGACATCCGCGACAAGCTCCTCGACGCCGCCGCGCAGGTCTACGCCAGAACCGGCTACCGCGGCGCCACCACCCGCCGCATCGCGCAGCAGGCCGGCGTCAACGAGATCACGCTCTTCCGCCACTTCGGCTCCAAGCAGGCGCTCATCCAGGCGGTCCTCGATTGCGGCGGCCCGCCCAGTCTCGGCACCCTCCCCGCGGAACCACGCCACCCCGACCGCGAGCTCCGCGCCTGGTGTCGCCTCCAGTTCGATCACCTCTACCAGCACCGCGCCATCATTCGCACGGTCCTCGGCGACATCGCCGAGCACCCCGAAGGCGCCGCCTTCGTCGCGCGCAGTTGCCCCAGCGACAGCCTGCAGGAGCTCCACGCCTATCTCCTGCGCCTGCGCCAGCACGGCATGACCCGTGCGTCGTTCAACGCCGCTTCGGCGGCCGCGATGCTCCTGGGCGCCCTCTTCGCTGAAGCCATGGTGCGTGACCTGATGCCTGATCTCCATCACAAGGACGCCGACAGCACGATTGGTGACTACGTGAAGCTGCTGCTGCACGCCATCGGCGTCCCGGCATCCGCCGCGCCAGTGCGACAGGCGGCTGCCGCGCCGCACGCCACGAAATCGCGCGGGCGGCGGCGCCGTCCCCCGGAGCGCCACGATGCCTGATCACGACGTCCGCGACACCTCGCGTCGCGTCAGCGCCGTTGCGGTGCTCGCACTGCTTGTCTCGCTGGGTGCCGTACCCGCGATGGCCGGCGCCCAGGTCGCCTCCACTGCCGCCGACTCCGTTCGCACCATCACGCTCGATGACGCGTTTCGCCTGGCCGAGGCATCCAGCCCGGACGTCGCCATCGCCAGCGCCGGCATCACACGGGCCGAGGGCCAGCAGCGGAAGGCGCGCAGCCAGTACTTCCCGCAGCTCTACGGCAGCGCGTCCTATACGCGGACCCTCAAGTCGCAGTTCCAGGGTTTTGGCGCGTCGGATTCCACATCGGGGCCGGCGAAGTGCAGCAGCTTCGTACCCGATACCACGCTCCCCGTAGCGGACCGGGTCCGACTGCTCGAGCATGCGCTCGGCTGCTCGAGCGGCCAGAGCATTTTCGGTGATTTCAGCCAGGTCGGGTTCGGTGCCGCGAATCAGTACAATCTCGGGCTCTCGCTTACGCAGAATCTGTTCGCGGGCGGCCGTATCCGGGCGCAGACCCGTCAGGCGGCGGCTGGCCGCCAGAGCGCTGACATCGGTCTCACCGCGGCGCACGCCGAGCTCCTGCTCGACGTGACGCAGGCGTACTACGATGCCATCCTCAGCGATCGCCTCGTCACGATCGCCGAAGCCACGCTCTCCCAGGCGGACACGACACTGGCGCAGACCCGGCTCGCCCGACAGGTCGGCAATCAGCCGGAGTTCGATCTGCTGCGGGCGCAGGTGACACGCGACAACCAGGTGCCGGTGGTCATTCAGCGCCGCGCGGATCGCGACCTGGCGTATCTGCGACTCCGGCAGCGGCTCAACCTGCCGCTCGACACGCGGCTGGATCTGACGACGAGTCTGGACGACACCACGGCAGCGCCGTCGGCTCGGCTGGCGTCGCTCTTCACGTCCGCGCCGGATACCGTGACCGCTGATCGTGCGCCCGTCCGACAGGCCGCGCAGAATCTCATCGCGCAGCAGAACGCGGTGACCGTCGCGCACGCGCAGCGCATCCCCACGCTGACGCTCTCCTCCGCGTACGGACGCGTGGCCTTCCCGCCTGATGGACTGCCGGAGTGGGGACAGTTCCGCACCAACTGGACCATTACCGGCGCGATCCAGGTTCCCCTGTTCACTGGTGGCTCCATTCGCGGCGATGAGCTGATTGCCGAGGGCAACGTGCGCGAAGCGGAAGCGCGATTGAAACAGACACGCGACATGGCCGGTATTGAATCCCGGGACGCCTATGCACGCCTGAACGCCGCCCGCGCGCAGTATGCGGCCAGCACGGGGACCGTGGAACAGGCGGTGAAGGCGTACTCGATTGCCGAGGTCCGCTATCACGAGGGCATCTCCACACAGACCGAGTTGAGCGACTCTCGCATCCTGCTGCAGCAGGCGCAGGCGAATCGGGCCCAGGCATCGCGCGATCTGCAGGTGGCGCGCGTGCGCGTGGCGCTGCTGCGCGACCTGCCGCTGGCGAATGCTACCGTGACGCCAGCGGCCACCGCGTCGCCGTCCCTCGTGCAGCCGGCACCGACGACGCCGGCGCCGCAGCCCCGGACGCAGCCGCAACTACAATCTGGTGGCGTCGTGAACGCCAGTCAGGCGGGAGTCACACCATGAGTCACACCCCCGCGCTCGCCCTGGCCCGCGCGGCCCGGTGGCATGGCGTGCTCCTGATGCGTGCCGCCGCCCTGGCTGCGGCCACTGCGGGGTGCACGAAGCAATCCGCCAGCGCCGATCCGCGCACGCCGGTGACGGTGGATGTTGGTCGCGAGAACATCGCCGTGGCATCCGTGACGACGATGCGCGTGGGGCCCGCGATCTCGGGCACGCTCGAAGCGAAACGCGCCGCGACGCTGCGCGCCGAAGTGTCCGGGCCCGTCGTGGAGACGCCGGTCGAGCGCGGCCAGCCGGTGAAGCGCGGCCAGTTGCTCGCCCGGATCGACGACACTTCGTTGCGCGAGAATCTCCTCTCCGCGCAGTCGGCGGACCGCTCCGCGCAGCTCGCGCTGGACAACGCGCGGC
>Ga0207707_10000859_pt1 | contig 29680 bp, 25 predicted proteins | sample KBSC83BmetaG_FD_184336 | JGI IMG/M metagenome (GOLD analysis project Ga0207707, IMG submission 184336) | Corn rhizosphere microbial communities from Kellogg Biological Station, Michigan, USA - KBS C8-3B metaG (SPAdes) (version 2) | ecosystem: Host-associated > Plants > Roots > Rhizosphere ... | reverse complement strand
CGCAGCGCTGATGCGCTCACTGGAGCAGCACGACGGGAACGTCAGCCATGTTGCGCGGGCACTCGGGGTCAGCCGCAATACGCTGTACCGGAAGTTCCGCAAGCACGGGATCCAGCCGTCGCGGCGCAGCTGACCACGCTGCGCAGCCTGCTCAGAATGCGTAGCTCGCACTGAAACCGATCATGTAATTGCGCATCGGTTCCGGCTCGAAGTAGCGCACATTGCTGGCGTTGACGATCACCGCGCCAATGTAGTTCCGGTTCAACAGATTGTTGATGCGCCCGAATTCCCTGAACTTCCAGTCGCCCGTGATCTGCTGGAACCCGGCCTGGCAGTTGACGACCGCATAGCTGTTGGAGAAGTCGCTATTGCCGTCATTCACGTACATCCGATCACGCCACGCCGCATCGATCGAAGCCTTGAATCCCAGTGGGGCATACGCCCAACTGAACGCCGTGTACACGATCTGCCGCGGCACGCCGGGCAGGAAGTTGCCCGCAAGGTCGCTGGCCGCGAACTTCGCGTCAAGCCAGGTGTATGCGGCGTACACGCCGAACCCGCCCGGCAACTGGCCCTGGAAATCGGCCTCGATGCCCTTGCGTTGGGTACGGCCGGCGTTGCGGAAAGTACTGCGGCCATCGATATCCGCGCCCACCACGATCTCGTTGTCGGTGTCGATCTTGTAGACCGCCACATTCAATCGTGCCGAGCCCCACGCGGATTTCACGCCCGCTTCGTAGTTCTGGCTGCCGCTGGGTTTCAGATCCGTGTTGAAGCCCGAGCCTCCATCCGGACGGTACGCCAGTTCGGAGAGCACCGGCGTCTCGAAACCCCGTCCGTAATTCACGTACGCGTTGACGTGCGGATTGATCCTGTACATGACGCCTGCGACCGGATTGGTATGCGAGAACGGTTGCCTGCCGCTGTCGTCGGGGTCTGCCGGTGTAACGTAAAAATCGTTGCTGGTGAACTTCACCCCGGAGTGGCGAAGGCCCGCCATGATGACCCAGTTCCCCGGCTTCCACTCGACTTGCGCGTATTCACCCGTCTGGGTCGATCCGTCACGCTCGTTGCGGCGCAGGTCGCCCATCAGCCCGTCGTCGTTGACCCAGCCCTTGCGTTCCTCCACCAGCCGGTCGTACTGGACACCTGCGATGACATCCGCCGGCGCACCCGCGAGCGAAAAGTCGTGGATCCAGCGTGCACCGCCACCATACGACCGGTCCTTGAGATCCACGACCGCCCCGCCGCCGTTCGGCGATGCGCCCGAAAACGGCAGGAACTGGATCACCCGGCGCGTACCGGAATACGCGGTCGCGTGCAGGTGATCGTCATCGCCGACCTGTTGCTCATAGACCAGTCCGACCTGGCGGTCACGGTGGCTCTCCCCAGCCCCGAACAGGAACACGTTCGGAACGGCCTGGCGCGGGTCCTGCCGGATCTGTGCCTTGGTGAGGCCCGACGGATCTTCGGCAAACGGCTGGTTCTCGCCATTGAGCAGCAACGTCAGCGACGAATCCTTGCCGAGGCTGTAGCTGAACTTGGCTCGGACGTTGTCGCGTTGGGCGGCGCTGTGCCGGCGATAGCCGTCGGTGCTGAAATGCGTACCGTCGATCATGTAGTTGAACCTGCCCTCGGTGCCACCAAAGTCCAGCCGCTCGATCCGGGTGTCGTAACTGCCGTACAGCGTGTCCAGCGACAATGTCGGCCGGGGCGGGCCGCCCCTGGTGAATATCTGGATCACGCCGCCGGCCGCGTTGCCATACAGAACGGAGAACGGTCCGCGCAGCACCTCGATCCGCTGCGCACTCGCGAGGTCGAACACGTCGGTCTGGCCCTGGCCATCGGGCCTCGACACCGGAATGCCGTCCACCAGCAACACGATGCCACGGACACCAAACGAGGCGCGTGATCCGAATCCGCGGATCGAGATCTGCGAGTCCTGTGCGTAACTTTGCCGGTCCTGTGCGACCACTCCGGGAATGCGCGCCAGCGACTGCGAAAGACCGACCGCGGGCGCGCCATCGACGATCTCGTCCGAGTCGATGACCCCGATCGCGGCCGGTACGTCGAAGTCGGGACTGGGCACGCGCGTCGCGGTCACCACGATCGTCGGCAGGATCCGCGGCGTCGACGAGACGGGCGTCGTGGCCGATTGTGCCGACGCCGTGAACGGCAACCAGGCTGCCGGAATCAGGATGGCGGCGGCAACGGCACGAACCGGCCCGCGAACACGTCCACCGGGGCCTGCAAAGGCGTGCGCACCTTCGACACGACGGGTTGCGCGGAACTTGCCTGCACGAAACATGACAAACTCCTTCGTTGGAGCGGGCACTCCTTGTTCTTCGAACGCGATATCTGCCTGCGTCAGCGCCCTTCCTTACCGAAGCGGTAGGACATGTCGACAAAATAGCCGCGCGGGGCACCGGGCGCGACGATCGTCTCGGCGAACGGTTCGTTCTGGCGCACGCCGTCCATGTAGATCGAGATCCCGGACGGTGAACCCTGTAGCGACGACAGTATGTAGCCGTGGAAATACAGGCTGCCTTGCCAGGGATTGCCCTGCGACTGGGTCATGCTGATGCCCTGGAAGTTCTGCTGCAGCAGGCCGATGATCGACTGTCCATGGACTTCAGCGACATCATCGGCCTGCGCGCCCTGCGTGTTCAGGGGCACCAGTGATGCGGGCAAACCCAGGCCCGGCAACGGCGTCACGCCAATCACCACGATCTCGCCAAGCTGCTGGATGGGCGGCGCGGCCCGTGCCGTAGTGCCTGATGCGATGGCAAGCGCGGCCACGCCCCACATCCTGGCCGGGGCATCACGACACATGTGACCGCGGCGAAGATGCGTGCGTCAGCCGGCGACCAGCTCACGCCTTGAGCACGCCCGCAGCCTTCGCAGCGTGCGTCGCGACGATGTCCATCAGTTCCGGCGAATAGCAGTCGTAGGGTTCGATGCCCAGCTCGTGCAGCCGGCCGCGCACCCACGCCATGTCGCCGGGTGGCACGCCACCCTCGATCACCGACGACACGAATGCTGCAAATGTCGGCGGTGCGTATCCCGGTTGCCGGGAAAGTTCCGGATGGATAAACACAAAGCCGTGGAATACATGCTGCGGATCCGGGACGGTGTCGTACATGTGCGCGCCACAACCGGTGCAGGCGTGGCGGTGCAGCACCGCTTTCTCGTTCACCACCCTGAGTTTTTCCTCGTGCCTGGTGACTTTGACCTTGTCGCTCGGCACCGCCGCCAGCATCGAGAACATTGCACCCTTCGGCTTCCAGCACTTGGTGCACCCGCACAGGTGGTTGAACAGGTACTCGTTGTCCACCGCCACTTCGACCGGATCGGTCTTGCACTTGCACACCAGCGTGGCGCCGGCGAACCCGGATTGCCCCTGCTTGACACCGTCGTCGACGGCCGGGTGGATGGAATGCTTGGCCATGTTCAAATCCTCCAGTTGGAATGGACCCGCATCACGCCGCCGCGGCATCGCCGTAACGGATCACCGAGCGGATCACCTTGCCTTCGTGCATCAGGTCGAACGCTTCGTTGATCTTGTCGAGCGGCAACACCTTCGAGACGAACTCGTCCACCTTCAGCCTGCCTTGCATGTACTCGTCGACATAGCCCGGCAGTTGCGAGCGACCCTTGACGCCACCGAATGCGGCACCGCGCCACACCCGTCCGGTCACGAGCTGGAACGGCCGGGTGCTGATTTCCTGGCCCGCCGCCGCGACACCGATGATCGTGGACTCGCCCCAGCCCTTGTGGCAGCACTCGAGCGCGGAGCGCATCACGTTGACGTTGCCGATGCACTCGAACGAATAGTCGACGCCACCATTGGTGAGATCGACGATCACCTGCTGGATCGGCCCGTCGTGATCCTTGGGATTGACGAAATCGGTCGCGCCCATTGCCTTCGCCATCGTCCACTTGTCGGGGTTGACGTCGATACCGATGATGCGGTTTGCCTTCGCCATCACCGCGCCCTGCACCACCGCCAAACCGATCGCGCCCAGCCCGAACACGGCGACGGTGGAACCCGGTCGCACCTTGGCGACATTGAGCACCGCACCCACACCGGTGGTGATGCCGCAACCGAGCAGACACACCTTGTCCAGCGGCGCTTTCGGATCGATCTTTGCGACCGATATTTCGGGCAGCGCGGTGTATTCGGAAAACGTGCTGGTGCCCATGTAATGCCGCAGCATCTTGCCCTTGTACGAAAACCGCGAAGTGCCGTCCGGCATCAGGCCTTTGCCCTGGGTCACGCGGATTTTCTGGCACAGGTTGGTAAGCCCCGACTTGCAGTATTCGCACTCGCCGCACTCGGGCGTGTACAACGGGATCACGTGGTCGCCGGGTTTCACGGACTTCACGCCGGGCCCGACTTCCTCGACGATGGCGCCACCTTCGTGGCCGAGGATCGCCGGGAACAACCCTTCCGGATCGGCGCCCGACAAGGTGTACGCGTCGGTGTGGCACACGCCGGTCGCGACAACGCGCACCAGCACCTCGCCCGCCTTCGGGCCTTCGAGATCGACTTCCTCGATCGTGAGCGGTTGTCCCGCTTCCCATGCAACGGCTGCGCGCGTTTTCATTGCTTGTTTCCCGTTCTTCGTCAGTCCTGCGCGGAGGGTGGCCGGCCAGTGGGGATCAGGTCAACCTGCCGTCCCTTCACGTATTCGTAAATGTCGCGTATCTGTTCCGGCGTGAAGAAACCCGCCCACGACGGCATGCCCTTGGATTCGCGGCCCGCCATCGCGGTCTGCAGGAATTGCTGGTACGTCATCCCGCCGGCCAGCGAGTGACGCAGGTCCGGCGCCGCGTAGGCGCCGCCCACGGCATCGTCGCCATGGCAGCGATTGCAGTATCCGTTGAACTGTTCGTAGCCGGTGAACACGTCCTTGGTGACGATTTCAGGTTTGTGTCCCGTCACGAACACCGGGAAATCGAGCTTGACCGTCTTGCCGTCGCCGGTCTTGTAGGTGTAGGTCTTGCCGGGCGACTGTGCTGACGACTTTGCGACCGCGCTTGCACCCGCCGCGGGCTTGAGCGAAAGAATCCACTCGACGATCGTCCGTGCTTTCTGCTGCCCGAGGTCCGGATGCGGCGTCATCGCGATGCTGCCCCAATTGCCCGAGCCGCCCTTGATGACTTTCTCCGCCAGCTTGTCCACCACGGCATTGCCCTTCCCGGCGTAGCGCCTGGCGACTTCGTCGTAGGCGGGACCGACCACCTTGTGGTCGATCGCGTGGCAAGCAAAGCAGTCACTGGCCTTGGCATCCTTCAATCCCGACGATTCCGGTGCGGTGCTCGCCGCGGGTGCGGACGTCGCCTGCGGCGTGCCGCTGGCGATCGCGTCCGCGGATCGTGCCGTGACCAGCGGTGCCGCAATCGCCGCCGTGCACGCGAGGCTGACGACGCCGACCACCAGGATCGTCCAGGGATTGTTTCGCATCCCCGAGCTCCGTGGGTGGCACGCTTTCTTCATTGTGCGCCCACCCCGACGCCCGGATTGCCGGAAGCCGATCCGTAGTAACGCACGCCATGCTGCTGCAGGATCTTTGTCAGCTCGGACCGGTGCGCCTTGATGACCGCGTTCAACTTGTTCATCAACGCGTCGTCACCTTCGCGCACGCCCATCGACATCGGGAACGAATACTGTTCGGGCGGGCCCATGTCGCGCGCGTTCGGCACCATCACGACGTCGAGGTCCGGATAATCCTTCAGATACGCCCCGATCGACGGCTCCCAGGTGATCATCACGTCTACGCTGCCGTCCTGCACCGCTTGCAGCATCGAACGCGGGGATTCGCCGGGCGTATCCGCAACGTTGAACGCCTTGGCACCGATGACCATGTCGCGCAACTGCAAGCCATCCTGTACCGGCGTATCGGATTCGAAACCGATCTTGAGTTTGTGCAGCACCGGCGAATCGAGGCTGCTGATGTCGTAGCCCTTCGATTTCTTGAACACGAACACGTAGGACGACACGTAGTACGGAGCGGTGGTCTGGTCCTGCCGGCTGCCGTACGGCAGGCTCATCACCACATCGCACTTGCGCTTGTCCAGTGTCTGCGCGAGGAACTGGTCGAAGCCACCCTTGGCACGCGTGTCGTACCACGTGTACGCGAGCTTTTCGTGCAACGCATCGGCGACCGTCTTCGCCACCGCATTTTCGAAACCCTCGCCCGCCTGATTCGAATAAGGCAGATACGCAGGATCGGAGCACACGCGCAACGTGCCTTCCGCGCGGGCGCCAGTGGCGCCCGCCAGAAGACCAGCAGCAATCACTGCGGTGATGGGCCAACGGTATTTCATCACGTGCGCGCTCCTGTCCCGTTGGCTCAATTCGACTTGCTGTCGGCGACTTTCTGCGCGGTTGGGGGTGATGCATCGGCACTCTTGCCACCCGCTGCGGCCGCACTCTGCGTCGGCATGTTCTTGTCGCTGATGCCGCTGTCGCCGACGGTGAACACCATCAGCGTGCCGCCGAGATTGGTGTAGTCGGGCAGCGCCATCGTCGCGTTGACCGCGCCCAGGCCCGCGGTGGCCTTGGTCAGGTTGTTGGTCATGCCGATCGCACCCCAGCCACCGACGCCGGTCAGGATCGCGATGTATTCCTTGCCGCCATGCGTATAGGCGATCGGATTGCCGACGATGCCGGACGGCGCCTTGAACTGCCAAAGGATCTTGCCCGTCTTCGTGTCGACCGCGCGGAACCAGCCGGTCATCGTGCCGTAGAAGACGATGCCGCCCTTCGTCGTGAGCGCGCCGCTCCAATCCTGGAAGCGATCGTTGATGGCCCACTTGGTCTGGCCGGTGACGGGATCGAACGCGATGAAACGCCCGCCGACGTCACCATTGTTGTACGGGTACATCCGGACGATCGCGCCGACGTAGGGAAACCCGGCCTTGTACTTCGCGCTGAAGGCCTGGTAGTCCTCGCACACGTTGTTGGTCGGCACGTAGAACAGTTTGGAAGCCGGGTCATACGACGCGGGTTGCTGGTCCTTGCCGCCCTGCGAGCCCGGGCAGATGTCCTTCACGTTGACGCCTTCCTTGGTCATCTTGTCCGCATTGACCACGGGACGACCGGTCTTCAGGTCGATCTTCGACGCCCAGTTGAGATTCGGGATGTAGCTGTGCGCGCGCAGCAGGTGGCCGTCGCGACGATTCAGCACATAGGCAAACCCGTTGCGATCGAAGTGCGTGAGGGTCGGAATGTCCTTGCCGTCGATCGTGGTGTCGGTGAGGATGCTCTCGTTGACGCCGTCGTAGTCCCAGCCATCGTGCGGCGTCATCTGGAAGGCCCACGCCGCTTCGCCGGTGTCGGGATTGCGCGCGATGATCGACATCGACCACGCGTTGTCGCCCGGACGTGCCGTCGGATTCCAGGTTCCCGGGTTGCCGGTTCCGTAGTACACGAGGTTCAACTTCGGATCATACGAATACCAGCCCCAGGTGGTGCCGCCGCCCAATTTCCACTGATCGCCTTTCCATGTCTTGAGGCTCGAATCCTTGCCGACCGGCTTCCCGGTCGCACCGTTGATGGTCTTCGACGGGTTGAACTTGAGGTCGCTGTCGGGACCTTCGCTGTAGGCGCGCCACATCTGCTTGCCGGTGTGGATGTTGTAGGCCGTGAGATATCCGCGAACGCCGTACTCGGCGCCCGAGACGCCGGTCAGCACTTCGTCATGGATGACCAGCGGCGCCATGGTCATGGTCTGGCCGATCTTGGGGTCGGCGTTGCGTGCGCTCCACTTCACCTTGCCCGTCTTGGCATCGAACGCGTAGATGCGTCCGTCCAGAAGGTTCGCGAAAATCATTCCGTCGGCGTATGCGACGCCGCGGTTCACCACATCGCAGCACGCCACCGTGGGCGCGAAACTGTCCTGCGAAATGTTGGATTTCCAGACGATCCTGCCGACGTTGTCCAGATCGACCGCATAGACGTAATTCGGATAGGAACTCTCGAAGTACATCATGTTGCCCACCACCAGCGGCTGGCCTTCCTGGCCGCGCAGCGTGCCGGTGGACATGGTCCAGGCCACGCGCAGATCCTTGGCGTTGGACGTGTTGATCTGGTCGAGCGTGCTGTGGCGCGTCACCGAATAATTGCCGCCGGGCATCACCCAGTCATCGGGGTTCTGCGACATCTGCTGCAGCGACCCGGCGGACTGGGCGCCCGCAGCCGCCGCGAAAAACGTCAGCAGTGCCGCACTCAGCAACGCAACGGAAAAATGTCGGACCGGAAACGCGTTCATCGTGGAACCTCCTTGCCGGACAGGAGCGGATGGGACGGGCTGCCTGGTGTCAGCCCCCGCAAAGTCAATCTTTGGGGAGCAGATAACGTGCCACTTTCCGCAATGCCCGGGGCGCATCAATTCAATGACTTGCGGTCGCCCATCTGCGCGCGTGCAACCCGCCCTGCGAACACTGCTCCGGATATGCAACACATCTGCACCGTGCGCGTGACAGCGGTGCGATGCACATGCCGCCGGCGATGCCGCACAAAAACGAAGCGCAGCGCGCACCATGCGGCGCGGAACCCATCGGTTACGCATCCGGATGGGTGCATACTGAAAACGGATTGACTGCTGCAAGGTAAAACGATGGAAATCGAAACGTTGTCCGAACAACGCTGCTTTGGCGGTACGCAGGGTTTTTACCGGCACCCGTCGCAAACCTGCGGCGGACCCATGACGTTCGCCGCGTACACGCCGCCGCAGGCGGCACGCGGCAAGAGCCTGCCGCGGACCCGCTCCGGGGTGCCGGTCGTGTACTACCTCGCCGGGCTGACGTGCACGGCGGAGACATTTCCGATCAAGGCCGGTGCACAACGCATCGCCGCCGAACTTGGCCTGATGCTGGTGGCGCCCGACACCAGTCCGCGGGATACAGGGATCAAAGGCGCGACCGGCGATTGGGAATTCGGCGAAGGCGCAGGGTTTTACCTTGATGCCACGCAGGCGCCCTGGTCGTCACGCTTCCGCATGGAAACGTATGTGGTCGAGGAATTGTCGGCACTGGTCGCGGACCACTTCCCCGCGGATTCAGCGCGCTGCGGCATCATGGGCCATTCGATGGGCGGGCACGGCGCGTTGACGCTGGCACTGCGGCATCCGGATCGTTATCGCTCGGTGTCGGCCTTCTCACCGATCGTCGCGCCCACACAGGTGCCTTGGGGACACAAGGCATTGCCGCGCTATCTCGGCGACGACCGCGATGCATGGAACGCGCACGATGCCTGCGCATTGATCCGTGCGGGCAAACGCTTCGATGGCACGATCCTGATCGACCAGGGTGACGCCGACGGATTCCTGCGCGAACAATTGCGTTCCGAGTTGTTCGAACAGGCGTGCCGTGATGCCGGGCAGCCGCTCACGCTGCGCCTGCAGCCGGGCTACGATCACAGCTACTGGTTCGTGCAGAGTTTCATCAAAGACCATCTGCGGCATCACGCACGCACGCTTTGACGGATGCAGCGGCGCGCAAGCGGCGACGGGCGCGTTGTGGACCTGCAATGACCGGAACCAATCCGAGTCCGCGTCTGCCGCGCTCGCGTTGGGTCCGCGCGATCGCCTTGGCCAAATCGCGTTCGTGCTTGGTCGTGGTATCGTGATGACACAGGGGGTCCGATCGAGTTCTCGACGCCGCTGCCGGAGGAAGCGCGAAACGCCCTGGTAGCCGCATTGGGCTTGTCCGAAGCTGACGTCAACCTGCGATGCCCCGTACAGATAGTGTCGACGGGGCATTCGAAAGTCCTCATCGGACTCAATAGCCGGGATACCCTCAACTCAATGCAAGCGGATTTGGCGCGTCTGGCCGAGCTGAGTTCGATCATCGGTTGCAATGGCTACTTTGCGTTTACCTTGGATCCGGATTCGGTGGGTATCCTTGCTCACGGCCGCATGTTTGCGCCGGCGATCGGCATCCCGGAAGATCCCGTGACAGGTAACGCCAACGGACCGCTGGGCGCGTACCTCGTCAAACATCGACTGGCAAGAACGGACCGGGATACGCTGCGATTCAGCGCGATACAGGGAGAAGCCATCGGGCGACCGGGAGTAATCGATGTGGAGGTCTTGATTGCGTACGGGAACCCGGTGCGGGTCAAAGTGGGCGGCCGGGCCATCGTCGTATTCCAGACCGAGATACGACTTTAGGCTGGTATTGTTCCGGCGCGAATCACGGGCGCGCCATGAAGGAAGGCGTGCGCATCCAGGATAAACCCCACGCCTGTATACCCGGAAAGTGAAACAGGCGCGCGGATTCAGGATTGAATCCCAGTTCGCGGCACTACCCATCAAGACGGGGGACGTCGCATACGCGGAAGCCGCACGCGAAAGTGTCCGAAACACAACTGGCCAAGCAATGCTGGATGCTCCGTCGACAAGGCAGGCGCGACTGTCAGCCCAGGTTCGCTCGCTGTGCCGGCACTGCGGAGTGGATTCAGCGAACTCGCCGCCCGCGTTGCGCCACGGCGATGGCATTTGCCAACTCGCGTTCGCGTTCGGTCGGCGCTGCCGCGAGTCCCGCGCGCGCGCCTTCCTGATCGACAGCGTTGCGGTTCTGGCTGAGCTTGTAGCGCCCGATGAGTGAGTCGATGCGCAGTTCGATGCCGACGATGTGGTGCATCTGCGCGCGCACGTAATCATCCGGCGCGTCGGTGACCTGCCAGCGCTGCTCACGCCCCGCCTCGTTGCGGTCGGTGAGCTTGACCAGCAGATCGTGCAGGCGAGCTTCGTCGTCGAACGTGACCAGGTGGCCACGCGCTTCCACCGCAAGGTAATCCCACGTCGGGACCTGGCGCGGATCGTCTTGCTTGCCGGCGTACCACGAAGGCGACACGTATGCGTGCGGCCCCTGGAACACGACGAGTGCGTCGGCGCCATCGGGCGGAACCCGCCATTGCGGGTTGTAACGCGCAAGATGGCCGACCAGCGTGCCGTGCGGGCCACGCGACGCGTCCAGTTCCCACGGCAAATATGAAGTCGCGAAACCGTCTTGCGGATGCGTGACCAGCAGGCCGAAATACAGTTCGCGGATGGCCGCGTGCAGAACTTCGGCACGGTCTTCGCGGAACGCGGGACTGGGATAGGCCATGGGCGCGTCGTGGACGGAGCGGGTCAGCGGCGCGGCGGAAGGCGAACCGGCTCGCCTTCGTGCCGACGGTCCCACGCGCGCAGTTCTTCGCGCAGACCGGCGATGCGCTGGCGCCCGAGCGTGTTGCGATCTTCATCCAGCAATGCGCCGCCCAGCAATTCCGCGATGCGTTGCGCGGCCGGCAACATCGCGTCCCACGCGTCGAGCGCGGATACGGGCCCGGGCAAGGTCGCGAAGAAGGTCACGCCGGGCGCGTCCAACTCCGCGATGTGCGCCATGTCGAAGTAACCCGGCTTGACCATGTTGGCCATGCTGAAGATCGGGCCCGCTTCCGGCTTGCCTTCGACCAGGCGGTGGAAGATATGCATGGCGCCGAAGCGCAGGCCCGCTTTTTCCGCGGCTACCACGATATCGCCGCCACCGAAGGTTTCACCCTCGGGTGCGGCCACGAACAACGTGACGATGCGATCCACCGGGAACTCATGCGGGCGCTGCCCGGCCGTGCCCGAAGGCGCCCTCTGCGATTGCGGTGCCGAATCACCTGCCCCATTGCCGAGGCGATCCGCGGACATTGTGGCGCCCAGGCGATCCAATTCGCGCTTCAGTGCGACGTCCAGTTCGCCCTGTTGCGGCGCCGGGGACTCCACCGTTTCATCCGGTTCGCCGCCGCCTTCGCCGAGCATGGGCTCGATGCGCGAATCGGCCCGCCTGCGCGGGATCAGCCGCTTGCCCTGCCCCGGCTTGCGCGGTCTTCCGAACAAATAAATGGCCGCAAGGATCACTACGCCGATCACGGCGATGATGATGCGCAAGTCGGTGGATGAAATGACTTCGGCGTTCACGGGGTGAACTCTAGCAAAGCCGGCACGCCTACGCTGCAACCCCCGCCAAACGGGTAGCCTCCGCCAAATCCACCTGCACCAGGCGCGACACGCCTGGCTCGCGCATGGTCACGCCGCACAACTGGTGGGTGATTTCCATCGTGGCCTTGTTGTGGGTGACCACGAGGAACTGCACCTTTTCGGACATGTCGCGCACGAGCTGGCCGAAGCGGCCGATGTTGCCTTCGTCCATCGGCGCATCGACCTCGTCCAGCAGGCAGAACGGCGCGGGATTGAGGTTGAAGATCGCCATCACCAGTGCCATCGCGGTCATCGCCTTCTCGCCGCCGGACAGCAGCGAAATGTGGCTGTTCCGCTTGCCCGGCGGGCGCGCCATCATCGTGACACCGGCGTCGAGCAGATCTTCGCCGGTCAATTCCAGGTAAGCGTGGCCGCCGCCGAACAGCTTCGGGAACAGCGCCTGGAAGCCGGTATTGACGCGATCGAATGTATCCTTGAAGCGTTCGCGCGTCTCGCGGTCGATCTTGCGGATCGCGTTCTCCAGCGTTTCCAGTGCGGTGGTGAGGTCGGTCATCTGCGCGTCGAGGTATTCCTTGCGCTGCGCGGCCTCGGCGTGCTCGGAAATCGCGGCCAGGTTGACCGGCTCCAGCCGCGCGATGCGCGCGTCGATGTCGGTGATCTTTTCCTGCCACGCGTCCGGCTGCACTTCATCGGAAAGGTTGGCCAGCAGCGGTTCGATTTCGAGGCCCGCCTCGCGGATCGCGTCCGCGAGCTGCTCCGCGCGCAAGCGATGGCCCTGTTCTTCCAGGCGCAGCTTTTCCAGCGCGTCGCGTTCGCCGGCCATGGCCTGCTCCGCAGCATGGCGTGCATGCTCGCTTTCCTGCAACGCACTGGCAGACTCGTCCAGCACCCGCCGCGCGTCGATCATCTTGCGGTCCACGCTGAGCCGCTGGTCGAGGCACACCTGGCGATCCTTTTCCAGCGCAGCAATCGGATCGCCGCCCGCGGCCAGCCGCGCGTCCAGGTCGCTGCGGTGCCTGTCCAACTGTTCGCGCTGTGCGTGCATCCGTGCCAGCGATTGTTCCAGCGCGGCCAGGGTGACGCGCCGGGATTCCAGTGAAATTGCGTGACGATGCGCGGCATCGGACGCCTCCTGTGCATCGGCGCGCGCGGCTTCGCGGCGCTCCAGCAACTGGCGGCGCTCGGCTTCCAGCGCCACACGGGCTTGTTCGTGCTCGCCCATGTTGGCGACGGCGTTCTGCATGCGCGCACGCGCGGCCTGCAGCAACTGCTCGTTTTCCGCAAGCGCTTTTTCGATGTCACCGTGCTCGGCGTCGATGGCGGCAAGTCGCGCCTTGGCACTGTCGATGCGGCCTTGCCGGCTTTGCATTTCACCGGCCAGTTCCGACAGCCGCCGGTGCGCGCCGTACGAATCACGTTGGGCGTCGTCGCGCGCCTGTTCGGCCGCGCGGCGCTGGTCGCGCACTTCGGCCTGGCGTTCCTGCAAGTCGGCGATGCGCTTTTCGACGTCCGCAAGCTCCGCCGTGGCCGCTTGCAACTCGCGCTCACGGCCCAATACACCCACGTGGCCACCTTCGGCGCGACGCACTCGCGCGAAGCCGGGACCGATCCACACGCCATCGCGCGTGATGACGGTATGCGCGGGTGCCAGCGTCGCGGCAATCGAACGCGCATCATCGAGCGACGCGGCGGTTCGCACCTGCGCCAGCAGGGCACATGCCGCAGCAGGTCCGCGCACTTTTTCGGCAAGCGTGCCGGCGACGTCGGCAGGCGCGGAGCCACCGTTTCCGATCAGGGTGACGTCGGCGCCGGCGATGCCGGGAAATTCATCGGCCAACAGCAGCGGATCATCCACCACCACGCCTTCGAGCATGCCGGCCAGTACGGTTTCCACCGCGCTGTCCCAGCCATCGCTGACTTCAAGGCGCGCGCCCAGGCGTTCGCCATCGGCCAAGCCAACCTTGGCCAGCCATTCCTGCGCGGCGTCGCGGTCGCGGCCCAACGCCGCGCGTTGCAAGGCTTCCAGCGACGCGATCCGGCCACGCAGGGTCTGCTTCTGCGCGTTCGCTTCGGCCAGCCACGTCTGCGCCTGGCGCTCCTCGCTCAGCAGGCGCTCGGCGTCGGCCTTGTGGGTATCCAGATTGTGCGAGTGCGTTTCGACCTGCGTTTTCAACGCCGCATGTTCGTCGGCGAGTCCCTGCGTGGCCGCGGCGAGGGCATCCAGGTCGTAGTTGCTGCGCTCGTTGCGCAACGCTTCGCGGCGGCGCGACAGGTCGAGCGTTTGGCGGTCGAGGTGATCGATGTGGGTGCGCTCGACCTCGGCCTCGCGCGAAGTCGAAGCCGTCAGGCCGCCGTGCGCTTCCCAGCGCTGCTGCCACGCGGCATGCGCAGCTTCGGCTTCGGTCAGCGCCTGAGCGGCGTGCACATCCGCATCGCGCAGACTCACGGCCTCGGGTTCGGCTGCGGTGACGGCGGTTTTCAGTTCTTCGCGCTGGGTCTCATCCGTCTTGATGTGGTCCGCGAGTTCCATCCACGTGCGTTCGGATTCCTCGCGATCCTGCTGCAACCGCTCCATCATTTCACGATGGTGCTTGATCTGTTGTTCGACGCGTGCAAGCTCGGCACCGACCTGGTAGACCTCGGCCTGCACCGCGTTCATGGCTTCCGTGTGCTGCTGGTGCGCCTCGCGGCCGGTTTCGATTTCGGCTTCGAGATGGCGCTGCGCAGCCAGCTTTCCTTCCAGCGCGGTCTCGGCTTCGCGCAGGGCCTGCCGATGCGAATCCAGCTCCGCACTGACCGAACGGTAATTCAGGGCGCGCAATTCCGCTTCGCGCAGCGCGCGCTCTTCCTTCAACTTCTTCCAGCGTTCGGCCGCACGTGCCTGGCGGTTCAAGTGATCGAGCTGTTTTTCGACTTCCTCGCGCACGTCCTTGACGCGATCGAGGTTCTCGCGCGTCGCCTTGATGCGGCTTTCGGTTTCCTTGCGACGCTCCTTGTAGCGTGACACGCCTGCGGCTTCTTCCAGATGCATGCGCAGTTGTTCCGGCCGTGACTCCACGATGTCGGAAATCACGCCCTGTTCGATGATGGAATAACTGCGCGCGCCGAGGCCGGTGCCGAGGAACAGGTCGGTGATGTCGCGGCGCCGGCAGCGCACGCCATTCAAGTAGTAATCGGATTGCGCATCGCGGCCTACCACGCGCTTCACCGAAACTTCGTTGAACGATGCGTACTCGCCACCCAGCGTGGCGTCGGAGTTGTCGAAGATCAGTTCGACCGTGGCCTGCCCGACAGGCTTGCGCCCGGATGATCCGGAAAAGATCACGTCGGTGATGGCCTCGCCGCGCAGCCGGCTGGCCGCGCTTTCGCCCATCACCCAGCGGATCGCGTCGATGATGTTGGATTTGCCGCAACCGTTGGGGCCGCAGATACCGGTGAGGTTGGTGGGAAGATGCAGCACGGTCGGATCGACGAACGACTTGAATCCGGCCAGCTTGATGGTCGACAGGCGCATGAGGTCTACGGGCTTGGGGAAACAACGGCGATCGAGCCGACGCGTTCAGCGCCGGGCGAATGCGCCAGTGTGCCGAACCCCGGCACCTCGCGCAACGGCTGCGCAGCGAGCGTCAGAATGAATGCAGGAATACGTTCCATGTATCTGTTTTTATTGGTCAGAGGTAATGCCAAACGGTCCCACTTCGATCGCCAGCGCATGGATGCCCTTGCCCATCATCCCGGCCAGCGCGTCGTACACCATCCGGTGTTGCTGTACCCGCGTCTTGCCCGCGAAAGCGGCGCTGGCGATGCGCACGCGAAAGTGTCCCGTGCCCTCGCCCGCATGGCCGATATGCAGGTGCCCTTCGTCGATCACTTCCAGCGTCGTGGGTGAAAATGCTTGCTGCAGGCGTGCGCGGATTTCGTCGATCGACGCCGCGCTCATGGCAGCGTCTGGCAGAACGGCCGCACCGTCACTTCGCGATACACCCCCGCGGCGCGGTAGGGATCATGGTCGGCCCATTCCTTCGCCGCATCGAGATCATCGAACTCGGCAACGATCAGACTGCCGCTGAAACCCGCCGGGCCCGGATCTTCCGCGTCGATTGCCGGAAACGGTCCGGCAAGCAGCAATCGACCTTCCTCGAGCAATTTTTGCAGGCGTGCAAGGTGCGCCGGTCGCACGGCCTTGCGCTTGTCCAACGAATTTTCGACGTCGATGCCGGTGATGGCGTACCACATGCTCAGGCCTCCGGTCTCATATACGGGAACAACAACACATCGCGAATGGATGCCGAATCGGTCAGCAACATCACCAGCCGGTCGATGCCGACGCCGAGGCCGCCAGTAGGCGGCAGGCCGACTTCCAGCGCACGGATATAGTCGGCATCGAAGTGCATGGCCTCGTCGTCGCCGCCAGCCAGCGCCTCGACCTGCGCGCGGAAGCGCGCAGCCTGGTCCTCGGGATCGTTCAACTCCGAAAACCCGTTCGCGAGTTCCTTGCCGCCGACGAACAATTCGAAGCGGTCGGTGGTTCCGGGATCGGCGTCGTTGGCACGCGCCAGCGGCGAAACCTCGGTCGGGTACTGCGTGATGAAGGTTGGCTGGATCAGCGTACCTTCCACTGTCTTCTCGAAGATTTCCAGCAGCAGCTTGCCCCAGCCGTAGCTGTCCTTCACCGGAACCTTGAGCCGCGCACAATGCGCGCGCAGCGCCGCCACGTCGCGCAACTCGTGTTCGCCGATTTCGGGATTGCGCTCGCGCACCGCGTCGGCCAGCGACCAACGGCGGAACGGCTTGCCGACATCGATGTCGCGGCCTTCCCATTTCAGATCGGTGGTACCGATCACGGCCTTCGCGGTCTCGCGGATCATCGCCTCGGTCAGGTCCATCACCTCGTTGTACGTGGCGTAGGCCTGGTACAACTCCAGCATCGTGAACTCGGGGTTGTGACGCGTCGACACGCCCTCGTTGCGGAAGTTGCGGTTGATCTCGTAGACGCGTTCGAACCCACCGACCACGAGCCGCTTCAGGTACAACTCGGGCGCGACGCGCAGGTACAGATCGATATCGAGTGTGTTGTGGTGCGTCACGAATGGCCGCGCCGTGGCGCCGCCAGGAATCACGTGCATCATCGGCGTCTCGACTTCCATGAAGCGCCGTGGTTCGGCTTCCAGCCACTGTCGGATGAAGCCGATGATGCGCGAACGCTTCTGGAAGGTAGCGCGCGCTTCCGGGGTCACGATCAGGTCGACGTAGCGCTGGCGGTAGCGCTGCTCGACGTCGGCCAATCCGTGCCATTTGTCCGGCAGCGGGCGTAATGATTTGGTGAGCAGACGCAGCGCGTCGACTTTGACCGACAACTCGCCGGTCTTCGTACGCATCAAGGTGCCTTCGGCGCCGACGATGTCGCCGACGTCCCAACTCTTGAACGCGTCGTAGGTTTCGCCCAGCGCGTCCTTCTGCAGGAACAACTGGATCGAACCCGTGCGATCCTGCATGCGTGCGAAGCTGGCCTTGCCCATCACGCGCTTGCCCAACAAGCGCCCGGCCACCTTGACGCGCCGTGTTTGCGCCGCCAATGCCTCGGCTTCAATGCCATCGGTTTCGTGCTGCAGGTTGCCCGCGCACGCATCCGGCCGGAAGTCATTGGGGAACGCGATGCCCTGCCCGCGCAGCGCGCGCAGCTTCTCGCGACGTTCGGCGATCAACTTGTTCTCGTCGACGGCAGTTGGCGGCTGATCGATGGCTTCTGACATTTCGCTTATCCCTGGGCATCGGCACGCTTGGCGCCGGCCTCCAACCCCATCTTCAAACTGGCCTCGATGAACTCGTCGAGGTCGCCATCCAGCACGCGCTGGGTGTCGGTGCGCTCGACACCGGTACGCAAATCCTTGATGCGCGACTGGTCGAGCACGTAGTTGCGGATCTGGTTGCCCCAGCCGACGTCGGACTTGGTGGCTTCCACCGCGGCCTTTTCGGCGTTGCGCCTCTGCATCTCGGCTTCGTACAACTTCGCGCGCAGCATCTTCATCGCACGGTCGCGGTTGGCGTGCTGCGAGCGTTCGGTCTGGCACGCCACCACGATGCCCGATGGTACATGCGTGATGCGCACCGCCGACTCGGTCTTGTTGACGTGCTGGCCGCCGGCGCCGGACGAGCGATACACGTCGGTCTTCAAATCGGCCGGATTGATCTCGATGTCGATGTCGTCGTCGACTTCCGGCGATACGAACACGGACGCGAAACTGGTGTGGCGGCGATTGTCGGAATCGAACGGCGATTTGCGCACCAAACGGTGCACGCCGATCTCGGTCTTCAACCAGCCATAGGCGTAGTCGCCCGCGACACGGAAAGTCGCCGACTTGATGCCCGCGACTTCGCCGTCGCTGGCTTCCAGCAATTCGGTTTGCCAGCCGCGATCCTCGGCCCAGCGCAGGTACATGCGCAGCAGCATCTCGGCCCAGTCCTGTGCTTCGGTACCGCCTGCGCCGGCCTGGATGTCCACGAACGCATTGGATGGGTCCATCTCGCCGGCGAACATGCGCTGGAATTCCAGCTTGCCGATGTGAGTTTCGAGATGATCAACGTCGCGCGACACCGCATCGACCGACGCCTCATCGCCTTCGTCTGCGGACAATTCCAGCAACTCGCCGGCGTCGTCCAGCCCGTGGCTGATGCCGTCCAGGCCTTCCACGAATTCGGCCAACCGCGCGCGCTCGCGGCCCAGATCCTGCGCACGCTGCGGATCGTCCCAGACGTTCGGGCTTTCCAGCTCGCGGGTTACTTCTTCCAGACGCTCGCGCTTGACCGGGTAGTCAAAGATACCCCCTAAGCGATTCGACGCGTTCGCGCAGGTCCGTGATGCGGGCGCGGATCGGGTTGGTCTCGAGCATGATGTTGGAAGGCTGCTAAAAGACGCGAATCTTAGCAAAACCGCGGTTTCGCCGCATGCTTCAGCCTTACCGGTTGACACCTGTCACTGGCGGGGGACGCGGCGGCAGCGTAGCTTTGGCAGCGTCGACCAAGGAGGTTTTCGCCATGACCACCGAACCATCCAACTCGTCCCCTTCCGCGTTCCGCTGGCGCCTGTTTCCGGCGGTCGCGATCATCGCGATCGGCATTCTGTTTCTAGCCAACAACCTTGGCTACAACCTGGCGTGGTTCGACCACGGCAACTGGTGGGCGGTAATCATCCTGTTGGCGGCGTTCGCGCCATTGACCCGTGCGTGGGAGGTTTATCAGGCGCGCGGCCGCATGGACGCCGAAGTCGCCTATTGCCTGCTTTCGGCCGGCGCCGTCGTGCTGGTGGCATGCATGTTCCTGCTCAACCTCGACTGGGGCACGTGGTGGCCGCTGTTCGTGATCCTTGGCGGTTTGTACACGCTGGTTCCGTATCGCCGCCACTGCCGTGGCCGCTACTGGTACCGCGATCACGACGACGATTCGACGGTCAGGCACTGATCAGGACCGGGAGGCGCGCATTGCGCGCCTCCCGCGTTGGCCGACTAAACGAAGCGGCTGTTGCCAGGCTCGCGCCTCCAGCGCTCGCCAAGCAACCCGCCCTCGGCGTCCTGCCTCGGGCGTTATTCGCGCCATCCTTGGCGCTCACCCTTCACCGCTTAGCGGCTCAGGGCCGCCTTCGGCGTTCGGGCGCGCTCCTTGCGCGCCACGTCGCAGGTTCAGCCGATGCCATTACTCGCGCCATCCATGGCGCTCGCCCTTCGGGCCAGCTTCGCTGTTCGCGCGCGTTCCTGACGCGCGCAGTCAAGGCATCGGCTAAGCGAACCTGCTCACCCAATCCAGGTACTTGTCCACGAAGTTGCCCAGGAACGTGCCCACGCTTTCGTCGGTAACGCTGCCGTCATCGGCAATCAGGCCTTCCTTGTAGTGCACGAAGGCTTCAGGCTGCTGCAGCATCGGGGTGTCGAGGAACACGCAGATGTTGCGCAGGTGCTGCTGTGCCAGCGCCGTGCTCATCGCACCCATCGACGTGCCAATCACGGCGCCTGGCTTGCCCGCGAAGGAGTTGGTGCCCCACGGCCGTGAGGCGATGTCGATCGCGTTCTTGAGCACGCCGGGAACCGAGCGGTTGTATTCGGGCGTCACGAAAAGTACCGCGTCGCAGGCCTTGATTTCGTCCTTCAGCCGCTTGCAAACCGCCGGATAGTCACCGTCGAAATCCTGGTCGTACAGGGGCAGGTCATCGATACGGACATGCCGGAATTCGGCGCGGTCGCCTGCGATTTCCTCCAGCGCACGCGCCAGCTGCTTGTTGAAAGAACCCTTGCGAAGGCTGCCGACCAGTACCGCGACAACGGGACGCTGCTTGCTCATTTCATCTCCTGATGGACTCTGTCGTCATTCCGGCGCAGGCCGGAATCCATGGCGATTTTGCCACGACCCTTGCGATGGATTCGTTCTGCTCCGACGTGATGGTCATGGCTTCACGAACTTCAGTGTCATCCTGTCCGACTCTCCGATCGCCTTCATCTTCGCGTGCTCGGAATCCGGCCCGGAAAGATCCGGCGGAAGTCGATGGATGTTGACGTCCTCGGGGTCCTTCGGGTTGCGGTTGATTTCCGATGCGCCCGCCAGTCGAAAACCGGCACGCAGGCCCGCCTCGATCATGTAGTCCTCGGGAATCCGATGCAGCGCCTTGGAGCTCTGCATCGCATCCGCGAACGGCTTGGCGCGATGGTCGGTTACGCCGAATACGCCACCCGGCTTGAGCACCTTGAACGCCGCCTTGAATACTGCGTCCAAGGCCGCGGGGCTTTCGTTCAACCAGTCGTGCGTATTGCGGAACGTCAGCACCATGTCGGCCGAACCATCCGGCCCCAGGTTCACCTGCGTCGGCGGCGAAAACGGGATCACCTTCCCGACATGTCCGAACACCGCCGAGTTGGCCTTCAGCATCTGCTCGAACTTGCTTGGACCATTGCCGCGTGGCGGCGAAGACGCTTCGATCAAATGCCCATGCGCATACAGGAACGGCGCCAGGATCTCGGTGAACCAGCCGCCGCCGGGCGCAAGTTCCACCACGGTCATGTCCGGCTTGATCCCGAAGAATTCCAGCGTCTCCACCGGATGGCGGTACTGGTCGCGCGCCTTGTTGGCGTCCGAACGCCAGGAACCCGCCACGGCCTCCTTGAGCATGCTCGCGGTGTTGCCCTGCGCGATCGGCCCCGCACTGCTCACCGCCCATGCCGCGCCTGCCACCGCCAGCGCACCGATGAGTACGCAACCGCCCAACGCCTTGCACGTCTTCGCAATCATGGTTCAACCCTCGGGGAGCGAACGCGCAAATCTAGTGGAGCATTCGTAATGCCGTTGTGAACGCGACCCGGCCATCGTCGCGAGCACGCGTTCACCCGCGAGGTGAGAACATGGCAGCATGGGTGAATGAGGAAACGCCATGTCACGCCGCACGATCGACCTCGACGACACTCTTTATCAATATCTGCTCGACCACTCGCTGCGCGAACACCCCGAACAGGCGGCGCTGCGCGAAGCCACGCGCAGGCATCCGAGGGGCGGCATGCAGATATCGCCCGAGCAGGGCCAGTTCATGACGTTGCTGGTCAAGCTGATCGGCGCGCGCCGGACAATCGAGATCGGCACCTTTACCGGCTACAGCGCGCTGACGGTCGCGCTGGCGCTGCCCGCCGACGGCAAGATTCTCGCCTGCGACATCAGCGACGAATACACCTCGGTCGGAAAACCTTACTGGCAACGCGCAGGCGTCATGGAAAAGATCGAGATGGTGATCGCGCCCGCCGTGAAAACATTGGACGCACGTCTCGCCGCGGGTGAAGCAGGCCGCTACGACTTCGCCTTCATCGACGCCGACAAGGAAGGCTACGATGGCTACTACGAGCGCTGCCTGCAGTTGGTCCGCCAAGGCGGGTTGATTGCCTTCGACAACACCTTGTGGAGTGGCGATGTGGCGCGGCCGGCGGAAGATGATGACACCCGCGCACTGCAGGCCTTGAATGACAAGCTGCACCGCGACGAACGCATCGACATGGCGATGCTGCCGATCGGCGACGGACTTACCTTGGCGCGGAAGAAATAGCTACGACACGACGGGTTCGCAATGCCGCACCAGCAGTTGCAGAGATTCCTGCCCGCGCCAATCGTTGATCGACAGCTCGAAGGCAATCCGCAGCGCAATACCTGCTGGCAAATCCTCCATCGCACCAAACCAGACCGCGGCGTATTCACACCCGTCGCGTGGGTCGCGCAGGCGCAGGCGCCGATGCGTACCGTCCGTGCCCATGGCCTTGCATTCGATGCATGCGAACACGTTGTCGAACATCGGCGCGGGAAAGCCTTGGCCCCAAGGCCCGGCCACGCGCAGCTGGTGCGCAAGATCGATATCGAAATCTTCCGGCGCGAGCGGGCCGTCGCTCGCGAGTACCGGTTGCAGGGATTCCGGCGCAATGCGTTCACGCACGACGGTATCAAATACTTCCGCGAAGCGCGCGTAGTCGGCCTGCGCCAGTGTCAAGCCGGCCGCCATCGCATGACCGCCGAAGCGCACGATCATGCCCGGGCAACGCGCATCGACTTCCGCCAGCGCGTCGCGGATGTGGAAACCCGACACCGAACGCGCCGAACCGCGCAACTGGTCGCCATCGCCCGCAGGCGCGAACGCGACCACCGGCCGATGCCACCGCTCCTTCACCTTGGCGGCCACCAGTCCGACGATGCCGTGGTGCCACGTCTCGTCGAACAACGAGATGCCGAATGCGTCACCGGCATCGATGCCATCCAGCGTCGCAAGCGCATCATCCACCATCGACGCCTGCAGATCACGTCGCTGCGCATTGATGCCGTGCAGCGCGCAAGCAAGCTCACGGGCACGCGCGGGGTCGTCGGCAAGGAGGCATTCAACGCCGATGGTCATGTCTTCGAGCCGACCCACCGCATTGATCCTCGGCCCGATCACGTAACCCAGATCGGCGGCGACCGCCTTGCGAATGTCGCGCCCCGAAACCTCGAACAGGGCCGCGACACCGGCACAGGCATTGCCCGCGCGCATCCCGCGCAAGCCGCCTTCCACCAGCGCCCGGTTGTTGGCGTCGAGCGGCACCAGATCGGCCACGCTGCCGAGCGCGACAAGATCAAGCAAGCTGGACAAGTCGGGCTCGCCGGCGTCCGCGAAAGCGCCTTGTGCACGAAGATGCGCACGCACGGCGAGTAGCAAGTAGAACATCACGCCGACGCCGCACAAAGCCTTGCTGGCAAAGCCGTCGCCCGGCAGGTTCGGATTCACGATGGCGTCGGCGTCGGGCAGCACAGCGCCGGGCAAATGGTGATCGGTGACAACGACCTTGCAGCCGCGGGCCTTCGCGGCAATCACGCCCGCGAACGATGCGATGCCGTTGTCGACCGTGACGATCAAATCCGGCGTGGGCTGCATCGTTGCCACCAACGCAGGGGTCAATCCGTAGCCATGCACGGCGCGATCGGGCACGACGTAGCCGACATGTTGCGCGCCGAGCATGCGCAATCCACGCACCGCCACCGCGCAACCCGTGGCGCCATCGCAGTCGTAGTCGCCCGAAACCACGATGTGCCGATGTCGTGCGATGGCATCGACGAGCAACGCGACCGCACCACCGATACCGCCAAGGCCGTCCGGCAACAACAACGCAGAGAGACGATGGCCAGCTTCGTCGGGACACGTGACGCCGCGCGCGGCATAGATGTGCTGAAGCACGGGATGCACGGATGTGGGCCAGCCGTGGGGTGGCGTCGAAACTTTGCGTCGAACAATACGCAGTGCTGGTACGCGCCCGTCTCCCCTCGGGAGGGTGGTTGGGCTGATGGTTCGCGCTTTCCAGTCAACCATGACTGATCCTTGTATCCGGGAATTCCGCTCTGCCCGTACCCTCATCCGGCGCTGCGCGCCACCTTACCCCGGAGGGAGAAGGTGGCCCCTTGCGCACGACGCCAAAAACGCAGGCGATGCGCGTGGCGGACGCGAAACCGTTCACCGTCCGCGAAGGTAATCGCGATGGCATCGAAGCGGTGCTCGCGCAACCAGCGCTGGAAATGCACAAGCCAATTCGCCGCGCTGTCCGCGTGACCCGGAATATCGAGGTCGAGCAACGTCATGCCGGATCGCCGCGCCGTCTCCAGCGCATCCGGCAGCGGCTCCACCCGAATGACGCCGCCCATTTTCGCCAAGCCCCGCACGACATCGTCCACGCTGGCCACGACCTGCAAACCGCTCTCGACGGACCCCGGCAAGGCACCCGCGCCCCAGAACCACAACGCGTTGACTGGCCGCTTGCTGGCGGCGATGCGCGCGGCATTCACGGGATGTGCGTGCAACACGATCTGCGCTTCATTGAACAAGCGCCGCCACGCACGGCCCGCATCGCCTGCGGGTAGGCATTCCACGAGATCGACGCCCAGCGCCTCGGCAGGTGCGTGAAATTCCGCGCGTGGTCCAGCGTGCAACAAGTGCAGGCACCAGGCCGAAGGCGTGTCGATCGACAACGGCGCCCCGGCATCTCCGAACAGCGGTCGCAGCGCCGCAGCGAGCGTTTCGGCCTCATCCGCTGAAACATCGCCCAGTGGCCAGGCCATCAATCGCGCGCCGGTCGCCTCGCTGCGCACCCAGGCGGGGTCGGCGCACAGCCATGCGCCCGTGGCGGCATCGTCGCCGTGACAAAAGTGGCGAAGTGCCGCGGCGGGCACGCTGTCGCCCGCAAAATGAAACAACTCGCGCAACAGCGTCGTACGTGCATTGCTTGCCTTGGGCAAGCGATCGCCCTTGGCAAGCCAGCTCACGAATGCCAAATCAGCGCGCACATGCGCCAGCGGCGGCAGCAAGGCGTGCAGTGTACTCATGCCGTTGCCGCTTCCAGTTCCTCGAGCCGCTGCAACCATTCCGCTTCCAGCGTCGCCTTCTCTTCGCGCAACATGTTTTGTTCGCGGCCGATGTCAGCAAGCACTGTGGTCGGACCCTCATAAATCGCCGGTTCCGCCAGGCGTTCCTGCAACGCGGAGAGCGCTGCGTCGACCTTTGCCATGCGTGCTTCGACTTTGTCCAGATTTTTGCGCAAGGCACGCTGGCGTTCGCGTTCCGCCGCCGCTTCGCGACGACGCTCGCGCGGATCGGTCGTTTGCGGTGCGACTGCAGCTTCGCGGTCGCCCGTATTGCCGTTGCGCCCGCGCAGCCAGCGCGCGTAATCGTCGAGGTCGCCGTCGAACGGTTCGACGTGGCCGTCCGCCACGCGCCAGAAACTGTCGCACACCAGCCCCAGCAGATGCCGATCATGCGCGACCAACACCAGCGCACCTGGATAGTCGTTCAATGCATCGGCCAAGGCGCCGCGCATGTCGAGGTCGAGGTGGTTGGTCGGTTCGTCCAGTACCAGCAGGTTGGGCTTGCCCCACGCGATCAGCGCCAGCGCCAGTCGCGCACGCTCGCCACCCGAAAATCCCTCCACCGGTTCGAACGCGCGGTCGCCCGCGAAATGCCACTTGCCCAGCCAATCACGCAATACCTGCGGCGACGCACCGGCCGCGAGGTCGCGCAGATGGTCGAAGGGGGTTTCACCCGCGCGTAGATTCTCGACGGTGTGCTGAGCGAAGTAGCCGATCGACAGATCCTTGTGCGCGGTACGCTCGCCGGCCATCAAGGGCAAATCGCCAACGAGTGTCTTGACCAGAGTGGATTTGCCCGCGCCATTGGGACCCAGCAAGCCGATGCGGTCGCCAGCCTGCACCCCGAAACGAACGGCTTCCAGGATTTTCGCGTCGGGCGCATAACCGGCATCCACATGATCCAGTTTCAGCATCGCATGGGGCAGCCGGTCGGGCTCGAGGAACTGGAACTCGAATGCGCGCACCACGCGCACCGCTTCGGTCCCTGCCAGTTTTTCCAGCCGTTTGACGCGCGACTGCGCCTGCCGCGCCTTGGTGGCCTTGGCGCGGAAGCGTTCAATGAACGATTGCAGGTGCGCTCGCTCGGCCTGTTCGCGGACGTGCGCGGCCTGTTGCTGGTGCAGGCGTTCGGCGCGCTGGCGTTCAAAGTCGCTGTAGTTGCCCGCGTACAGACGCGCGCCACCCTGCTCCAGGTGCAGCACGTGATCCACCGTGCCGTCGAGGAATTCGCGGTCGTGGGAAATGACCATCAGCGTGCGCGGATATCGGCGCAGCCATTGTTCCAGCCACAACACCGCGTCGAGGTCGAGGTGATTGGTCGGTTCGTCCAGCAGCAGCAAATCGGAGGGCGCCATCAGCGCGCGCGCCAGGTTCAAGCGTCCGCGCCAGCCACCCGAAAATTCCGCCACCGATTTTTCGTGGTCATCGGGCTTGAATCCCAAGCCGTGCAGAAGGCGCCCCGCCCGCGCGCGGCCATCGTAGCCGCCCAACGCGTCGATGCGATGATGCGCCGCGGCCGCCGCGGCATGATCACCTGCCGATTGCGCGCGCGTCTCGTCTGCGAGCGCTGCGGCCAGTTCGACGTCGCCGCCCAACACGTAGTCGATCGCAGGGTCCGGGAGCGCCGGCGTTTCCTGCGCGACCGAAGCAATGCGCAATCCGGCGGGAACATCCAGCGCCCCGGCGTCGGCTTCCACCTCTCCAAGGATCGCGGCGAACAGGCTGGACTTGCCGCTGCCATTGCGTCCCGCGACGCCGATTTTCCAGCCGTCATGCAACGCCGCATCGACGCCTTCGAGCAACAGGCGTCCACCTCGGCGCAGCGCAAACGAGCGAAAGGCGATCACGCGTATCGCACGCTCACGATGTCGTAATTCCGCTCGCCCCCGGGCGCATTGAAGCCGAAACTGTCGCCTTCGTTCTTGCCGATCATCGCACGCGCGATGGGTGAGGAAACGGCAATGAGGTTTTTCTTGATGTCCGCTTCGAGGTCACCGACGATCTGGTAGGTGACGTTGCTGCCATTGTCGGAATCTTCCAGTTCCACCACCGCGCCGAATACGACTTTGCCGCCCGCGTTCAAGGTCGCCGGATCGATGATCTGCGCGGTCGAAAGCGCGGCTTCGATCTGGCCGATACGGCCTTCGATGAAACCTTGCTGCTCGCGCGCCGCATGGTATTCGGCGTTTTCCTTGAGGTCGCCGTGCGCGCGCGCTTCGGCAATCGCGGCAATGACCCTCGGGCGGTCGACGGATTTCAATTGCTCCAGCTCTGCGCGCAGGCGCTCGGAACCGGCTTTGGTCATGGGGGCTCGCTGCATGTGCGGACTCCTTTGGTGCTGATATGTATGCCCGCGGGTTGAAGCCCGCGATCGCCATGGGATGCAACAGATGCCCGGTTCAGGCCACCGCGACGGCGTCCCCGGATGGGGCGGGTGCATGCCTTTCCAGTTCTGCGTGCAATTCCTGCAGGCTGATCACGCCGCCCTGGTCGCGATAATCCAGCGAGTGCAGCAGCGCGGCCGCACCCGCGACCGTGGTCGAATAGGTGACGTGCTGCTGCAGCGCCGAGCGCCGGATCGAGAACGAGTCGGTGATCGCCTGCCGGCCTTCGGTGGTGTTGACGATGTAGGCGATCTCGCCGTTCTTGATCGCATCGACGATGTGCGGGCGACCTTCGAGCACCTTGTTGATGCGCTCGCAGGCGATGCCGTGTTCGATCAGGAACGCGCAGGTGCCGCCCGTCGCGATCAACGCGAACCCGCGCTTCACCAGGTCGCGCGCGACTTCCAGCAGACGCGGCTTGTCGGCGTCGCGCACCGACAGGAACACCTTGCTGCCGGGAGCCGGTGCCGCGATGTGCGCCGCTTCGTGGCCGCGCGCGAACGCCTCGCCAAAGCTCTTGCCCACACCCATCACCTCGCCGGTCGAGCGCATCTCGGGCCCGAGGATCGGATCGACGTTCTGGAACTTGAGGAACGGAAAGATCGCTTCCTTCACCGCCCAATAATGCGGCACGCATTCGCGTGTCGTGCCCTGCTCGGCCAGGGTCTTGCCGGCCATGCAGCGCGCTGCGATCTTGGCCAGCGGCCGGCCGGTGGCCTTGGACACGAACGGCACGGTACGCGAGGCGCGTGGATTCACTTCCAGGATGTAAACATCGTCCCCCTGGATCGCGAACTGCGTATTCATCAGGCCGACCACGCCCAGTTCGCGCGCCAGCAGTGCCACTTGCCGGCGCAGCTCGTCCTGGATCGTGGACGACAAAGAGTACGGCGGCAGCGAGCACGAAGAATCGCCGGAATGCACGCCGGCCTCCTCGATGTGTTGCATGATGCCGCCGATCAGCACCGCACCATCGGCATCGGCGATCACGTCCACGTCCACCTCGACCGCATTGTCGAGGAAGCGGTCCAGCAGCACCGGCGATTTGTCCGACACGCGCACCGCGTCTCGGATGTAGCGCGCCAGATCTTCGTCCGCGTGCACCACTTCCATTGCGCGGCCGCCCAGCACGTAACTCGGGCGCACGATCAGCGGATAGCCGAGTTCACGCGCCAGCACCATCGCTTCTTCGGCGGTATGCGCGATCCGGTTCGGCGGCTGCTTCAATTGCAGTTTCTCGATCAGTTGCTGGAAGCGTTCGCGGTCTTCGGCCAGGTCGATCGAATCCGACGAGGTGCCGATGATCGGCACGCCGGCGGCTTCCAGCGCACGCGCCAGCTTGAGCGGCGTTTGCCCGCCGTATTGCACGATCACGCCGGCCGGCTTTTCCTTGTCCACGATTTCCAGCACGTCTTCCAGCGTCACCGGCTCGAAATACAGGCGATCCGAGGTGTCGTAGTCGGTCGAAACCGTTTCCGGGTTGCAGTTCACCATGATGGTTTCGAAACCATCCTCGCGCAATGCCAGCGCCGCGTGCACGCAGCAGTAGTCGAACTCGATGCCCTGCCCGATGCGGTTGGGTCCGCCGCCCAGCACCATGATCTTCTTGCGGTCGGTCGGATCCGCTTCGCACTCTTCCTCGTAGGTCGAGTACATGTAAGCGGTCGTCGTTGCAAACTCGGCCGCGCAGGAATCCACGCGCTTGTACACCGGGCGCACGCCCAGGGTATGGCGCAAGTGGCGCAGCGCGGCCTCGTCGGATTCGAGCAATCGCGCCAGCCGCGAGTCGGAGAAGCCCATGCGCTTCAGGTCGCGCATGCGCGCGGCGTCGATCGCACGCATGCCGCCCGCGCGCACGTCGGCTTCGGTCGCGATGATGTCTTCGATTGCGGCGAGAAACCACGGATCGATCTTGGAAAGTCCGTGCACGTCGTCCAGCGACAGACCCGCGCGGAACGCGTCACCCACATGGAAGATGCGCTCGGGGCCGGGCTGGCGCAGCTCGCGCTTCAGTGATTCCATTCCTTCCGGCGTCTTCCAGTCGATGCCACCGGAATTGAGGCCGTCGCGACCGGTCTCGAGGCCGCGCAATGCCTTCTGCAGCGACTCGGAGAACGTGCGACCGATCGCCATCACCTCGCCCACAGACTTCATTTGCGTGGTGAGATGCGGGTCGGCGGCAGGGAATTTTTCGAACGCGAAGCGCGGGATCTTGGTGACGATGTAATCGATGCTCGGCTCGAACGACGCCGGCGTCTTGCCGCCGGTGATCTCGTTCTTGAGTTCACCCAGCGTGTAGCCGACCGCGAGTTTGGCCGCGACCTTGGCGATCGGAAAACCCGTGGCTTTGGATGCGAGTGCCGACGAACGCGACACGCGTGGATTCATCTCGATCACCACCACGCGGCCATCGAC
>Ga0207707_10000858_pt1 | contig 29695 bp, 27 predicted proteins | sample KBSC83BmetaG_FD_184336 | JGI IMG/M metagenome (GOLD analysis project Ga0207707, IMG submission 184336) | Corn rhizosphere microbial communities from Kellogg Biological Station, Michigan, USA - KBS C8-3B metaG (SPAdes) (version 2) | ecosystem: Host-associated > Plants > Roots > Rhizosphere ... | reverse complement strand
CCTGCTTCAGCAGCGTGGAGTTTCAACTTCTCGCTAAAACCGCGGTAAGAAGCTGCTCAGTAGCGGAAAATTGAAACTCCACGCTGCTGAAGCAGGTGGTATCTAACCGTCACTCCAAAGCTGCCAGCTAGCGCGAAGCTGAGACTCCACGCTGCTAAAGCAGGTGGTATCTGACTTTTTGTGCAAAGCCGCGCCGCAGAGGAATTCTATCTCAAATACATACACCAATGATTAACATCGACCTAATCCAAGCAGCCCGGGAACGAATTTCTTCCCGGATTCATCGCACGCCAGTTATGACGTCGCGACTCTTTAACGACCTCGCAGGCAGAGAAGTCTTTTTCAAATGTGAAAACCTTCAACGCGCGGGCGCATTTAAGATTCGCGGCGCCACAAACAAAATCCATTCACTGACTCCCGCGGAGAAACAACGAGGCATTGTTGCCTTCTCTTCCGGTAATCACGCGCAGGCAGTCGCCCTGGCGGGACGTGAAGCGGGTGTGCGTGTCGTGGTTGCCATGCCTGAAGACGCTCCCAAAATGAAAGTTGCGGCAACCCGCGACTATGGTGCCGAGATCATTTTCTATGATCGACTCAAAGAAGACCGGGAGAAGTTTGCCCTGGATCTCGCCGAACGCGAACGACTGGTTATGGTTCCTCCTTATGACGACGAGTTGATCCTGGCCGGACAAGCGACATGTGGAATGGAGTTTCTGGAGGACGTTAAAGAACTTGATTGCTTGCTGACGCCTTGTAGTGGTGGCGGGTTGTTTGCAGGTGTGGCAACCGCGGCGAAGTTCATGAAGCCCGACATTCGATGTTTCCCGGTCGAGCCGGATACTGCGGATGACACGCGACAATCCTTCATCAAAGGGGAACGCGTTTCGATTCCCCCTCCACCGACGATTGCCGACGGATTGCGGGTGCAGACCCCGGGAACTCTGACGTTTCCGATCATCCAAAAAATCGCTGAAGACGTTTTGACTGTTTCGGATGAGGAAATTATCGAAACGATACGGTTCCTGCTGTTTCGCATGAAGTTGCTGGTTGAACCTTCGGGAGCAGCGGCTGCCGCAGCGGTGATGTTCAAGAAAGTGCCAGATAATGTTCGCAGGGTCGGTGTTGTGTTATCCGGCGGGAACATCGATGCGTCAGTGTTAGCACGCGTGATCGGAAGTTAATACCCATTTGACCGGATGTTAGTTGACCAATCCAAACCATTGCCACGCGTTTAGTATCTCTCCCACTCCAAAAGAAGCGAGATTGGCGATAACGATCGCGATAAAATCTCGGGCCACTTCTTTCTGAGTCGCGCTCGAGCGCCAGTCAAACGCCAGCCAAAACAACAAGCACTCAACAACGGGGGCGAAAACTTCCGCCACCATGAGGAACGTTCGCCGGGAGTAATTGCTGAGCAGGAGTGGCAGAACTAGTATCACTATTGGATAGGTGCAGGCCGTTAGCCAAAACCCCGCAAAGAAGCGACGACGAAGACTGTGAGGACTTGAAAGCCCGGCGATCAGGATAGGCGTCTCAACAGCAATCGTGAGCAAATAACCGATGGGTAAGAACCACCAAAGTTCGGAAGGTGTCATGCCCTATAACATCTTCATCAAAAACGGTGCTTCCGCGATTACGTGTCCGATCGCCACCGTGAAATAGATGTCTCGTGTGGTTGCATAGTCCATTGAAAATCCAAACCAAAGCAATAAAACGAGCGCGCCTCCAACGGCAAGCATGAATGCGACTGTTTTAGGAAAGCCACGCGGATGTCGGGCGATTGGCAGCGAATCGAGCTTCCAAAAACGCGCGAGGTAATTTGGACGCCGCCTGCGCCCAATTACCAATGGCCCAAGCAGAGGCAGTGCTAACAGCCAAACGAAGTAATGCAACATCTCCAAAAAGAGATGCACCGACACGAGCAGGTGACTCGACACTTGAGGCAAGAGTTCCGCGCCCGCGTGCTGCGTAATCCGCCAGAACAAACCATTGTCTTCTGCCAGGGAATCAGCACCCCAGAGTTGCCAAATCAGAAACCCGACGATCAACGGCACTACTATCAACGAGCACCTGTACGCCGACACCCAATGCGGCCGGTTACGTTGCAGATGCTTATCCAGGAACCAAAGCGCAACGAGTGGGTGAACGTACACCAGGATCAGGCTGAATAAGTCCGGCGCAAGCCAATTAAATGCGCACAAAGCGAAGGCCATCGGCAAGACCCAGGTCCAATTACTCCGCGGCTTTTGTTTGGATCGCAAAAAGACGAGCGTGCTCAGCCATGCAAGTAGCAAAGTATTCCAAAGACCAAGCGCTGTAAGCGATGTCTCATATGTCCAACCTGTAGTTTGATAGAGCAAAGGTAACGAGACGTAAGCAACCGTGAGGCTGGTAACTCCGATCACGCCGTCATAAAGAACGTCCGCGATCTACCAAAACGAACTGGCAGTCGCGTTATGAAGTAGCGGAGTTCGAACCAGTTGTGAGGACCAGCGAAAAGAAAGACAGTAACGATTGATATCTGCAGCGGAAGCAACCCGGCCAATCCAGCGGACGCAATCGCACTGACGAGCAGGGCTGTTACAAATTTTCGCTTGCCCTGCTCGGCAGTCTTGTCGACAAGTAGTGTCGCCAAATTCAGTTCAACAGCTTCTTGCACTCTACTCCTCTTCGCCGTTCGCTTTTTGTTTCTTGAGTGGGATGATGAGTTTCATACCGATCGAAGAGTTGGGATCGTCAGGAACTATTTCAAGCAGTACTCCCCCCGCGGTTGATTGACCTGCGGCAAGAGCGGTGGGTAGGTTGCGCCAACGATAGGCGGGAGGCGGCCCAGCGTTTCCACGCGCGATGATTGCGGCTGCACCGATTGTCGTTACAGCAACTAGAGCAATGGCCGCAATCTTCTCTGGCCGCCGCGAGCCTTGACCCGAGCGGAAAGCGCGCACAAACCAAACTCCTCCGAAAGAGACAGACAGAAACATCAAGAGTCCGGCGACGATCGTTCTCTTGCTGCTCCGCGTTATGGTTGATGCAAGAGCCGAATTGCCGGGTTCACCATTGAGCGACGCGCGAAGATCGTTCAGCGTCGACTGACGAACCTGCAACCTGGCTTCGGTTGCTTTGGCATCAGGAATGATTTCCAGACTGGTATACAGGGACTTGTTCGGTTCGGGGGTTGACTTGGGTTTGGCTATATCGGCACGGACCAAAACAACAGACATCACCAGAAGGGCGATGCAAGCGATGAATTGAGTGGCTTTCATTGTGTGGGTCTCCTTTGCGATTAAGGGCGGCGCCAAGCTTATATCAAGTGATTCAGATTTAGAATTTTAAGTTTGAGCTTTATACTTTGTTTTGCCTTTTGTGCCCTGAGTGCGCTTTTGTCTGGACGTTTAATATTGGGTTAGCCTTCCTCGATCGTCGAGCTGGAGAGGTCGCACGGTAGCCCAAAACAAAGCACAAAAGACGAAGTACAAAGCACAGCCTCAATCTGAAATCTGAAATTCCGCCACCTTGCTGTAGAATGCGTTCAGAGGTAATTCAAATTGGCCCGCGAACTTCCCGTCGTCAGCAACAACCAAAAAGTGCGTCAGCCTAAACCGGAGTGGCTCCGCATCAGACTCGGCGATCCGACTAATCAAAACAACGTCCTGCAGCTCATTGAAGGTCTGAACCTTCACACCGTTTGCCAGGAAGCACGATGTCCAAACATCTTCGAGTGCTGGTCGGATCGCACCGCCACGTTCATGCTGGCCGGCGACATTTGCACTCGCCATTGCGGCTTCTGCGCTGTCGGAAAAGGTAAACCTGGCGATCTCGATCAGGAAGAGCCGCGCCACGTAGCGGAAGCGGTCAAACATTTGAATCTCGCGCATGCGGTGATCACCTCTGTTAATCGGGACGACTTGCCCGATGGTGGCGCCAGCCATTGGGCCGAGACAATTCGTCAGGTACGAGCGCTGAATCCCAATTGCAAAGTCGAAGTCCTGATTCCCGACTTCAACGGCGACGAGGCTGCGCTAAATACAGTGCTCGATGCGAACCCGGACGTTCTCAACCACAACACCGAGACCATTGCGCGGTTATATCGACGCGTTAGGCCCGATGCTGTTTATGAGCAGTCGATGACACTGTTACGTCGCGCTGCCAAACGACGAGATCTCGAAGACCGAGGCATGTTGACGAAGAGCGGCATCATGGTTGGTCTGGGTGAGACGTTTGAGGAAGTCGTTGATTTGATGCGTGACCTGCGAGCAGTGTCATGCGACATCATGACTATTGGACAGTACCTGCAACCTCACGCACGTCGTTTGCCGGTTGAACGCTATGTGACGCCGGAAGAGTTTGCACGCTGGCGTGAAATTGGTATGGCGATGGGGTTCCATCACGTGGAGTCGAGCCCGCTTACCAGATCTTCCTATCACGCAAGAGAACAAGCAGAACAAAGAGTTACAGTTGGGTAAAAGTAACTTGCGTCGAGCTACTTCCCAACTGAACACCACCGGGCTTTAGCCGGTGGACTTTGATTTCACAGCTAAACACACCGCCCCAGCATTAATCTCCATTCGATGCTGACAAGACTTCTAACTGTGTTTGTCTGCGCGCTCCTGCCTCTGGTGAGCTCTTGTCGACGCGGTCCAACTCGTGACCGCATCAGTGAAAATCACCTTCCTCAGGTAATCCTTTGGGCCTGGGAGCGGCCTGAAGACCTCGAGTTTCTCAACCCTCAGGAGTTTGGAATCGCCTTTCTCGCCCAAACACTTACCATTAAAAACGGCGACGTTCTATTCAATCCCCGACATCAACCGCTCAAAGTTCCACCTGGCGCAAGGCTTATAGCAGTAACCAGAATCGAATCTCAGAAGATCACACACGAGCCAACCGATCTCAGTGATGAAGTCCGAACAAAGCTTGTGGAACGAATTCGCAAGACTCTCGAGCTAGACAATGTCAGCGGAATTCAAGTTGACTTCGACGTCGTTCCTACAGAACGAAACTTCTATCGTAGCTTGCTCGCGGATTTACGCCGGGAACTACCTGATAACGTGCCGTTGTCGATTACGGCGCTCGCATCTTTTTGCGTTGGCGATCGCTGGGTGAGTGACTTGCCGGTTGATGAAGCTGTGCCAATGGTATTTCGCATGGGTACGGATTCCGATCCAATCAAAAACCTTCTAACAAGTGGCGGCGACTTTAGAGTCGACTTGTGCCGGCGTAGTTACGGTGTTGCTCTGGATGAACCGTTGAAGACTAATTTCGCCAAGCAACGGCGCGTCTATGTTTTCAATGCAAGGTCGTGGACTCCGGGCGATCTGGCAGTTCTGGAGGAAAGATTTGGACTCTAGGAGAGTCTCTGCGCTATCTCTGCGTTCTTTGCGTAGCAAACCAACAACTTCTAGTTTTTTTAGCAAGATTTCGGGTCCCGAAGGGACCGATGTTAATAGCCGTGGGCGAGCGCTTTGTGCGAAGCCCACGGGAGTTAAGCAGCAAGGATTGAAGAGCCTGAAAGGGGTCAAACAATCAGCCCGGTTCGACCCTTTCAGGGTCGGCCCGACGTAACCGATTAGTTCCGTGGGCTTCGCGCAAAGCCGCTTACCCACGGCTATTAACTTTCATCCCTTCAGGATGGTTCGGTTGCGGCCTAAGTCGCGCGGTGTCTCTACGGTCGTCTTGCTCTGCTTCATCTCGATTCATCTCAGCTCTGGAATCAACCTGAAACACGCCAAGACCACCGCCGAGACGCAGAGAGCCCAGAGGGCGCGCAGAGAGTTTCTAAGCTAGTATGGATCACCTGATCAATTCAGAAAGACATCGGCGTAGCAAACCAACAACTTCTTGTTTTTTAGCAGGATTTTCGGGTCCCGAAGGGACCGAAGTTAATAGCCGTGGGCAAGCGCTTTGCGCGAAGCCCACGGGAGTTAAGCAGCAAGGATTGAAGACCCTGAAAGGGGTCAAACAATCAGCCCGGTTCGACCCTTTCAGGGTCCGCGGCCCGATGTAACCGATTAGTTCCGTGGGCCTCGCGCAAAGCCGCTTACCCACGGCTATTAACTTTCATCCCTTCAGGATGGTTCGGTTGCGGCCTAAGTCGCGCTATGTAATCTGTGTAATCTGCGGACAACTAGCTTAGAATCACGCCATGAAAGCATCGATCTTCCGTCGTCACGGTGGTCCAGAAGTTCTCGAGTACGCCGAAATGCCCGAGCCTCAGATTCAGGCAAATGAAGTGCTCGTCGAAGTCAAAGCCTGTGCATTGAATCATCTCGACATCTTTGTGCGTAACGGTCTGCCCGGCATTGAGATACCACTCCCACACATTCCTGGAAACGATGTTGCCGGTGTCGCTAAGGATGTTGGCAGTCTGGTTCCATGGATCAAAGCAGGTGATGAAGTAATGATTCAACCTGGCGTTTCCTGCGGACACTGCGACGCTTGTTTGAGTGGACGCGACAATCTGTGCCGCGAGTACGACATCGTTGGTTATCGCCGAGACGGTGGCTACGCACAATTTGTTGCTGTGCCAGGAGTGAACGTATTTCCAAAGCCTTCAAACCTGACCTGGGAACAAGCAGCTGCGTTGCCTCTTGTGACTGTTACCGCGTGGCATATGTTAGTTACACGGGCAAACGTTCAGCCGGGCGAAGATGTGCTGGTTCATGCGGCAGGTAGCGGAGTTGGTTCACTTGCGATTCAGATTGCGAAGTTGAGAGGCGCCCGAGTAATAGCAACTGCAAGTTCAGATGAAAAACTTGCCAAAGCCCGCAGTCTTGGTGCGGATGAGACGGTCAATTACTCGACCGAAGACTGGCCGAAAGAGGTTCGAAGGTTAACGTCGCAACGTGGCGCTGATGTGGTCGTGGAACACACGGGCTCAGCGACGTGGCCGGGTTCGATCAGTTCATTAAAGAACAGTGGAAGGCTGGTTACCTGCGGAGCAACAAGCGGCTACGATGCACGGACCGATCTAAGGCAAGTGTTTTACCGGCACCTGACGATCCTTGGATCGTTCATGGGGTCTAAGGCCGAGCTGTTGGCCGCGATGAAGTTTGTCGGAGAAGGAAAAATCCAAGCTGTGGTTGACAGAGTCTTGCCACTCTCAGAAGCGCGAGTCGCGCACGAGTTGCTGGAGAGTAGAGGACAATTTGGGAAGGTGGTGCTTCGACCATAAGGAAACAGGACTATTTTTCATTGGTCATTTGACGTTTATCAGTTGGTGATTTTTAAAGATCATCGTGATATTTGTTTGAAATGACCACCTGATAAATGTCAAATGATAAATGAGAAATGATTTGGTGCTTCTTGATGATCTTATTTGCCTGAATAGTCCTCAGCGACAAACCTCTTCTTTAGCAGCGCGAGGTTCCCTTCCTCCAGATTGAAGTTTGTGCCTCCAATCACCTTTTTCCCCTCGTCAGTCATGACCCAGTCCACCACCTGCGGTGCGTTTGTCCGTAAAAACTGACTGTCCTCTTTGTCCAGAGCTTTACCGTCCTTTCTGGAAAACACCCACACGTATGTGTACTGTCCATTTTTGATGTATTGCAGGTCTCTCGCGAACCCAACGAGTGGCGATGCCTGTGGTTTAGGCGATGAAGCCGGCACTGCTTGAGTTGTTTCATAGTTGCCTTTTTGACAGGCACTTTGCGACAACCCAATCGAGAACAAAGTGATCACAATTAGAAGAGTTCTATTCATGAATGACATGCTCACCTCATGCATCGTAAGGGACATTCGATCAACCAAGTGTTTAGAGTGACGAATTACCAGCACCGCAGAGACGGAGAGGATGCGCAGAGAAGATTGACCTTCATTAAGTTATGTACTAGATCGCAAGCAGAGCAGCCTTGTGGTAAAAGTCTCTCCGCCTATGGTTCATCATCTTTTTGCTCGGCCGGCGAAAGTTGTTCATCGCGAATCCTCATGATAGTGCACTCTTCATCTTCGTACACGATTTGAAACCACCCGCTCGCGCGGGCATTCGCGAAGAAGTCGTGATGCTCGTTATCAGAAAAAACGTATGTTGCACCGAAATTATCGCGAATCAGAGGACCTGGATTCTCTTCTTTGCCGAGGGTGATTCGCTCATACAGTTGCGACAATCTCGAATCTCGATCGTAAAGGTAGCTGGGATCAAGCCCGGAGACATAAGAGTGATTCGGATCGTAATAGAAGAGTCTCGGGAAATCGTCCCAATCTGTATTGAAGATAATGTGTCCCTTGGGCACGTGCGCGCTCAGCCAATCGGCGCCACGTTTGTAGTAGTTATGCGGTTCGCTCTGACGAATGTCTCGGATTGTTGCTCGTAGATTAATGAATAGTGAAATGCTGAGGAACAGTGCAATCACAACTACAGCGATTGCTTTGAGCACTTCTCGGAGGTTCCATTCATCGTTCCTGTCTGTGATTTCACCGCGTCGATCGAAAAAGGGCTCAAGTTCGCTCAAGATCTCCGGCGGTAATCTAGACCAGGCTGATCGTGTTCCCGCCAACCATGGTTGTAGAGAAAAAGCAGCAAACATGACGGCGAAAGGTGGCCAGTATTCTGCAATGCGTCGCCATTTAGCCATCATGATCATCAGTGCTGTAGCGAGAATCGCGAAGACCAATGGATATTGACTGTTCTTTCGTTCAGACAGATCGAGAGCGACATAACCGACAATCATCGAGATACACGCAACGAATGCATTCCCGACAAACTCCCATGAGTCATACGGGTACCACTCGCCGCCAACCTTGGTATCGTAATCTCTGAGCGTTAGTTTGATCTGCGCATGCTCGTACATCAATTCCAGGTTTTGCGGGAAGTAAGGATTGATTACCAGGCCCGCAACGATACCCAGAGACACCCACAATAACGGTCGCCATTCAAAGCGACGTTCCGTCCAACCAACGACAGCCACCCACGTAATCGCCGTGAATAACAGGAGTGGAAACAGATCGTATGTTTCAGTAAACAGAAAAGCGATCGGCAGCAATAGCCAGTATCGTTTTTGAAAAAGGAAGTGAATTGATAAGACGAGGAAGATAATAGCCAATGGAGGCGCCTTCGACATGTTCAACCGGAAGAGAAAGGGCGCCGAACAGGCAAGCAGTGCGATCAACCAGACCAGGACATAACGAATGTGGTAACGGATCAGTAACCAGTAACACGCAACAAGTGCCAGGGCCCCGAAGAAAGCTGCCCCAATCTTTGCGCCGAGGCGTGGATCGACGGAACGCGTAAACGGGATGAGAATTATGTGAAACAGGAAATGATGGTCAACGTACTGTTGAGAATTCAGTGACGTTAATGGCAGCCATCGAAACGTCGGAATTGTGTGATGACTCTTCAGTGATTCCCATAGAATCTGAGTCCACTTTATGTGGTAATAGCCATCGAAGTCGCCACAACAAATAGCATCGGTCGAAAACTGGAGTCGCCAGAAAACCAGGCCGATGGCGACGATGCCGACTACAAACTGAATTGTGCGAACCACGGAATCTGACTGGAGTGGGGGAGGTGTTGCGAAGGTTTTCATCAAACTCAGTCAGCTACGTTGATTGATAATGAGCCTACAGGTGTTCAATTAAATCAAGCAGGACTTTTGGATCAATTGGCTTAGTCAGGTGGGCATTGAAACCGGCACTCAGAGAACGCTGTTTGTCGTCGAACATCGAATAGCCTGTAACAGCTACCATGGGGACGGTTACATAGTCCGGGAGTTGCCTGATCTCCCGCGCCAGTTGATAACCATTCATTTCAGGCATTCCGATGTCAGAGATTATCACGTCGAAGTGCTGCTTGTGCACAGCTTCTAAAGCTGCGCGTGCTGATGAGGCGCTGACAACCTCGTAGCCTGCATGGCTTAGCAAAACGGAAAGCATTTCGGTGACGTCGGAAACATCGTCTACGACAAGTGCAGATCGGCCCACGGCAAAATCCCTTTTCAATGGTTCGGATCTCGACGACGGATCCGAGACACTCCGTAACGGGTGCTGAATTGGTTGGTTGAACGTTGTATCAGGGTAAATATGAGCAAGAGAAGAAAACCCCTTATGAAGCATCGGAAACCTTTCCGTCCGGGCGAGAGACCTCTGTACAAATTGTAAATGGGAGTGGCGCTACTGTAGCCGAAAGAGATCGCTGTGTCTATTGTTTCATTGCCCGGGATTAGTGGCAGTTAATAGGACCGATAGGACTTCGATGACCTATAATCGAACTACAGCATTCACACGAATATGTATCCAGCTGGTAACCTTCTGATCCCTGTCCCTCATGGACAGCTCGAGGCAATCCTCAAAGAACCTGGTGTAACGCCGGCGAAAGGAGTTGCGCTGGTACTTCATCCTCACCCACTAGGTGGCGGCACTATGCATAATAAAGTTGTGTTTAGAGCAGCAGCAGCACTTAACAAGGCTGACCTGACGACGCTGCGGATAAATTTCCGTGGCGTCGGGCAAAGCACGGGTACACATGATTTTGGTAAAGGCGAACTCGACGATGTGCGAGCAGGGCTTGATTACCTTGCCGAGCATTATCCAAACCAACCGATCACAGTCTGCGGGTTTTCGTTCGGAGCACTGATGGGTTTAGGAGTGGGGTGTGAAGATCGGCGGGTCAACCAATTGATTAGCATTGGCACGCCGCTGAGCAAGTATAACTTTGCCTTCCTCTCCGACTGCAATAAGCCGATACTTTTTGTCCATGGTGAACTCGATGAGTTTGGCGATATCAATGCCGTGCGCAAACTTGTCGAGCAACTCAAACAACACGCTCCAGTGAAGTTAGTTGTTGTACCAAGCGCTGGTCACTTCTTTGAGAACAGCCTGGACCAACTAAAAAATGAGATCACTGAATGGGTCAGTGGCAACCGGAACAGCTGAGATTTCAATTGCCAGCTTTTCCGGTTTTCTCTTGAGTGGAGCTAATGCTGATAAAATTCGAAGTCTGCGGAGTTTTTTCTCGCAGTCTTAAGCGAATGAAAGTGAAACCAACCGCGACGATGACGGCCGCTGCGAATCCAGCTAGCATTAGTTTTCCAAGATCGTTGAAATCTGTTCCTGTTTCTTCAATTAGGGCGAAAACACAGATTGAAGCTTCTAAAAGAATTATCGTAAGCATATTGCAACCTTTCGCCGGTTCAGCGAAACAACTCGATTAGGAGACGATGATTTAGACACCAGGTAACTTGAGAAGGTTCCGATGTCCATATACTTATGCCTGAATACACCGACCCAGCGATACGCATTACGCTACTACCCAGAGACACTAATTCACGCGGAACGATCTTTGGTGGAGTGATCCTGAGTTACATCGACACCGCGGGCGCCATTCACGCCCATCGCCACACAAAGATGGAACGTTTTGTTACCGTGGCAATGAAAGAAGTGATCTTCCACAAGCCAGTCTTTGTCGGCGATCTGGTTAGCTTCTATGCGGAGACACTCAGAGTGGGAACAACGTCAATCACAGTCAGAGTGATTGTTGAGGTAGAGCGGCTCGGCAAGAGCGAGCGAGTGCGCGTGACTGAAGCAGAAGTGATTTACGTGGCGGTGGACGAGAAGGGAATGAAGGTTCCGATACCCAAGTGATTTCAGATTTAAGAACCGATCTCAGATTTCAAATCTCAGATCTCAGATAAAGCCTAATCCCATCATTTCTGAGATCTGAGATCTGAGATCAATTCACCTTCGCCTGCATTCTTCTCAGCGCTACGGCCGCTTCTGTGAAACCAGGATTCTGTTCGAGCGCAAGCCCATAATGTTTTGTAGCTTCAAGAAACATCTTGCGGCTTTCGTAAACTCGACCAAGATTAAAGTGCGGAAACGCATACGACTCATAACGCGGAGCTAGAAGTGCGCGTTTAAACCAACGCACGGAACCGTACGAGTCTCCCTTGGCAAGCAGGTAGCTTCCAATATCGTTGTACGGGTTGCCGAGTGTTTCATCCACATGAATTGCCTCCAGACACTCGGCGATTGCTTCGTCGTATCGATTCTGAAAACTATAAACCCAGCCGAGAAAAGTATGGGCCTCCGCAGTTGGATAGACGTCGATCGAGCGTTTGTAAAGTTCGATAGCTCTCTCATAATCATTTGACACCTGGGCCTCGTACGCCTCATTGAAAAGTTCTTTAGCGGTCAGTCGTTTTCCTGAAGTGATATCGTCGTCATCCCACATAGCTTTTATTAAAGGCGCCGTAGCTGGAAATCTCTGCGTCTCCTCGGTTCAATCAAGTGGGTCGCGAAGATTCCTGCCCTACTGACATTCTGATCGTGTCTGTTGTGTTTTGTCTAATCGTAGAATACGACCTTCAATTTTTGGTGCAATCGGGCGCGGCTGTGCGATAGCACGCCGGAGAGCCTCCGAATCGAGAGGTGCTTGCTCGGGTCCAACTAGCACTCGCGCGCCTTTCAACATCGTGTATCCATCACCACCATCAAAGGCGACGAATGTAGTTGTTGTTAATGAATACTTTTTGGTCGTTGATAACGGCTGTCCATTGATCCTTACATCAACAACTCTCGCGCCCGCAGGCTTCGATGCGTCATAGGAGAACTGGATTCCCGACACTTGTGGAAACCCGCCAGGCTGCGCATTGTTTGCTACGCGGCTGACTCCGTGTTCCAGTGTTTCACGTAACAATGAGCCGGTCACCTCAATCTTAACCAGCTTGTTTTTGAATGGCAGAATCGACAAGATGTCTCGCATCTTCAGTCTTCCCGCGGAAATGATTTCATCGGGCCGAATCGACCCCCCGTTTAGCAAAGCCACGTCCGAGGCTGTTGCTTTACGAAATGAGTCGGCGACGAAGTCTCCGAGATTTGTTTCCTGCGTCCGGTTCTCGGCACTTCGCCCGTCGAGGGCAACACTGCTGCGTCCAACTGGTCGATCGAGTTCTGCCAGCAGGCTTCGGTATTTGTTATAGATGGAAGAGAACGATTTGTCTTCAGGTGTTTGACTGTTAATTGGGATGACTTTCCAATCGATGCTTGCGAGCTCTCCAGTCGCCTTTGAGATGTTGAGATCGATCTGTCCGAGTTCACGAGCATCCGCAGTCATCTTAAAGATTGGTGCACCGCCGGCGGACGATTCCAGCAATGTGTGTTCGTGACCACCGATGATCACATCCACATTCGCGCACCGTGCAACTTCCTTGTCTTCGCGCATTGACAGGTGCGTGAGCGCAACCACGACCTTCGCGCCCCGTTGATGAATCTGTGGTACTACCGTCTTTGCTGTGACGCACGGATTTAGAAATTCAACATCAGGACCAGGCCGCGAAGTTGTTTTGGTTTCAGGAAGCACCAAGCCAAAAATACCAATCTTCACCCCACCGAATTCTCGAATTACAAAAGGCTCGGCTCCCGCGAAGGTTCGCCCCGTCGATTTTTCAATTACGTTGGCTGCGATCCAGCCAAATTTCGACTCCTTCATTCGTTCTTTGAGAACGTCGGGGCCAAAGTCAAACTCGTGATTTCCGAACGTGGCGTAGTCAAGACCGGCAAGGTTCCAGGCTTCGATCATCTGCGAGCCCTTGTAAGTTATAGACTCAACCGACGGCGAGATCGTGTCGCCGGCAAGCAGAAAGAGAGTGTTTGGATTCTCATTTTTGATCGATTTACGCAGCGTGACAACGCGCCCAATTCCTCCGCGAGTGCCCTGGTCGACGGGGCTGAATTGATAGACATCGTTCACCTGAAGTAGCGTGACACGAATATTACAGTCGTTGTTCTGTTGAGCGGTTGATAATGGCAGCGCGGAAAGGAGGAGAATGAGCGCCAGTGTTATTCGACTGTACGTGCGCATTCTGGATTGCATAATCAGCGTTTTCCTTTTGAGGTAATTTGAAGAAGACGACTTGCAGGACGTGGATAATATACTTGGCATCGTCCGAATGTCCGATATGCTTCAGCTTGTCGTGCCTCAACCCACGAAACCGGGTCAAGTTTTTGTTTGATCCGGAGAGCTTTGTGGGATCACACGACAGGCTAAGCATATCGGACATTACGCGAATGCGCGCGGGGGCAGGAACTCAGAAAAATTAGAATGCATCCAGACGAAACCTTTTTCATCACTGGCTTTCCGGGATTTATCGCTAACCGATTAGTCGAGAGGCTAGCGAGATCAACGGGAAAGCTTCTTTTGCTGGTCCAGCCATCACTACTCGAGCGCGCAGCAGAGGAGCTTTCGAGAATCGCGGCCTTCACCGGCCGCGACGCATCAACCTTTCACACAGTTGTGGGTGATATCAGCCGGCCGGAGCTTGGTTTGAATGAAGCCGATCGTCAGTTGGTAAGGACCACGACGACGAGAGTTTTCCACCTGGCAGCAGTCTACGATTTGGCGGTTGCTCGTGAGCTGGCACTCAAAGTGAATGTTGAGGGCACGCGCAACGTAAGCAATTTCGCGCGGAGCTTACCTCGTTTTCGTCACTTCCATCATGTCTCCACTTGTTACGTCGCCGGAAAACGAGAAGGTCGAATTCTGGAAACAGAACTTAAGCACGAGGCGGGGTTTCGTAACTTTTATGAAGAGTCGAAATATCTGGCGGAGCTCGAAGTGGAGAGTCTCAAGAGTGATCTGGCAGTCACAATTCACCGGCCGGCAGTTGTTTGTGGTGATTCGAAAACTGGTGAAACTGCGAAGTACGATGGTGTCTACTATTTGATCTTTTATTTGTTGCGCTGGCCACGCGGCTTATCGATGCTGAACATTGGCAATCACGAGGTGGCACTTAATCTGGTTCCTGTGGACTTCGTTGTCGACGCACTGGCAGCGCTGGCGTTTGATGAACAGGCCATCGGTAAGACTCTGCAAATCGCGGATCCGGATCCGCTGACAACAAATCAACTATTCAACGCCATTGCCAGGTCGATTTCCGGCAGGCAATCGAAAATCACGGTGCCGCCTTCGTGGGTGGAGTTCTTTCTGATGTTGCCACCTTCACCAGGAATCACCGGGTTGCCTCATCACGGTGTACCGTATTTCTTTGTGAAGCAGAGTTATGATACGACGCAATCAAGAGCGTTATTGAAACCTCATGGACTCCAGTGTCCACCGTTTGAGAGTTATGTTGATCGAATTGTGGAGTTTGCAGCGGGCAACAAACTCTAGATTATTTCTATGTCGTTCGTGTATCAGTCAAGAGTGTTCTGTGGGACGGGGGCGGCCCGAGCACGGACGCGCTCCTATACCACCGCTTGACAGAACCTATGTTTAGAATTAGTCTAAGTCCATCCCATGAAGACGACACGTACGAAGAGTGGAAGTGCCGCTGGTGAGCAGAAGTTGACGCCACAGCGAGACGCTGTGCTTAGGGTGATCCTGGCCCGCGAAGACCACCCGACCGCCAACGAAATCTTCGAAGCGGCCCGCCAGCGTCTGCCAACCATCAGTTATGCGACAGTCTACAACTCTCTGCGCTATCTGAAGGAGGCAGGGCTTGTTCACGAAATCAAATTTGGGGATAGCGCCAGTCGTTATGATCGCGAAACGGATCGACACGACCACGCAATCTGCAATTCATGCGGCAAACTGGTGGATTTTGATCTGCCGCAAACCGCTGAACTCATGCAGGCAGCAGCCCGCAAATCGCGGTTCAAACCAGAATCGGTACACCTAACCTTGCGCGGTCTGTGTGTGGATTGTCGCGAGCGTTAGCAGGAATCAATCGGTTTAATTAACTAATTTGGAGGATACATGACAGCAGCAGCAACAGCAGTAGCAGCAAAGGCGATGGTCGGGCGGCCCGCGCCGGATTTTGATATGGCATCAACGAAAAATATCGAGAAGCTTAACGAGAACGTCAAGCTTGCCGATTACCGTGGCAAGTGGCTCGTGATGGTTTTCTATCCACTCGACTTCACGTTTGTTTGTCCAACTGAATTGACGACCTTTAGCGATCGTTATGCCGACTTTGAAGGGATTGGCGCAGACATCATCGGTATCTCGACCGACTCAGTGTTTTCACATCGGGCCTGGTTGAATACGCCGCGCGAAAAGGGAGGCGTTGAAGGTTTGAAATATCCGCTCGCGGCAGACGCGACCAAGCAGGTTGCCGCCGATTACGGCGTGTTAATCGAAGATCGTGGCATCGCCTTACGTGGATTGTTTGTAATCGATCCGGAAGGAGTACTTCGTTACAAGGTAGTGCACGACCTCAATGTGGGCCGATCTGCTGAAGAGACGCTGAGGGTGATCCAGGCGTTGCAGACTGGTGGACTTTGCCAGGCTGAATGGAAGCCGGGACAGAAGACGTTGAGCTAACCATTGGACCTGGGTCTTTGGACTTTGGTCTTTGAAGTCTTCAACGGGAATCAAAGACCCAAAACAAAGGCCCAGGACCAAAAACCCAGGACAGGAAATATTAATGGCAATGAGAATCGGAACACAGATGCCGCGCTTTGAAGGTGCAACTGAGTGGTTCAACGGAACTCAGGCACATGCAGAAGCAGAGGCGCAACAGCATCCGACCTTAGTACACTTTTGGTCAGTGAGTTGTGGGATCTGCAAAGACAACCTGCCACGTGTCGCACAATGGCGTGACGAAAAAAGAGAAATGGGTCTGCGCGTAATTGGCATTCACATGCCCAGGTATGAAGCTGATACCGACGTCGAAAAGGTGCGCGACTTGATTGGCCAGCACAACATTACTGAGCCGATCGCGGTAGACAACGAGCATAAACTCCGTGAAGCATTTCAGAATGATAACGGCTACGTTCCGGCGTATTACTTGTTTGATTCAACGGGAAAGCTGAGGAGTTTCGCGGCAGGTGAACGTGGTCTCGACATGTTGAAGTCGGCAATTGAACGTTTGTTGGCGGCCGAAGCCTCGACGGTGGCTACTAGCTAGTTACGCCTGCGATTAGCTGACCCAGTTTTAGCAACAGGAAAAGACTGAGGGCAGCACTCCCCAAAAGCAGTCCAACTAACACCAGGATTATCAAACCAACGAAGAGCCAGTCACTGGCTCTTCCCTTTTCTGCCTCAATCGTCGAAGCCTGCGCGCGACGCTTCAGCAGTTCCACATTCATCTTATTTGATTTCCAATAAGCGTCGAACAAGTCGCCTACGACGGGAACCGAACCCAGGACGTAATCAATCGCGATATTCAACCCCATCCTCAGAATCGTGATCTTGGGTACCCGGTATCGAACTGCTGAAGCAAGAATGTAGAGTGAGACTAGTGAAGTGGTAGTGTCGCCAAGTGCTGGAACAAGACCGATTATGGCGTCAAGACCGAACCGCCAGCCGAGGACTGGGATTCTAAACAAATCGTCCATGAGCCAACCGAGCTGCTCGAGGCTGGTAACGCCGGTTGCTGTTCGTTTGCGGTCGGCTCTTTCAAGTTCTTCGAATTTCAAAGCTTGCATCTTAATTGTCAAACAATGGGACCTATTCGACCTATCACAATCTCAGGCCTATCTAATCCTTGTCATCTGTTGCCAGAAAAACCTGCCCACCTTTGCCAGCGCCGTAAAAGCATTCTTGTCGCCTGATCTTTGCGGTGCTTGCTTCGGCGCAATTCCCAGAGATGCTGCTAACTCAGCATCTGGTGGCGCTATATCTTCATCGCCTCTTCGAGCCGTCAACCATCGGGTAAATGTACGTCCGACCATTCGTCTTTGTTCGATTGGTGCTTCGGCAACTATTGCAGTCCGGAGGTCTTCGAGCTGTGCGATCTCATAGATGTTAGCTTTGTAGTAATTCCTGAGAGCGGCAAACACTTTGTCGTCACCAAGCTCACGTTGCAGTTCAACAAACATTAGCGCGCCTTTAGCCGTCACGATTGCGGCGTACTGAAACGTGTTTCGATAATCACGTGAGGGCCGATTGGCGTCCATATCATCACCGCCAAAGGTTCGATACAGGCGGTATACTCCCTTAACCTGATCGTCCAAGACCGCTTTCGCGCGTTCCTCACCGTAGGTCTTCTTGTAATAGACGAGAGACGACCAGCAAGAGAGTGCTTCATCAAGAATTGGTTCACGAGCAGGATCATTTCCAACTGCAGCTCCCCACCATTGATGGGCAACCAGGTGTGCGACGGTCCATTCGAGACTCTCTTCAACCGAGGGTCGCTGTTCGCGAATTATTTCCGGCAAATTGCGGACAGCTGGAGCATCAAAGTCGACATAGAAAGCACTGGCAATAACATTGAATGCTGACAGCTCTGTGCTTCCCAGGCCGGCCACAAGTGGGGCCTCCGCAATGCTAATGTTCTTGAACGGCAAAGGACCAAAGATGGAGGTGAATACTCGTAAACTATTTGCAGCTACTGTCAGCGCTCGTTTGCCTACGCGCTCATGTTCGACCAGATAAATCGAACGTAGTGTCACGCCTTCTGCTTCCACTTGTTCAGAACGTAAACCGCGTCCAGCAAGTATCGCGAAATCTCGAAGCGTAGGAGCGGTGAATGTAATTGAACCGTTTGCGTTCCGAGGTGTTGACTCCATGCCTGACGTGAAGATTTCAACGCCGGTGGCTGCGGTTATCGTGACTTCGTAATCGGCGACCTCGTTGAAAATGATATCGCCTACTGAGGGTTCAAGTTTGCGACGCCAATCGTCACCATCATGGACGGCTAACACGGGATACGCAGACCCGAGTAACATCACACCTTTGCAACGGAAGTTTAGATCTCGAGCGCGCCGTATCTCACGTTCGCTGCGCAATGCCGCGCTGACTTGTTTCACGACGTGAGTGGTCAGGCTTGTTTCGTCCGGATCAATTTCTGGAACGATGCCCTTGAACTTTATCAAAACTTCTGTTGAAGCGAGTGGCGCGACCGGTTCACGAAGGTTGACACGTAAGGTTGTTGCTTGATCGTCCAAAAAGAAGAACAAAGAACTGTCGCCACTGATCGAACGTACCTCGGTAATATCCAGCGCTGGTTCATCAGGCTCTGCCGCTGAATTTGAAGTTACCTCTGATTCTGTTGATCGAATGTTGGGATAGAGATGAAAGTATATAACGTTGGTTGGTTTTTCACCTTTATTGATCCAACGGACCCGCTCGATTCCGGTGAATGAAAGATGATCGAAGTCAATCCGGAGATCAATCTGGTATCGGTGCCGCTCAGGTGTAGTTTGCTTTTCTTGTGCCTGAGATTCACTCGCGGCCATCAGCGCCACGAAGATTACGGCGAGGAGAATGATTGAATTCTTATCGAGCTGATTCATCTTTATCAAAGTCAAGGGACCCTCAAATTGACAATCTTTCAGGGCGCACAACTCGATTCTGGCGCGATATTCAGATTATTCCAGTTACCTCGAGAGTCGTATCCCCACTCTGTCGCGCTTTTGATTGTCACGTGATCATAGTCGATGGTGGTGCAGTACCTCTGTCGCTCACGACTTTGGCTCTCAAGAAACCCGGTGCTGTAGTCAATCATCGAATGATCATCGAATTCACCTTCAACTGAAATGCCCTTTCCTTCCGATCTGTGAGTGAACGAAAGCTTGACCTGCGAGCGAGGTTGAATATCAAAAACAAAAAACATGTCCCAACTCTTCACCCGTAGAAATCTGATCACCTTTTCAGTGCTATTCGTTATAAGCAGGGTATCTAACTTGTCTTCGCGACGGTCCTGTGGGCTCCAAAATCTCAACGTATTTGCGGTGATCCAGGCGTGTTCTGGATAGGCGAGTTCAAAGCTAATATCCATGAAGTCGCCATAGTGAAGCAGTCGATCCCTGGTAAGTATCTCTCCATTGACAACGACGTTGTAATTCACAACAGCGTAACTGAAAACTCCGCCTCTACCTTTATCACCCGTCAACTCTATTCTGTACTTCCGGTTGGGCGAAGTGCTGGAAAGCCACGTACGATGTGCCCTGAAACGCGCATCAATCATAATGCCTGCAACCAGTGTTAAAAGAAACACTGCAATTCCAATTGCCAGGACGAAGACCCTGTTTCGATTCATACTCGCTGACACTCGCTCTTATCGAATCACGATCGACCGAATCACATCGCCGCGCACAATTGCATCAACAACATCCATTCCCGAAACAACTCTGCCAAAAACTGTGTAGCCGCCGTCCAGATGTGGTTGTGGTGCATGCGTTACAAACCATTGGGAGCCGCCGGTGTCCTTTCCTGAGAGTGCCATTCCCACTGCGGCGCGTTCATAAGGGACTTCGTTGATTTCACAACGAATTGTGTAACCAGGTCCACCGTTGCCGTCACCACGAGGATCACCGGCCTGAATCACGAAATTTGGCACAACGCGATGAAATACTATGCTCTTGAAATAACCGCGTCGTGCCAGCTGAACAAAATTATCTACGGTGAGAGGGGCGTCGTCGGGGAGCAGCTCCATCGTAAACGAACCTTTCGTAGTTGTCACAGCCGCAAGCACTCTTTTTCCTATGCGAGAGAGCGCACGTTCGTAATCAGCATTTGTGTTCTTAGTGCGCACAAAGCTCCTTGACAACGAATAATCGCCAGCACCGTTCTCTTTTAACAGGCTAATTGCCCGTTGACGGATAAGATAATCGTCACTGATGAGTGCCTCGCGCTTGATTACAGAATTCGCAGTCTCGCTCTTCTGCTTCGCAAGAGAATCAAGGATCGAAAGAGCGGCGTCGTTTAAGTCGTCTTTCAAAGCACGAACAAGAGCAGTCTCGAGGATTTGAGTGATCTGCGATGAAGGTGGAAGATCGCCTAACAGGTCCGCGGCAGTCGCGCGAATTATTACGTCATTCTCCTGCAGGTGATTGCTCAACACTTCAAAGAGATCATTCGGTTTGTAGGCAGCGTAAGCTCGGAGGACATCGGGTATTCCATATTCGGTGTGCAATGGCAGTAGCGAATTGATTTTGACATCTGAACTTTTGTAATCGAGCATCGCTTTGAGAAGCGACTCTGCCGACTGCATCAATTCTGCTTTATTCTTCACCGTGGGGGCCAACGCTGAGATCTCGCGAAGAGCTTGAGCGACACTGGCGCCGGAACGCCAGTGAAGAACGAGTAACTCCTGAAGATTATGTTTTGCCGTTGTTGGTTCAGAACCAAGAGACGCCAAGTACTTTTCCGGTGAAATTCTGACCAGCGCCAATTCGAGTTCCGGGGCTGAATGGTTCAGCTCGATCTCACCCTTGTACAACCATGCCAGAGCAGCTTCATTGCCTGTGCCTGCCAACAATCTGCCGAGCGCGGTGACGATCTCAAGTACTTCATTGAGTTCACTGGGAAGTCCTTCGCGTTTCAGACCGGTATTCGCCTCGCCGCGTTTCAACAACACGTCTGCGGCTCGGGAATCCTTCAAAGAAACGAGTGCTCTGATTGCGGTGACTCGCACGCGTGAGTCTTTGTCGGTTGTACTAACAAGCAACTTGTCGAACGCTGATTTTTCTTCAGTCGCGCCGAGTACTCGTGCGGCGTTGGAACGCACGACCGGGTCAGGATCGTTCGACAACAGCTCCAGCAACTGACTATTTCCATCTTTCAAGCGGAGTCTGGCCAAAGCGTTTGCAGCGTCCGCGCGAATACGTGCGTCTTTGTTAGTAAGCAGGAGAGCTAGAGCCGGCCCGGCGTCGGCGGGTTTCGCTCTCAAAATTGCGGTGATTCCGAGTAGCAGTATTTGGCGACTCGGAGTTGAACGTTCGATTTCCGATTTGACCGCACCCAGGATTTCGGCTCCGATCTCTTTGGACCGGGGCTGTTGGGCTGGTGGCAAAGCAGCTGCAATCTTGCCCAAACCTTCAATTGCGCGTGCCTTTACTTCGTCTGGTTCAGTGCTGCTCCTGATCGCAGCGAGGAGAACGTTCGCGCCATTAAGAGACTCGATCTCCCCAATAGCAAATGCAGCCATCGCGCGAGCTTCGGGATCCTTGTCCTGACGAAGCATGCCTGACAGTTCAGCCAATGCGCCTTCATTGCCGATCCTTCCAGCTGCCAGCGCTGCACGAGTCCGTACTGCTGAACTCGGACTCGTCAGCAGGTATCGCAAATCCCCATCCCAACGGCGTTCGTCTTCCGCTTTGACGATGCGAATGAGAGTTGATTGGGGGACGCGTCGAGTTTGAGATTGCGCGTGACTGTGGGAAGTGAGACAGCAAGCAACAAGTGAGAGGATCAAGTTTGTTCGAAAGCGAATGTTCATATGCATCTCAAGCACCTGGGTTAGTAGCTTTGGGGCAGTAGCCCCGACTGTTAGCGAGTCAGTGTATCAGTTGGCTTTGCACAAAAAGTACGTGCTGCAACGATTCCCAACTCTCATTCTCACTGCGGCTTTGGCCCGGTGACCACCGTTTAAACGGTTTCTGTGATTCACGCGGCGCGCACGTCGCCGGGCGAAAGCCACCGTTGTGAATAAAATAAATCAGGCGCGACTGGGCTTTTTGTGCAAAGCCTTATCGGTGTATCGGTGTATCGGTGTATCGGTGTGGGCTTTTGCACAAAAAGTCAGATACCACCTGCTTTAGCAGCGTGGAGTCTCAGCTTCGCGCTAGGTGGTAGCTTTGGAGTGACGGTTAGATACCACCTGCTTCAGCAGCGTGGAGTTTCAATTTTCCGCTACTGAGCAGCTTCTTACCGCGGTTTTAGCGAGAAGTTGAAACTCCACTCTGCTAAAGCAGGTGGTATCACCTCATAAGGTTCAGGGCGCACTCTAGCGCAAATTTGAATCTCCACGTTGCTAAAGCAGGTGGTATCTGACTTTTTGTGCAAAGCCCCCTCGGTGGTTACCTACTAATCATTTGTATAGCTCAGTGTCATGCGGCGGATTGCCCCACACCTCTGATTCCTAAGTAATTCATTATCATTTTTGCGCCGGTGTTTAATTGGTATCCATCGGGCTCCAACAAACCTTTTTTCAACTTCCAAGCAAAATTAGGTAAGTGGCTATTTTAAAAGAGTTAAGTAGTGACAGGCTCGATGCCCTAAGACGCGGCACGCCGGTTGTAATTCAAACCATCGAACGCGGCAATTTGAATTCGAGTTAGGTCTCCCCCGATGCTGACCGAAACTCGCCCCTCTTTTGGAGAGCAACGACAATGATCAACCTTTTATCGGCAGCAACCTCCACTCCTCAACACGTTTTCAAAACTACCGACCTGGTCGGCAGCATGATGCATAAGCTTTCCCCCGAACTCATCAATACGATCAACACTCTCGGGGTTAACCAACGTTATTCTACTCTCGACAACTATCCAGACTTCTTGATGGGTAAACAAAAACACGCGACCAGTTCGACCACCCAGCTCGGTGTCGGTGCCATCAAGAGTTGTATCCACGAATGGGGCGGAGATCCTTCGCGTATCGGATTACTGGTTGCCGCAACTAACACCCCCGACCAAATGTTGCCGTGTTTGGCTTCAGAGGTAATGGGCAAGACTCACGGACTGCTTTCACGTCATCTACGAACCGTTAGCATGCAAGCACAAGGGTGTTCTGTTTTACTGAAATCGATCGAAGTAGCTCAGTGGTACCTGGCAGCAAATCCCGGAAAGTTGGCCATGGTTCTTATGGCAGAAGCTCACACGCCCTATGTTGCTCCACTTTTGCGGGATCAGTATTTAGGTTTCCGAGAAATCCTAAGATTGAGGAAGGAGCAGAAACTTGATCCCGAACAATTCGAACAACAAAGGTTGGATACGACCTTTGTGATTCAGTCGATGTTATTTGGCGACGGCGCGGTGGCTTTGCTGGTTGGCGCTGAAGAAGGAAAGCCCGCGTTCGGACCAATCTCCCACTTAACCAACGACGACCCAGGTGATATGAACCTGCTGACGATGGTTAGCAACAGCTCACATCCATTCCTGAAAGGACGTCCACAGTATTTCATGCAGCCCAGCGTGCCTTCGCGCGGGGCTCACTACGCAGTCACTACCGTCAAGAACGTTTTGCGCCACCCGGATTCGCCGGTCAACGACCTCGAACAAGTCGATGACTGTATGATCCACACTGGCAGCAAGAAAATTCTCGATGGTGTTTGTAATCAACTCGATCTTTGCCCTGACTCATCCAAGGTGCACGGGTCATACAAAGTTCTACAACAGTATGGAAATCTCTCCAGTGCTTCGACGGGTTTTATGTTGGCCGAGAAGAATGATTGGAAGGGACCAGCGATCGTAGTGGGCTTTGGAGTTGGGTTTACTGCGAGTGCGGGAATAATGAATTTCAACTAAATACAGTATTCGACTTTCGCCCTTTTACATCGAAACTTCGACCGATTTCGTTAACGAAGTGAGCATCGCACCAACCTGCGTGAAGTCGAAGGGTTTGCCGATGATGCCGTCAACGAGATCTTCTTCGCCTGCTGGTGGAGTTGTGGTTGGGCCATAACCAGTAACCATCACAATTCGAATATCGGGGAACTTCTTGCGGATGGCTCGTGCTGTTTCCCATCCATCCATTTCAGGCATCGCCAGATCGGTAAAGACCAAATCGAAGTGGTTCCTGTTCAATTTGGCCATGGCTTCCTGACCACTTTCCGCCAGTTCAACGTTGTGATCGACCGCAATCAGCATCTCCGCCAATGTCTCTCGAACCGGCTTCTCATCATCTACCACTAAAATCTTAAGTCGTAGTGTGCTGTCTGGCACTGTAACGTCGTCTGTCTTAGAGCTCTCCGCTATAACTGCCGGAAGGTCAATCGTAAAGGTAGTGCCATTACCCGGTTCCGATTCAACTTTAATCGAACCTTCGTGACGCTCGATGATGCTGTAGCTAACTGACAGGCCAAGCCCCGTTCCATGTGCGCCTTTAGTTGAAAAGAATGGCTCAAATATCTTCTGGCGAACGTCGTCCGGCATTCCTGTCCCGTTATCATTGAACTGAAGCTGCAATCTGCCGTCGTTTCGTTCGCCGCTTATCCACAACTTGCCGCCGCGTGGCATTGCATCAACCGCATTGACGATTAGGTTCACAAAAACCTCGCGCAGTTCTGACGCACTGCCGAATGTATTAAGGTCTGTTGCAGCCTCGAGTTTCACGTCGTACTCGAGGCCTCTTAACCGCGCTTCGTTTTGCCAGCGCGTGCGAGTGATTTCTACCGCATCCTGAAGCAGACTGCGAACATCGAGCAACTCAAATTCTTTCACGGGTGACTTGCGCGCGAATGTTTGAATTCGTCTAACGGTCGCTGCGGCGTCCTCCGCGGCAGTTTGGATGATATCGAGGTTGCGTAAGAGTGCTTCATCACGTACCTGGCGGCGCAACAACTGGGCACGACCAAGGATCGCTGCGAGGGAGTTATTGAAATCATGCGCCACACCGGAGGCGAGTTGACCAAGTGCGCGTAACTTGTCGGCTCTTGCCGCACGTTCGCGCTCTTCTTTTTGTTCGGTTATGTCTCGGGCGATGCCGAGTACGCCGGTGGTCCGCCCTTCGACAACAAGCGGCGAGTTATCAACTCTCGCATGCCGTAGAGTTCCGTTGTGGGCGAAGTAGCGCATCTCATAAGTTTGCGGCACACCATTTAAGGCAGCGTTTAGTTTTTCCTGTACCAATTCACGATCGCCATCGTAGACCATCTCCATCAACGATCGTCCGATGAAATCCTGAAGTGTAAAACCCAGGCCCTTCAAGGTTGCAGTGTTACACCACTTGAAGCAGCCATTTGTATCAACCGCATATATCGATTCCCGTGCGCTTTCGAGAATGTTAGTCAACAGCGACTGGTGTTCACGTGCAACCGCTTGAACGTTTCGCAACTCCGAAAGGTCGCGGGCCGTACAAACCGCTGCACTCGCCCTGCCGTTTTCATCAAGGACGGGTTCGATCGTGACGAGGAGAGGACGTTTGAGTTGCGTGGGAGTGATTTCGATCGTAACACTGCGAGAGTCTGCCAGGGCCTGTTCGACGATGCATGTTTCACCCTGTTCGCTGGTGCTGAGAATCTGGCAGCACTTGCGTCCCAGCAAAGCTCGGGGATGCATCGACTCCATTGCTGCGCCTGCGCGATTTACACGTTTCAGAAAGCCGGCACTGTCAAAAATGAAAATCCCATCAGACATCGAATCGAAAGTTGTTTCCCATTCGCTCTTGCCGCGGGCGACCATTTCAAACAACTCAGCCTGGGCTATTCCGATCGCCAATCGTTCTGCAAGTGCCTCTACCAGCGAAATCTCGTCCTCCGTCCAATAGCGAATCCTGTTTGTTTGATGAATACAGAGAACACCACGGAACTGTCCTTTAACGATAAGCGGGTAGTTGATCTGAGATCGAACGCCAAGAGCCGTAGCGTGATTGCGGACATATGAACTCAGGGTAGCGGAGGTGCTGACGTAGTTGAGAGAATCATCGATGATTAGAGGCTCGCCCGAAGTCTGGAGATGATCTCCGATTGGATCATCAAAGCTGGCTTTGACATCCTTGATGCTCGGCACTCCCTCTGCCAGATACTCATGTTCCAACGGAGCGCTTAGCCCCTCGCTTTCGTAAAGAAACAAATGAACTCTGGACGCTGACATTGCGTGACCGAGCTCCCGGGTTGCCGTACTGAGAACTTCCGGAAGACTCAACGACGCACGAATTGCCATCGTGAGTCGATTGACCAGCGCCTCACGAATCGAAGTAGTTTCAGCCTTTTGGTAGAGACCGGATTGCCTGATTGCAATCCCTGTTTGATCGGCAACGGCCTTTGCCAAGGCGATGTCGGATTCATTCCAACAACGAAGTTCGCGTGTCGTCGATAAGGCAAATGCAGCAGGCACATTTTCACCGACTCTGATCGCCACATACATGATCGATTTGACGTTCGCTTTTGAGAGGATGTTGGTGTAAATGTCGCCGATCTGTGGATCGTTGGCAGCGTCGTTGAACGCGACGACACCAGTATGATCGAGAGCAGTTATCAACGTGTGGAAATGGCTCAAAGCAAAATCGGAAGCGGCCGGATCCACGCCGGTAGAATGATATTCAGCAACGTTCGTCGCCCGCACGCCACGATCATCGCGCATGAACAAGGAGCACCGATCTACGTTTAAGTAGGCACCTAATTCCCTGACTGCCGTATCGAAGATCTCCTGGCTATCGAGTGAACATCGGATTGCCTGCGAGATTCGATGCGACATTGCTTCACGTTGGGCCTGTTGTGCCAGGGCTTCTTCAGCCCGACGTCTTTCGCTTATGTCGACACCAACACCCGCGACGAACCGATTTCCGGCAGAGTCAATGGTTGGAAACTTGAAGACCAGCCACTGGTGTGGCGTACCATCTTCTGTCGAAACTGTTTCTATGACTTCTTCAGGAATTCCATTGTTGAGAATTTGTAGGTCGTGTTGATGCGTTTCCTCCGCAAAACCGCGCGGCAACCAATCGAAGCTTGTTCTACCCTTCAGAAAACTTAATTTCTGTCCAAACAATCGCTCGAACGGCTTGTTGACATAAACGTAGCGACCTTCAGCGTCCTTCATGAAGGCTACTGCCGGACTGTTGTCCATGAAGTTATTGAAGAACGCCTGCGCCGCCTCCAGTTCTGCTTCCGTCTTTTTACGTTCCGTAAGATCGCGGCCGATCCCTTGAACTCCAATAGGTTTGCCATCGCGATAGATCAAACGGGTGCTGACTTCGAGCCGAACGCGGCGCCCGTCTTTCGAAATGATGTCAAGTTCATAAACAGTCGCAACCTTTTCTGATGCCTTGTGCGCAATCATATCGCGCGCGAGGTTCAGATACTCCGGGGCGATGACGTCAGCGACATTCATTGTTGCCGCTTCTTCCCGCGAGTAACCAGTTAGCAACTCGCCACTACGATTGAGCGATGTGAAGTTTCCCGCGAGATCGTGGGTATAGATGATGTCGTTGGCGTTTTCAAACAACTCTCGATAACGCTCTTCACTTTCGCGGACAACAACTTCAGTTCGGCGCTGCTCGGTGATATCCGTGGCGACACCAATCACACCGAGTATGTTGTTACTTTCGTCCGTGAGCGGAGAGTAGCGAACTTCAAAGATCAGATTGAATACCTCAACCGAGTCAGTGAACGTTTCGCCACTCAGCGCTCGTCTGATGTTGTTTCCAACCTGGGGATAACCGGCGTAAACATCAAAGACCGATTTCCCAACCAGCTCGCCCGGCATTAACGAGAGACTCTGTAAACCCTCACCTTCACACAGAGTAAAGATTCCGTTTCTATCAGTTGCGAAAAGAATCAGTGCAGCACTGCCTACAACTGTCCGCAAGCGGGTTTCAGTTTCCTTCAGAGCTTCGCGTGCTCGTTTCTGTTCTGTGACATCGCGAAAGACTGACTGAATGGACAGTTTTCCGCCATGACTAAACGGAATGCCCATGACTTCCACATCGATCACCTCGCCATCAAGGCGAACGCAGCGTTGTTCACTGAGCGTGGAAGGCGTTTGTGACTCCAGAATTTTGTTTATGCGCTCGACGACTTTTTGGCGACCGGAAGGCTCAACAACGTCGAAGATCGATCTGCCGATCAACTCCTCGGGACTTGATGCACCCCAGAGTCGCATCGCCGCCGGATTCAAGTACGTAAACTTGAGATCCGAATGCACCGCGATCGCGTGAGGCGATGATTCCACCAATTTACGATACCGCTCTTCACTCTGTTTGAGTGCTTCCTCGGCAGTTTTCTGATCGGTGATATCTCGAACTACTCCGCGCACTCCAATCTGTTTGCCGCTGCGATTAGTTTCTACAGTGATCACACCTTCCAGATAGCGCCAGTCGCCATTCGCGTCTCGGAGACGATACGTCGAGCGCAAAGCATCATTTCCGCTGTGGCTTCGCGTTTCTTCGATATCCGAAACCGCAGCAATGTCTCCGATTAATGCGCTCAGGTGTTTTCCGATTAAGTCCGACGCCGAACGTCCAAAGAAAAGAGCACCTGCGGAGTTAATGCTCGTGAGGAATCCGTTCATGTCGCGGGTATAGATGATATCTGCGGCTTGTTCTACGATTTCACGATAATGTTTACCGATGCGATGCCGTTCTACGAGCCGGGCGACCTTGACCAGTACTTCGTCATTTCGAAATGGGAGCTCCAGATAATCGTCCGCACCTGCGTACAAGCCGACGAGTCCATCATCGTCTGAACGCCTCAGACCGCTCATCAGGAGGAAGGGAATATTTGTCGTACGAGGATCGTCTTTCAACCTGCGGCACAGTTCGAGGCCGTCCAGCTCCGGCATTACCACGTCGCTCAAGACGACATCAGGCGCAAAAGACACAGCAAGGTCCACGGCCCGAGAGCCATCGCTGGCGGCTGAGACCTCGTAACCTTCTTCGGTGAGTAGGTCAACTAGTAAGTCGAGGACCTTATCGTTGTCATCGACAATCAGGATGCGGCCTCGATCGGAGGAGCTGATGTTCATCGACTCGCAGTTCGGCAGCGCCGGGAGAATTGAAGGAGCTATTGGGTGGGAGTTTGCTCAGTTTTCCAGCGTAAACACTCTGAGCCGGGTCGGGAGTATAACAGGTTTGTTCAAAGTTTGTCACCCTAATGGTTCCAGAGGTTTACGGGCGAGCGGCACGGACCAGGAGCAGTCGGCAGGAACGGGTCGGTAGGAACAGGAGCTGGGGAAGTCGGCAGGAACAGAAGCTGGGGCAGTCGGCAGGAACAGGAGCAATTGGCAGAAAAAGCAAAAGGCAGCCATTGCCGCCCCTCAGAAGAGGGTGTAAATAGTTTTGTGTAAATGGTCATCGCGAGCCAAATGAGTTAGTTTGGCGGAGAAGAAGATGACCCCAGACAAAACAATCGACAAAGAGCTCATTGACAATCTGCTTAAGGACTATAAG
>Ga0207707_10000857_pt1 | contig 29704 bp, 27 predicted proteins | sample KBSC83BmetaG_FD_184336 | JGI IMG/M metagenome (GOLD analysis project Ga0207707, IMG submission 184336) | Corn rhizosphere microbial communities from Kellogg Biological Station, Michigan, USA - KBS C8-3B metaG (SPAdes) (version 2) | ecosystem: Host-associated > Plants > Roots > Rhizosphere ... | reverse complement strand
TGCATATGGCTCGGCGTGGTTGCCAGCTTCGCTCTTGGGGCGGGCGCGTAGAAATGACTTGGCCGAGGCGCTGTTCTCCGCGAGCCAGCAATGGGGTTTCGCCTTGCATTTCAACAAAGGCTTGGCCGGTGCCCCGCCCGATGCGATTGCGTCCGCACGGGACACCGCCACCAACCCACAGGTTTTGGACGCCTTCGCGTTGCTCATTCTGGGAAGTGGCGAACCCCCTGCGTTTCCAGGTATTGCCGGGCACGAGCCTGATGTCCTTGCCGGGCGAAAGGAAGCCAAGGCTTGCGCGAAGGCGATGCAGGAGATTTACAAACTCGTCCCCAACGCCGGCTCCTACGTTTCCGAAAGTGACTTTATGCTGAAGGACTGGTCGCGCGCGTTCTGGGGCTCGAATTACCCCCGGCTGCTTGCGGTAAAGCAGCGTTACGATCCAGACGGCTTGTTCACCGTGCACCACGGCGTCGGATCGGAACAGTGGAGCGCTGACGGCTTCACTCGTACTTGAGTGTCGCTCCGCGTTCGGACGCTGCCGCGTGGTTTGCAGTAACCGTTCCTGATTTGGCTGTCGTGGCGGTGAACGGGGTGATGATTGACGGACCTAGTACCACGCATACCAAGAAGCCACACCGCAAGTAGCGGCGTAGCAGCAAGTTTGAAGTGCACGGGCGATCGGCCACCCGAAAGCAGACGGTCGCGAGTGTCGCCTCAGGTCGTTCTGAGACGTTTAGTTCAGGCTTGCCGGCCGTGAAGGCACCCACGCGTGCCAGCATCAGGATCCCGGTCGACGCGACGCGACAAACTTTGTGCGAGTCTGGCGACGAACTTTGGAAGAATGCATACGCTCAAGGAGACAACAAAGTTCATCCATCTGTTGTGATAACGCCTGCGCCGGTCGAGGTGAAGACGGGGTTGTTGAAAAATGGCAACGAAGTAGTCTAGCCCAGCATCTCGGCAAACATGCTGCCGACGCGGACTTCTTGAGGTGTCACCGAGCCGGTTCCACCTGACTCCAGCTTCATCTTCACGCGTCACGTGTCGGCGGCGATCAGATACGTCACCTCGGGTGCGCCGCTGACCTGGAACCGATACGCGGCTTCCAGCAGCGGACGGTCGGCCTTGGTCACCCGCATACGCTGGCGCAGCAATTCAAGCCAGGAATCGGTCATATAGGTTTCGAAGAAGCGGCCTTCGACATTCGGGTCTTCAAAAGTCCGCCAGCGGTAAGCCCCGTCACGGCGGCGTTCCCGCGCCAACCGGTTCAGCGCGTGCAGGAACGCGGCGCGATGTTTCGGATCGATGTCGTACTGCGTGGTCACCAGCACCGGGCCGCGATCCGGTTCGATGTCGCGCGACTGGATGCGCACAGGACCAGCCATCGACGGCGTCAGGTCGAGCCCGGCTGCCGTCCCGAGCTTCTGTCGCCAGGTCAACGGTATGGAAATCAACGCGCCCGCTGCGGCGATGAACAGCGCGGACGCAAGGCCAATCGTGCCCGCGACTTGACCCCATACCGCGCTGCCTGCGGTGAGGCCCCCATAAAAGGCCATGACGAACATGGCAAGCCCGCGGCCGCGCACCCAGTCGGGCAACGCGAGCTGCGCGGAAACGTTGAGACTCGACAACACCGCGATCCAGCAACCTCCGGCGATCACGCTCGCCGCGAGTGCCGGAGCCGGCGCGTGCGCCAATCCAAAAAGCGCCGTCGCGATGGCGGTGCCGAGCGTGCCCAGGGACGCAATGCCGTTGGCGCCGAGCATTGCATGCAAGCGCGGCAACACGAACGCGCACCCGACCGCGCTGGCACCGATCGCGCCGAGCAATATCCCGTAGAGTTCCGCGCCGCCGCCAATCTGCTGACGGGCGACCAACGGAAGCAACGCCCAGTACGCACTGGCAAAAAACGCGAACGCCATGGCGCGAACCAGTGTCGCCCGGAGCGGCGAGTTGTTGCGTGCATAGCGCAGTCCCGCAAGGATCGCGTTGGTGAAGTGCTCGGGCGGGAGCCGTGGGGCTTTCGAACGTGGTTCGCGCCACCAAAGCAGCGCACCGATCACGCCGAAATTGCTGATCGCATTGATCCAGAACGGCGCCGCGATCCCGTAGAGTCCGATGATCGCGCCACCGAGTCCTGGCCCGACCGCCCGGCTGAGGTTGACGCCCGCGCTGTTGGCGGAAACGGCCGGCGCCAAATCGGATTTGGGCACGAGTTGCGGAACGACCGCTTCCCAGGCGGGGGCGTCGATCGCTGAACCGGAAGCGACGAAAAAGGCGAACAGCAGGAGGCCGAGTGGGTTGATGAGCTGCAACCACACGAGAGCTGCCAATGCCACCGAAAAAATGGCGACGGTCAGCTCGCCGATGATGAGCAATTTGCGACGATCCACGATGTCGGCAAGGGCGCCCGCCGGCAGCACGAACAGGCACATCGGCAGGGCCGTTGCGACCTGGACCAGGGCCACCAGCAAAGGAGACGAATCAAGGCTCGTCATCAGCCAGCCCAATGCCGCGCTGTACATCCAGTAACCGATGTTGGAGACGACAGTGGCGGCCCAGATCACCCGGTACGGCTTGTACAGGAACGGCCGCCAAGGCGAATGGCCTGGCTTGTCCGGTGGGCCCGGCGCGCGTCCACCCGGTCGGCTGGCGGGCGCGGGCTTGTCCCTGTCCATCGTTCGCCTCCGAATGACACGGAATGGGATGGCACGGTCGGGAACGAACCAGAATAAAACTCGGCGCGTTCCCGTTCAATGAAACCGTTCGGCATTCGCTCGAATGGTCGATTTTTGACGCCACATTCACCTTTCGAAGTCCATTGTTTTCCGACGTCGTCGTCCGCTGCGCGGAGTGGGCATTGCCATGTCATCGAAACAGCTCGGGCTGAGCCGGGAATTCATCGAGCAGCAACGCCAGCGCCTGCTGGTGTTGCGCGAGAAATTGCTGGGTGGCGAGGAGCGCACGCTTGCGGGGGAGCGCGGGTTCCAGCAGGAGCACGGTGACGAGGCCGAAGAGGAAGAGGGTCGGGCACAGATTCAGTCGCAATACGAGATCAATCAGGCCACGCACGACGTGGACGACCGTCGCATCGCGAACATCGAGCGGGCGCTGCAGAAGATCGAGGAAGGCAGCTACGGACACTCCGATCTCAGCGGCGAGCCCATACCGGAGGAAAGGCTACTGGCAGTGCCCGAGGCGACCCTCACCGTGCAGGAAGAACGCAGGCAGGAAGCCGACAAGGCCCGCTAGTCGACGAAGCAGGCGGAGCACGCAAATCGCGCGCTATTTTTCGAGTCACCCATTTTTGTTGTTGGCGACGGGCCCGGACCGGTTCACGCCTGAACCTGCGTGCAGGGTTCGGCGATATCTCCATTAGAATCTGGCGCTGCGTTCGCGTTGGTACCCGATCGGAGACATCCCATGATCGCCGCCGCCTGGCCAGGCACCGCACGCCAGAGTCTCACGGAAGTAGTTGCCAACAACGTAGTACAGAGCCTCGGCATCCTTCTCAGCATCATCGGTCTGACCACGCTGGTCGCGTTCGCGGCGGTCGAAGGGGGAGCGCTGGATGTAACCGCTTGTGCAGTGTTCGGGGCGGCGCTGGTTTTGCTGTACACGATCTCGACGCTGCATCACGCAATTCCTGAAAACATTGCGCCACGGGTGCTGTCGAAGCTTGACCACATCGCCATCTATTTTCTGATCGCGGGCACTTACACGCCGTTCGCTCTTATCGCGTTGGGCGGCACACGCGGCTGGTGGCTGTTTGGAACCATCTGGACTCTGGCAGCATTCGGCAGTGCGCTGCAATTTTCGGCATTGCATGATCGTCACCGCTTGAAGATCGCGCTGTACCTGATCATGGGCTGGCTCGGCATGATCACGTTCACGCCATTGGCGGCACGATTGCATCCCGGCGGCACAACGCTGTTGCTGGCCGGTGGAGTCGCCTACACGTTGGGGGTGCCGTTCCATCTGTGGACCCGGCTGCGCTATCACAACGCACTGTGGCATGCGTTTGTGCTGACCGGCAGCGTACTGCACTTCTTCGCGGTGTTGCTGTATGTGTTGCAACCTTCGTGAGGCGTGTGATTCGCCGCACAGCGACCGTCCGCCAGTGATGGGAGCGGCCAATGGATCGTATGAGTCGAACGGTCGCAAGGGGTCGGACTTCGCCCCGTCCGCTGTAGCCGGGAAGTGCGTCGCTCCAATCTCGCGATGCGTTAAAACCTCCCGAAATTCCAATCAACGTCAACCGGCCCGTACCAGGGTTTTCGCACGACCGTTGAATCCGGTAACGACACATGTCGTTTTCGGGATGACACGAGTGAGGCGTTGCCGGGATACGGGCAACCGCCTCCGTAGCTGACTGCCATAATGTCGGTGTATCTTTTCAGTACCTGAGGAGGTTCCTGAGGAATGCCCATGCGCCGACGCATCGTCCTCGGCTTGATGCTGTTGCTGGTGTTTTCGCTTCCGGCGGCCGCGCGCGTGGAGCTTTCAGGCGGCCGCAGCCAAACCACCCAGCAGGATTGGACCAGCGTGTTCTTTGCGGAGTGGATTGGCGCGCCACGGCCTGTATGGATATTCCGTTGGGCACCGGACATAGGCCTGGGGCATTTCAATGCCCGTCCCAACCTGCCAGGCATCCGGCTGGACAATGACGTGTGGGTGGGCGCGGTGGGCGCACGGCTGTACCTGTGGCGCAATGCGTTTTTCGGATTCCAGGGTGCGCTGACCGATGGCAAGACGGACGCGCTCAGCACGCCTTATGAATTCGTCAGTACGCTCGGATGGCAGGAACATCACTGGCAGGTGATGGTACGGCACATTTCCAACAATGATTTTCACAAACCCAATCACGGGGAGACCATGTTGCTGTTGGGCATGGCGTTCTGAAAAAACGTGGGTTGCACCATGGCTCGCGCCGAATCGGCCGGCATCGCCACAAGCTCGCACAGGCGAACATCACCACACAGTGCCCGTCGAAGTTGTGCGAATTGGTGATGCCATCGGAGGCAATGGGCGAACGGCTACAGGGTTGCGCGTTCAAGCCGGGTGAATGCCTGCCCGCGATCGACATGCGCGGGTACAAGTGACGTGGCATGAGCGAAAGGCGCAAGCGCAGCCGACGCCGAATGCCGCAACCGCCCTGTAGACTCGAAGTCCGACGGGCGTCACGGCATCGCCGTAGGCCCGGAAGCACGGGTCTGGATCGTCCGGATGATGCCTTACGGCTGGATCTCAACCGCCATCCTGCTGCTGCCGTTCGCAGCCGCGCTGGCCACCCCGCTGATCGGCCGCGGCAACCGCAGGCGGACGACGTGGCTGATGACCGGCACCGCCGGCGTGTGCCTGGTCCTGTCGGCGCTGCTGTTCCCCGCCATCGCCGATGGCGACGTGCTTCGACAGGTCTTCGCGTGGGCGCCGGCGCTGGGTCTCGATTTCACGCTGCGCGTGGACGGACTCACGTGGCTGTTCCTGATCCTGGTCAGCGGCATTGGACTTTTGGTCGGCATCTACGCGACCTATTACATGCCGCGCGAGTACCCGCTGATGCGGTTCTACTCGCTGCTGCTGGGATTCATGGGTGCGATGCTGGGCATCGTGGTGTCCGGCAACGTGATCCAACTGGTGTTCTTCTGGGAACTGACCAGCTTGTTCTCGTTCCTCCTGATCGGCTACTGGCACCACGGCAAGTCGGCGCGCGACGCCGCGCGCACGGCATTGATCGTCACGGTCATGGGCGGATTGTCCCTGCTGGCCGGCGTGCTGGTGCTGGCGCACATCGCGGGCAGCTACGACGTCGATGCAATTCTCGCCGCGGGCGACCGCATCCGGATGAGCCCGCTGTACCTGCCGGTGCTGCTGTTGATCCTGTTCGGCGCGTTCACCAAGAGCGCGCAGGTGCCGTTCCACTTCTGGCTGCCACAGGCCATGTCGGCGCCCACACCCGTCTCGGCGTACCTGCACTCGGCGACGATGGTCAAGGCCGGCGTGTTCCTGTTGCTGCGATTCTGGCCGGTGCTGGCCGGGACCGAAGCATGGTTCTGGATCGTGGGCGGCACGGGCCTGGCGACGATGCTGGTGGGCGCCTGGGCCGCCACGTTCCAGCACGACATGAAAGCGGTGTTGGCATATTCCACCATCAGTCACCTCGGCCTGATCACGATGCTGGCCGGACTTGGCAGCACGCTGGGCGTGGCGGCGGCGATCTTCCACACCATCAACCACGCCACGTTCAAGGCGTCGCTGTTCATGGCTGCGGGCGCGGTGGACCACGAAACCGGCACGCGCGATTTGCGGCGGCTGGGCGGGTTGCGCCACGTGATGCCGATCACCGCGACGCTGGCGGTGATCGCCGGCGCGGCGATGGCGGGCGTGCCGCTGCTCAACGGGTTCCTGTCCAAGGAAATGTTTTTCGCCGTCGCGCTGGGCGCCAACCACGGTTTGGCACTGGACACATTGACGGTAGTGGTTGCGGTGGCCGCGGCGGCGCTCGGCGTGACCTATTCGCTGCGGCTGGTGGGCGGCGCGTTCTTCGGGCCGCTCAAGCAGGATCTTCCCCGCGAGCCGCACGAACCTCCGCGCTGGATGCGTTTTCCGATCGGGCTGCTGGCGCTGGCATGCCTTGCGGTCGGAATCTTCCCGGCGTGGGCGGTTGGCCGGATCCTGCGCGCGGCCGCCCTCTCGGTGCTGGGATCGCAACTACCCGCCTACAACCTGGCGATCTGGCATGGCCTGACGGTGCCGGTGCTGATGAGCACGATCGCGTTCGTCGCCGGATGCACGTTGTATATCGCAATGCGGCGGCGCATCGCTGCGCGCGACAGCACGCCGTTGATCGACCGTATCGATGCCCTGCACGGGTTCGAGCGCGTGCTTGCGTTCCTGACCACCACCCTGCCCGATCTGTTCGCGAAGATCTTCCCGGGCCGGAAACTACAGGTCCAGTTGCTGGTGGTCGTGTTGCTGGCGGGCTTGCTCGGCATTCTGGCCGTGCAACCATTGCCGCTGCCTGCCGCAGCGCTTGGCATGCACGTCGACCCGGCGTTTGCGCTGCTGTGGTTGCTCGGCGTCGCCTGTGCGATCGGCGCGGCCACCCAGGCGAAGTTCCATCGCATGGCGGCGCTAATCCTCACCGCCGGGACGGGCCTCGTGGTGTGCATCACCTTCGTATGGCTGTCGGCACCGGACCTCGCCGTCACGCAACTGGTGGTCGAATCGATCACCACGGTGCTGCTGTTGCTGGGTCTGCGCTGGTTGCCCAAGCGCATCCCGGGACTGTCGCCGCTGAGCCGCATCACGCGCTACCGGCGCATCCGCGACGGGGTCGTCGCGATCGGCGTCGGAGTGGGCCTCGCCATCCTGGCGTACACGGTGATGCTGCACCTGGTCGCCGATTCGGCGTCGCGCTTCTTCCTCGAACAGGCGCTGCCGGGTGGCGGCGGGCGCAACGTGGTCAACGTGATCCTGGTGGATTTCCGCGCATTGGATACGCTCGGCGAGATCACGGTGCTCGCGATCGTGGCGTTGGCGGTGTTCGCGCTGCTGTGGCGGTTCCGGCCGGCGGCCGAGAGCATCGGCCCGCCGCGGCAGCATGGCGATGTCGCGCCGGCGCGAAACAAACATGCGCTGGGCGATCAATTGGCGATCCCGGCACTGCTGATCCTGATGGCGGCGCCGCTGATCGCGCTGTTCGCGCTGCACCTTTTCCTGCGCGGCCACGACCTGCCGGGTGGCGGATTCGTCGCCGGCATCACCGTGACGATGACGCTGATCGTGTTGTACATGGCCGCCGGCGCGCGCTGGGTGGAGGCGCGGCTGAAGGTCGCGCCGGTGCGCTGGATCGGCGTGGGCTTGCTGCTGGCGATCGCCACCGGCCTCGCCGCAGTCGTGCTGGGCAAGCCATTCCTCACTTCGCATCACGGACACTGGACCGTGCCGGTGCTCGGCGAGGTTCCGTTCAACAGCGCGCTGCTGTTCGACCTCGGCGTGTTCGCCGTCGTGTCGGGCGCCAGCGCGCTGATGCTGGTGGTACTGGCGCATCAGTCGTTGCGACGCGTGATCCATGCGCCCGATGCGCCCCACGCCGGGGAGGCTGAGTCCTGATGGAGGCCATACTCGCGATCGCGATCGGCGCCCTCGCGGGTTCGGGCGTGTGGCTGCTGCTGCGTCCGCGCACCTTCCAGGTGATCATCGGGCTGACGCTGATTTCCTACGCGGCCAATCTTTTCATCTTCTCGGTCGGCGGCCTGCGGATCGGCGCCGATCCGGTGTTGGGTGCCGCCACCGATCCTTCGCGCTACGCCGACCCGCTGCCACAGGCGCTGGTGCTGACCGCGATCGTGATCGGCTTCGCGACCACGGCGTTATTCCTGGTGGTGCTGCTGACCTCGCGCGGGCTTGCCGGCAACGACCACGTCGATGGCGAGGATGGCACGCCGTGAACGCCTCGCTCGCGATCGCCCCGATCCTGATCCCGCTCGCGGTGGCTGCCATGCAGCTTTTGCTCGGCATCCGCTTGGGGCGCATCCGCACCAGCTTGAGTCTCCTGTCGTGCCTCGCGCTGGTGGCCGTCGCCGCGATGCTGATGATGTCGGCGGCCAACGGCGAAGGCACGACGCTGGTGTACAACCTCGGCGCATGGCCCGCACGATTCGCGATCGTGCTGGTGGTCGATCGCCTGTCGGCGTTGATGCTGCTGCTCACGGCGGTGCTGGCGCTCGCGGTGTTGCCGTATGCGCTCGGTCGCTGGCAGCGCATGGGTCCGCATTTCCAGCCGCTCGTGCAATTGCTGCTGGTGGGCTACAACGGTGCGTTCCTGACCGGCGACCTGTTCAACCTGTTCGTGTTTTTCGAAGTGCTGTTGGCGGCGTCCTACGGCTTGGCGCTGCACGGCTCCGGCGCGCGCCGGGTCGGTGCCGGCCTGCACTACATCGCAATCAACCTGACGGCCTCGATGCTGTTCCTGATCGGCGTTGGCCTGATCTTCGGCGTCACCGGCACCCTGAACATGGCGGTGCTGGCGCACCTGGTCCCCGATCTCACCGGCACGCCACGCGCGTTGATGCACGCGGGCGCGGCGCTGCTGGGACTGGCCTTCCTGATCAAGGCGGCGGTCTGGCCGGTGGGCTTCTGGCTCCCGCGCATGTACTCGGCCGTGATTCCGCCGGTCGCGGCACTGTTCGCGGCGATGACCAAGCTCGGCATCTACGTGATCCTGCGCCTTAGCCTGCTGTTGTTCGGCACCGGTGCCGGCGCGGCGTCGACACACTTCGGCAGCGAATGGTTGCTGTGGCTCGGCATCATCACGCTGGTGGTCGGCAGCATCGGCATGCTGGGCGCGCGCGAACTGGGCAAGCTCGCCGCGTACTGCGTGCTGGTGTCCTCGGGCACGTTGCTGGGTGCGGTCGCGCTGCACAATCCGGCGGTGACCGCGGGCGCACTGGCGTACCTCGTGATCTCAGTGCTCGGGATCGCAGCATTCTTCCTGCTGGCCGGGCTGGTCGTGCCGCGTGATGCGCCCGAAGGCACGACCCAACTGGAACCTTATGATCCCGCCGTCGACGCCTTGTTCGCCGCCGAGGACGAACGGCGGGTGACGAGTCCTGCGCCCGTCGTGATCCTCGCCGCGTGTTTCCTCGGCTGCGGATTGCTGCTGGCAGGGCTGCCGCCGCTCTCGGGTTTCGTCGCCAAGTTCGCGCTGCTGGCACCGATGCTGGAACACGGCACCGGCGCTACGGTGCTATTCGGGCTGACGATCGCGGCGGGGTTGTGCACGGTGATCGCGATGGCGCGCGCCGGCATCCAGATCTTCTGGGCCGACGACGACTGGCAGTTCCCGCGCGTCGAGCCGGGCGAGACGCTTTCCGTCGTATCGCTGCTGGGCATCTGCCTCGTGCTCACCTTCGCGGTCGCGGCGCCATGGAATTACCTGTCGGCCACCGCACGTCAGATCCATGCGCCCGCACAGTACATCCACGCGGTGATCGGCCAAGCCACAGAGACTCGACCATGACGCGCTGGCTGCCGCATCCATGGTTCGCGCTGTGGCTGTTGGTGGCTTGGCTGTTGCTGCAGCAAAGCCTCGCCGCGTCGACGATCGTGCTCGGGATCGTGCTGGCACTCGCATTGTCCTGGGCGCTCGGCAAACTGGAGCTGCCGCGGGTGCGCGTGCGCAGCCTCGGGACCTTGCTGGTGCTGCTGGTGCGGGTGCTCGGCGACATCGTCCGCTCGAACATCGCGGTGGCCAGGATCATCGTCTCGCCGAAGCCGCGCTTCACCTCTGGCTTCGTCACGATCCCGCTGGAAATCACCAGCCCCTACGCACTTGCACTGCTGGCCTGCATCATCACCGCGACACCAGGCACGATCTGGGTCAGCCATGATTCGCTGCGTCGCGTGCTGGTGATCCACGTACTCGATGTCGTCGATGAAACCATCTGGATCGCCCACATCAAGCGGCGCTACGAGCAGCCGTTGCTGCGGATCTTCCGATGATCGCCAGCCTCGCGACCGCCGCCATCCTCGCCTCGCAGTTCCTGCTGCTGCTGGGCATGGGCATGGCGATCATCCGGATGATGCGCGGCCCGCGCGCGCAGGACCGGGTGCTGGCGCTGGACGCACTGACCATCGACGGCATGTTGCTGTTGCTGACCATTGGCATTCGCACCGGCAGCATCCTGTATGTCGAAGCGGGGCTGATCATCGCCCTGCTCGGCTTCGCAACCACCGCCGCGTTCGCCAAGTTCCTGCTGCGCGGCGAGGTGATCGAATGAACACGCTCGCGGCGATGCCGTCGTGGGCCGCGCTGGCGGTGGGCGTGCTGGTGTTTTGCGGCGCACTGCTGGCGTGCATCGGTTCGGCGGGTCTGCTTCGCCTCACCACGTTTTACCGCCGCGTGCACGCACCGACTCTCGGCACCACGCTCGGGATGTACCTGATTCTGGCCGGAACCATCGTGTTCTTCTGGGCGGGCGAGGGCAAGCCAGCGCTGCACGTGATCCTGATCGGCGTGTGCGTCACCGTGACGACGCCCATTTCCCTGATGCTGCTGGCGCGCGCCGCGCTGGAACGCGACCGGCGCGGAGGCGTAGCGGGCGTACCGGCCGCCGATCCTTCCGAAGCCGGAGCGGATGAAGGCGAAACGAGCCGCTGACCGGCAATGCGCTGGCTTAGGCGCGAGTGCAGCCCGCTTGCGATTCAACCGAGCGATCCATCAGCGCCTTCAATTCGATCAAGGTGCTCACGGCATGACGCGCCGTATCGCACCGCTCGACGCCGGGCCGGAGCATCTGGACGGTGATCATCCCCAACTGATTGCCGGCAGCGATCTCCGATTCGCCGTTGTCGCCCACCACCCAGACTTGCCGCGCCACCAACGCGTAGTGGCGGATGATGTCCGCGAAGATCGCCTGCTTTCCGCGCCGCGGATGGTCGACAATCGAATCGACGTAGATTGCATCGAAGCAAGAACGAATACCGAGTGCTGTGATCTTGCTTTGCTGGAGCCTCGGGAATCCCGAGGTCACCAGGAAACGCCGGATTCGTAGATCGCGCAATACGTGAAGATCCGGGTAGCCATGCATGGGAGAGGCAACCTCCGTCGCTTCGAAACCCTGCAAGCCCGCGCGGTACATGTCGGCGCTGAATTGGAACCGTTCCGCCACGACATCGAAAGGAAACCGCATGCATGCGGCAAACGCCTCGGCGAGGGCCGCTTTCGTCAGGGCACCGGCATTCGCACGCCGGATGGACGCGAAAACGGGCTCGTACAACATCACCCCGACTTCATCTCCGGCGCACAGGCAGTAATCGAGATCAAAAATGACTGAAGGGACCACCGGCGAATTCTACGTGCGCAGCGCGTCCGGAACCCCGTTTGCTCCGGGCGATCGTCGGCAGGGGCCCGCACATGTCGATCTTCGGCCAGAAGCCGTGATAGGCGCGTTGCCCGCGAACGTCTGCTTGCGATTCAGCATCCATTCTCTTGCGGCCAACGGTTGAATTCAGCGGGTGCCAGCCAGCAACAATTGCACATCGGGAATCCAGACCTGCAACCATCTTGCCGCCTTTTGCTCGGGGCTGAGGGCTTGCGGAGATGCGGGAATGCTGGCGCCCAAACCCGAATCGCCATCAAGGCAAGCGGCGTTGACCGCACCATAGAGGCGTCCTCCATGCTCGAACGTAACGGCCACCAACACTCCACACTCAGAACACAACCGAAACTCTGCGGTCTCCGAGCCTTGGCGATATGAACGCAGAACGCCCGGGTTGCTGGCGACAATCCGCAGTTGGCCCGCAGGACCTGAAATGTATGCAGCCCCATGCTTTCTGCAGAAACTGCAGTCGCAAGCGCGCGGAATTATTTCTTTTGGTTCCTGGAGAGTCGCGAATTTGACTTTGACCCGCTTGCAATGGCAGCTGCCATGCAGCGTCACTGGTCGTTGCTTGAGCGACATAGGGTTCACCTGGCGTCCAACGCGTTTGAGGTGCAGCGCGCCGCGAAAGCACGCACTTGGTAGCTGCGGCTCTGTGCATTGCCACTTCTGACGAGTAGTTCGACGTCAGCGTGGCAGGCTGGATACCGTGCGCAACGGTGGTTCAGGAACGATCAATCACCGCAACAAGTCGAACTACGCTACCTGCGGTCGATCGAATAACGGCCCGGGCCGGTGACACACAGGAGCAGGAACCCGCCCGTGATCGAGACGTTCTTGTAGAAGTTGATCATGTTCGCGACCTGCGCGTCGCCGGTCATCGTCCAATAGTGGTGCCCGATGAACGCCGTGGCGAGCGTGTACACGGCCAACAGCAGTGCCAGCGGCCGCGTCAGGAAACCGAGGACGACCGCGATGCCGACGAAGAACTCGATGATCACCACCACGATCGCCGCAACCGTCGGGATTGGCAAACCCAGTCCCGTCATCATCCCCACGGTTCCGGAGAACCCGATCAGTTTGCCCCACCCACCCCATACGAACAGGATCACCATCAGGATGCGTGCCACCAGGAGCAACTCGTCTTTGCGGCTCTCGAACAAGGTGTAGCGCATGGCCTTTCCCTCTCGTCAAGTTTGACTCCGGGCTTCGGGTCGTACGATGGCCGGGCGCATCCACAACCGCGATGCGGCGGATGCCTGCTGCGAAATGCATCATACGCGTTTCGTTACCGGGCGTTTTGTAACCGCCTGCGTCCTGCCCGGGCGAGAATCTTTCGCGCGTATTGCGGCCCGTTCTCGGGAAACTCCGTACAGGAATCAATGCGTCTTCGTGGCCCGCAGCTTTCACGCACCCGTGACAAGCGAAAAGAGTATGCTCGCGCGACCTTGTCACCTGTTTTCGGGTAGCGTCCTTCCCCTGAAGGCGCAAGCTGGAATTGACCGGAGGCACACGGTGAACATCTTGCCTGCTGGTAGCACCGCGCCGGTTTTCACGCTGCATTCGACGCCCGACCAGACCGTCTCGTTGTCCGAGTTTCGCGGCCGCAACGTGATCCTGGCGTTTTATCCGGCTGACTGGAGTCCGGTCTGCGGCGATCAGCTCGCGCTGTACAACGAATTGCTGGGGGAATTCGGAAAGTACGACGCGCAATTGCTGGCGATCTCGGTGGACGGCGCGTGGAGCCATGCCGCGTTGTCGCGTGATCGCAAATACCATTTTCCGTTGCTGTCGGACTTCGAGCCGAAAGGCGCGGTGGCGCGCAAGTATGGCGCCTATGACGAGAAGAACGGGGTCGCCGAACGTGCGCTGTTCGTGGTTGACGGCGGTGGCGTGATTCGCTGGAGCTATCTGTCGCCGATGGGCGTCAATCCCGGAGCGGATGGCATCCTCAAGGCATTGGAACGCCTGGGCAAGAACAAGGCAGTGGCGAGTTGACGTCATGCACGGTCAATCTCCCGAACTCGCGATTCCTGTTTCGGCCAACGATCACGTGCAAGGGCCCGGGAACGCAGTGGTGACGCTGGTCGAGTATGGCGACTACCAGTGCCCCGCCTGCGGCATGGCCTATCCGGAGATCAAGCGCCTGCAAGGCGAATTTGGCCGCAGCCTTCGCTTTGTGTTTCGCAACTTTCCCTTGACGGAAGTGCACCCACTGGCTCGCCCGGCAGCCGAGGTTGCCGAGGCCGCAGCCGGGTGGAATCGATTCTGGCCCATGCATGATTGGTTGTACGAAAACCAGGACGAATGGACGGCTTACGGTGCCGAGGGATTGGAAGCGGGACTGCGGCAGGTGGGGCTCGACGAATCCGAAGTGGCGCAAACCATCCGTCGCCCGAATATCGATTCGCGCATCCAGGCCGACTTCATGGGTGGTGTGCGCAGCGGCGTCAATGGCACGCCCTGTTTCTTTCTCGGCGGATACCGCGTGGATGGCGGTACGGAAGCACTCGAATCCGCCATCGCGGGACTGCTCGAGAGACGCTGATCACGCGATTTTTGAGGGAGGTACTGACATGGCGACATACAAGGTGGGTTATTTCGTCGGCAGCCTGGCGCGGCAATCGCTCAACCGCAAATTGTCGAAGGCGCTGGCGCAACTGGCGCCGCCGGAGCTGTCGATGACGGAGATCCCGTTCAAGGATCTGCCGCTGTACAGCTACGACTATGACTCCGATTACCCGCCCGTCGCGCGCGCGTTCAAGCAGCAGATCGCGGACGCCGATGCGATCCTTTTCGTCACGCCCGAATACAACCGCTCGATACCGGGCGGGTTGAAGAACGCCATCGATTGGGCCAGCCGCCCGTGGGGCAGGAACTCGTTCGCGCGCAAGCCGTCCGCGATCATCGGCACCTCTCCCGGTGCGATCGGCACCGCGATCGCGCAACAAAGCCTGCGCAGCGTGTTGTGTTTCTGCAACTCGCCCCTTATGAACGCCCTCGAGGCGTACATCCAGTTCACCCCGGGCTTGATCGACGACGATGGCCAGGTGACCAACGACGCCACAGCGGAATTCCTCCGGAACTACATGGTGGAGTTCAGCGCGTTCATCACGCGCGTGAAGACCGCACTTTCCTAGTAGCCACCGGAAGGTGCTGCCAGGACGGCAACCCTTGCGCACGTGCAGGAGGATGCCGATGAACGACGTTGTCGAATCCAACGTAGCCGATCCGGGACGCCGGCGCCTCTTGGCCGGGATGCTGACCGCCTATACGGCCTCACTGATTCCATGGGCATTGGCGGCACCGGTCGCGAGTCGAAACGAAGCAACCTTCCTTGCGCTGTCCGCGATATTGGTCGGGCAAACGGCGCTGGATGCGGAATTGGGCAACAGGCTGCATGCGGCGCTCGTGATCGAATCGCCGCGCTTCGATGCCGACGCCCAGGCCTTGCTGACGCTGATCGACAGCCAGCGCCTCGACCCCGTGAAACTTCAGGCGATGCTCGACGCATCCCATTCGCCGCTGGCCCGACTGCCGCGCCAGATCATGCGCGCCTGGTGCCTCGGCCTTGTCGGCGAAGTCGGGGCTGCACGCTGCATCGCCTATGAGAACGCACTGAATGCAGTGGTGGTGGCCGACGTGTTGAAGCCGCCGACCTATGCGTACGGCCCATATGGAAGTTGGTCAAAACCACCGACGACCAAGGGAGACGGGGGACCATGACCACGTCTACGTCGGCTGACATCGTCGTCATCGGGTCGGGGATCTGCGGCGCGCTGGCGGCGTATCGGCTGGCGCAGCAAGGCCTTTCGGTACTGATTCTCGAAGCGGGACCGCGGATCGACCGTGCTCGTATCGTCGCCGCGTTCCGCAACTCGCCTCGCAAAAGCGATTGGATGTCGCCCTACCCGTTTTCGCCATGGGCACCGCAACCGGACTACAGCCCGAAGGACAACGGGTACCTGATCCAGGCGGGCCCTTATCGCTACCCCGCCGAATACATCCGCGTGGTCGGTGGCACCACCTGGCACTGGGCGGCGCAGGCCTGGCGACTGGTACCCAGCGATGTACGCATCAAGACGCTCTACGACGTCGGCGTCGATTGGCCGATGACGTACGACGAACTGGACGCCTGGTACCAACAAGCCGAGGAGATTCTCGGCGTGGCGGGCGCAGACAATACCGGCTCGCCGCGCAAGCACCCCTTCCCGATGCCACCCGTGGCGGAACCCTGGTCGATGCGGCGCTTCCGCGAACGATTGGCGCCCGCGTATCCCGTGGTCGCCAACACCGTGGCGCGCAACAGCCGAAGCTACGACGGACGACCCGCCTGCGTCGGCAACAACAGTTGCCAGCCGATCTGCCCCGTCAACGCGCAGTACCTCGGCATCAATGCGGTGGAATCGGCTGAAGCCGCCGGCGCCAAGGTAGTTCCCAACGCGGTGGTGTACCGCATCGAACCCGGCGCCAAGGGCCGAATCGTCGCGGTGCACTACTACGACCCGAACAAAAGAAGTTACCGCGTCATCGGCAAGGAATTCATCCTTGCGGCCAACGGCATCGAGAGCCCCAAGCTTCTCCTGCTGTCCGCCAGCGACAAGTTCCCGAATGGCATCGCCAACAGTTCCCGCATGGTCGGACGCAATCTGATGGATCATCCCAGCAGTTCGCTCACGTTCTATGCCGACGAAGAAGTGTGGCTGGGGCGCGGACCGCAGAGTCCGAGTTCCATCAACATCATGCGCGACGGCGCATTTCGCTCCCGGCACGCGGCCTACCGGCTCGATTTCACCAACATCTCGCAGGTGCTGAGCATCACGGAAGCCCTGATCGCCGAAGGCGTGTACGGAGCGGAGTTCGAGAAGCAACTGCGCTGGCGTGCCGCGCGCCAGGTCAATGTCAAGAACGTGCTGGAGGTGCTGCCGCATCCGGAGAACCGCATCACGCTAGCCTCGCAAAAAGACGCGTTGGGCATTCCCAAACCGGAGGCGCATTACTCGATCGATGACTACACCCGTCGCGGTGCGGATGTCTCCAAGAAAGATTTCGCCAGGATTGCCCAGATGATGGGCGGAACCGGCATGCGTTACAGCCCCGATGGCCAGTTCGCCAACAACCAGCACATCACCGGCACGCTGGGCATGGGCGATGACCCTGCGAAATTCGTGACGGACCGTTTCGGCCGCACGCACGACCACGAGAACCTGTTCTGCTGCGGCACCGGCGTAATGCCGACCGCGGCAACGATGAACTCGACGCTGACCGCGGTCGCACTGGCGCTGCGCACCGCCGATCACATGCACCCGCCGAGCCGCGGGAAGACCATGTCCGCCGCGAGCGCGGAGCCCTCGACATGAACGCCCGGATTCGCAAGCCGACGCTGCTGCTGGCGATGCTGCTTTCGCTGGCGGCCGGGCATGCCATGGCAATAACAGCGACCCATCCAGCGAATGCCGCAAGCGCCGCGGAAATACAGCGCGGCCATTACCTCGCCCTCGTGGGCGATTGCGAAGCCTGCCACACCGCGCCCGGCGGCAAGGCCTACGCCGGCGGTCTTGCTGTCGCGACGCCGATCGGATCGATTTTTTCCACCAACATCACGCCCTCCGGAACCGACGGCATCGGCGCCTACACCTTGCAGCAATTCAACAACGCGCTGCGCAAGGGCGTTCGTCAGGACGGCAAGCATCTGTACCCCGCAATGCCTTACACCGCATACGCGCAACTCAACGATGCGGACGTGCGCTCGCTGTACGCGTATTTCATGGACGGAGTGCAGCCGGTTGACAGCCGGCCCCCGCCAACGCGATTGCCGTTCCCGTTCGACATTCGCGCCTCGATGGCGTTCTGGAACTTGATGTTTCTCGACAAGAAGCCTTTTACACCGGACCCGGCCAAAAGCGCGCAGTGGAATCGTGGCGCCTACTTGGCGCGTGGACTGACCCACTGCAGCACCTGCCACACGCCGCGAAACTTTTTGATGGCCGAGAAGCCGTCGCACGCATTGGCGGGCGCATCGCTCGGCACGTGGTTCGCCCCGAACATCACGCCGGACGCCGACAGCGGGATCGGCAACTGGAGCAATCAGGAAATCATCGATTACCTGCAACGCGGATCCGCACCCGGCAAGGGCCAGGCCGCCGGCCCGATGGCCGAAGCTATCGATCACAGCCTGCGACATTTGACCGGGGCCGATCTGGCCGCCATCGCGATGTACCTGAAATCGATTCCGGCACGACGCGAGCCGAAGGTCGCCCGCGCCGCGGATACGTGGGGCAGACCGTACGCAGACCTCGCCAGCATCCGCGGCCAGCCGTTGCCAAAAAACCTGGATCAGATGACCGGCCCCCAGCTTTATGACGCGTACTGCGCAACCTGCCATCAGGACCGTGGGCAAGGCAGTTTCGATGGCGGATTGCCCGCTTTGTTCCATAACACCGCCACCGGGCGTCGCAACAGCAACAACCTGGTGATGGTGATTCTCGACGGCATCGCGTGGCGTACGGACGGGTCCGGCGTACGCATGCCGGGTTTCGCGCGGGAACTTTCCGACCGGCAGATCGCGACGCTCGGCAATTACCTGACCCAGCATTTCGGGGATTCGGCCGCGACAGTCACGATCGATCAGGTGCGGGCGCTGCGCGCCGGCGGTTCCCCTTTCAATCTGGTGCTGCTCGCGCGGATCCTCATGGCCGTCGCGCTGGTCGTGCTGATTGCGATCGTGGTAGCGATTATTCGGGCGTTGATGCGGCGCCGCCAACGCGCGCAGCCACGCCCCTGAGTCGAGCAACCCTTGCGTACGCATCACGCTCTCTGGTCCTCGCATGCGGCTGCATGGCTGGCTTGCCTCGCGGCTTCGCTGGGGATGCATCCAGCGACTGCGCAAACCGCGCCGGCACCCACACCCAGTTCGCGAACCACCCTGACCGACGACTGGGGCGGCCTGCGCACCCGGCTCAAGGACCGCGGCATCATCTTCAATGCACACTACGCTTCCGAAGGTGCCGCCATCATTTCGGGTGGACCGTATCGGACCGGTCGCTACACCCACCAGCTCGATCTGGAGACACTGTTCGATCTGGACACACTGGCCGGCATCCACGACGCCAAGGTCCAGTTCACCCTCACCGACCGCTTCGGCCGCAGCCTCACGAACGACGTGCTGCACAACCAGTTCTCGGTGCAGGAACTGTACGGCGCGGGCCAGAATTTCCGGCTGGCCGAGTTGAATTACCAGCAGGATTTCGACGACCACCGCATCCAGATCGAACTCGGCTGGTCGCCGCTGGGCGATCACCTGGCGAGGCTTCCGGATTTCTGCAAGTTCCAGAACGGCGTGATTTGCGGGCACGCCAATGCGATGACCACCAACAGTGGCGCACACAATTTCCCCACCGCGCAATGGGGTGCCCGCATCACCGCGTATCCGGTGCAGCACTTCTACGTCACCGCTGGCGTGTTCCAGGTCAACCCGAATGCCGGCGACAAGGACAAGGGTTTCGACCTCAGCTTCGACAGCACGGGTGTATTCGTGCCGGTGGAACTCGGCTGGGAAACCGGGCGCGGTGACGGCGACCCCCCCGGCGATTACAAGCTGGGCGCGTACTACAACTCGTCGGATACCCCCGACGTGTACGACGACGTCAATGGCATGCCCACGGCATTCACGGGTGCGCCCTTCCTGGAACGGAATGGCAGGTACGGTGCCTACGCCATCGCCAGCCAGATCGTCTATCGCCCCGATCCCGATTCATCGCGCGGCCTGCGACTCGGCATCATGGCTGGCGAAGGCGATCGCGCGACCTCGCGCTACAGTTATTTCTGGCTGGCGGGCGGCGTGTGGCAAGGAACCTTCCCGGGCCGCGACCAAGACTTCATCGCCTTCATGGCGGGCTACGCGCGTACCAATCCACGCTTGACCCGCTATCAGCGCGAGCGTGACAGCATCGCGCCTGGCAGTATCGGCATCCAGACCTACGAAAGCGTCGTCGAGGTCGACTACGGCGCGGTGGTTGCGCCTTGGCTTACCTTCAGACCCAATCTGCAATACATCATCCGTCCGGGAGGCACGAGCGCCATTCGCAACGCGCTGGTGTTCGGCCTTTATACGCAGGTGACATTCTGAAGCGTGGGGCTGCCGGCCGCGCAACCAGAGCCTTCAGAACGGCTCGAAACTACATCCCAGCTTGGCCGGCAGAGGTGGCAGGCGCCGCACCGGATGTGGTGGGCGTTGCCGGCTTCACCGTTGCGGAGGGCGCGCTGGGCGTCACCCGCCAGATCGTATTCGACAGGTCGTCGGCGACGATCAGCGCGCCGCGCGGATCCACGGTCACGCCGACCGGTCGGCCGCGGGTCAACCCATCGTCACCGCGAAAGCCGGTGACGAAGTCGACCGGATTGCCGGCGGGACGGCCGTCACGGAACGGCACGAACACCACCTTGTAGCCGACGGGGTTGGCGCGGTTCCAACTGCCGTGCTCGCCGACGAATACGCCATCCGCGAACTTCGCACCCATCGCGGGCGAGGAGAACGCGACGCCTAGCGCGGCCACATGCGAACCCAGGCCGTAGTCGGGAACGATGGCCGACGCGACCTTTGCCGGGTCTTGCGGCTGCGCGCGCTTGTCCACGTGCTGGCCCCAGTAGCTCCAAGGCCAGCCATAGAACCCGCCTTCGCGCACCGAGGTGAGGTAATCGGGCACCAGGTCGGGGCCGATTTCATCGCGCTCGTTCACCACCGCCCACAACGCGCCGGTGCCGGGCTGGATCGCGAGCGCGGTGGGATTGCGCAGACCGGTCGCATAGGCGCGGTGCATGCCGGTCCGCGGGTCGACCTGCCACACCCGCGCGCGCTCGAGCTCGACGTCGAGGCCGCGCTCGGTGATGTTGCTGTTCGAACCGATGCCCACGTACAGGTAATGTCCGTCCGGGCTGGCGGCGAGCGCCTTGGTCCAGTGGTGATTGATCCGCGACGGCAGGTCGGTCACCTTGACGGGCGGGCCATCCGCATGGGTCTGGCCGACGGCATAATGGAACTTCACCAGTGCATCCTGATCAGCGACGTAGAGCGTGTCGCCGACCAGCGCGAGTCCGTAGGGCGCGTTGAGACCCTCCGCAAACACGGCCTTCAACTCGTAGGTGCCATCGCCATCCGCATCGCGCAGCAGGGTCAGGCGATTGCCGCCCTTGACCGGGCTCGTGCCCTTGGCCTTGATGTAGCCGGCGATCACGTCCTTCGGCTTCAACTTCGATTCGGCGCCGCCACGGCCTTCGGCCACCAGGATGTCGCCGTTAGGCAACACCAGGGTCTGGCGCGGGATGCGAAGACCGGTCACGATCGCCTTGATGGTGTAGCCCTGCGGCACCGTCGGCAGCCGCTCGCCCCATTGGGCCGGCTTGGCGATCGTCATGTTGGGCAAAAGACCGCGCTGCGGGGCGGGCAGAGGCGGATTGGCGCCGTACTGCTCCGGCGTCGCATCGCCACCGCTGCAACCGGCGAGCAAGACTGCGAGTGCGAAGGTTGCCGACAGGTTCAGGCGATTCATGGCGCCTCTCCCACGCGGATTCCCGCGAAGGCGATCCATAGCGCCGCGCAGGCCAGCACCACCACGATCACCGACAACACCAGCCCGGCCGGCATGCTCGCCCATGCATCCCTGGCGTGCACCAGCGCATCGATGAAGCCCAGTATCCAGGTCGCCAACAGCAATAGCGCATAGACCAGCACAGGCCACGCACGCCAGCGGTTGCGGAACACTTCGACGACGGCTGCAAGAAACGCGAACGCACCGACCACGAGGCCGCCGGCAAGCAACCACGACGAGAAATTGTTCCACTGGATCTCGTAGCTGCGGAAGTAGGCGATGTCGCTCAGCAGCGCGCCGAGGAACAACGCAAGGGCTCCGGCCAACAGGACCGCGTTGAGGGGATGGAGCACCCACCGTGTCCGTTCGACGATGACAGTCATGACAACGTCCTCTGACGACTCATGCAATCACGTGAAGGTCAGGGTACAGCAACCGAGCCGACCGCGAGCAATGGCCAGTGCACGGAGGGTGCTTGATCGTGATCAGCCGGATGATCAGGCCGAACCGTCCCCACCTCGATTGGACGCGCACGGGAAGACCACGGCAAGATGGGGCCACGCATTGCAGTGATGCGGCGAAAACCGTTGCCCGTTGACGAGTGCCGGCGAACACCGCGCACGCGACGGCAAATCCGTCAGCGGCTTGCGACAGGTCGACCGGCGAGGGGCGGCGACGGCAACCGCCGGCCGCGGTAGGCGTTCACGTCACCGAAACGGCGGTGTTGCTCCCAGTCGTCGCGCGCCGCGCTTATCTCATCGGCAGTGCGGGCAACGAAATTCCACCACATCAGGATCGATTCGCCGAATGGCGCGCCGCCAATCAACACCGTGTGCGCCGAGTTCTTGCTGACGAGTTCAAGACCGCTGCGGCGGGTACCGAGGTAGTGCAGCGCGTCCGGCGCGAGCCGCGTGCCATCCAACGAAATGTCGCCGTCAATGACGACGAGAGCATGCTCCCACTCCGGGCACAATGTCAGGCGCAACGTGCTGTTGCCGCCGACATGCAGGTCCGCGCCGACGAGGGGCGAGTAGGCGCGGGTTCCGCTCGCGGTGCAGTCCAGTTCGCCCATGAACACCTGCGCCCGCCCGCCGCCCGGTTCCAGCACCGGCAGGTCCGTGTAGTGATCGAACCCCGGTTCACGATGGCGCTCCGCTTCCGGCAAAGCCACCCACAGTTGCAGGCCGTGCAGCCGGCCCGAGTTCTCGGGCGGCGTTTCCTCGGAATGCGCGATGCCATTGCCGGCGGTCATCAGGTTCAATTCGCCCGGATGCACGGTGCCCTGGAAACCGAGGCTGTCGTTGTGCAGCGCTTCGCCCGCGAACAGCCACGACACGGTCTGCAGGCCGATGTGCGGATGCGGCGCAACGTCCATCGCCTTGCGCTCTGCAAACTCCATCGGACCGTACTGATCGAGGAAACACCACGGTCCTACCAGCCGGTGCTGGCGCACCGGCAGCGAGCGTGACACGGTGAGTCCTGCACCGAGATCTGCAAGACGCGCGGGATAGCTCAGGATTTCAGGCCGTGCATCCGGACAGGATTCGCAGCGTTCGGATTCCGCATTGGGAAGCAGGTTGCTCATGGCGGTTCTCCCACGACTTGGCAATGTCCATCCGGGTCACTTTAGCGCGGCGTGGCGCCCGCTTCGTTTCTCGCCCAGTTCAGATTCGCGTTCAAGGTTTCAACTTGGCTTCGGCTTCGCCGGCACCCACCGCAAGCGCGATAATCGGGACTCCATCAATGATGGAATACGGGAAACGAACATGAGCCTTCGACCCATCAAGCGGCTGTCACAGTCGCGGCCCACGCGCGAAGGCGCAGGCGTCCATCTCCATCGAGCGATCGGATTCTCCGGCGCCGATCCTGCAGTCGATCCGTTCCTGCTGCTGGACGACTTTCGCAGCGACGTTCCGTCCGATTACCTCGCCGGATTTCCATGGCATCCCCATCGCGGCATGGAGACCATCACCTATGTGCTCGCGGGCACCGTGGAGCACGGTGACAGCCTCGGGCACCGCGGCACCATCGGCGCCGGCGACGTCCAATGGATGACCGCGGGAAGCGGGATCATCCATCAGGAAATGCCGAAGGGTAACGCGGCCGGACAGATGTACGGATTCCAGTTGTGGGCCAACTTGCCGGCCGCACTCAAGATGACGCCACCGCGCTATCAGGAGGTGAAAGCCGCCGACATCCCCGTCGTTGCCGATGAGGATTGCGAAGTCCGGGTCGTATGCGGCATGTTCCGTGGCACCCGCGGGCGCGTCGCTGGCATGGCCGCGGACCCGCTGTATCTCGATGTGTCCATAGCGCCCGGTCGCCGGGTGACGCTGCCCGTGCCGGCGGACCATCATGTGTTCGCCTACGTCTTTTCCGGTCACGGCAAGTTCTGCAATGTCGCGAAACCGCTCTCGGTGCCGACGCAAAGCACGCAGTGGCTCGACACCAATCCGCCGGCGGATGCGGGCGACCGCACACTCGTCGTGTTCGGCGATGGCGACGCCGTCGAAGTCGAGGCCGGCGACGAGGGTATGCGCTTCCTGCTGGTGGCCGGCAGGCCGCTGCGCGAGCCGGTTGCGTGGTACGGTCCGATCGTGATGAACACCCAGGAAGAGCTGCGCGAGGCGTTCGATCAGCTTGATCGCGGAACATTCCTGGCGCCGCACCAGATCGATTGAAGTCGTTCGGCTGGCCACTTCACAACGAGAGATCCCATGGTCGACACTTTCAGCAATACCGTGGACTGCACCACCCTCGACGTGGGCGCCTACCCGCAGGAATTGCGTACGCGGTCGCACACATTCCGTGCCGACGTCGGACCCGAGGCAGGCAGCGCGGATGCGGCGCCGAGCCCGCACGATTACTTCGACGCCGCGTTGGCATCGTGCAAGGCATTGACCGCCATGTGGTACGCCAAACGCCACGACATTCCACTGGAACGCGTGGCCACGCGCGTGGAACGCGATGACCACGCGGAGCGACAAGGTCAATATCGCCTGCGCGTGCACCTCGATTTCCAAGGGCCGCTCACGGACGCCCAGCGCGAGGCACTCAAGCGCGCAGCCGCCGCCTGTCCGATCCACAAGCTGATGACGCGTGCGGAAATCACGATCGAAACCGCCGACCCATGAAGCGCCCCCGCCGTCCGTCGGCGTGGATGTCTGCAAGAGATCCATGATCGCCGAGAAAGCCGCGGACATGATTCGCCGGGCACGCCGAGATCCCCGCGCCACCGAGGGTCGGTACTGATCGACCGAGCGCTTGTTTCAGTTTGCACCCGCCGGCAGCCTTGGGTCAGCGGAGAAGCCTGGGCAGGCACCGAGTATCCATTGGTGGCATACTTTTTCGCATGACGTACTGGCTTGCAATTCTCTGCCTGCTTTGCACCAGCGCGGCCTTTCCGGCAGTGGCCCAACCGTTGCCTCCGCAAGACTGGCCGATGTTCGGCGGCAATGTGGAAAGCACCAGCGCAAATCCGATGCCCACCGGCATCACGGCGGACAATGTCGGCCAACTCACGCGCCGACAGGTCAAGCTGGATGGCACCGTGGATGCCAGCGCGATTTACCTGCAGGGTGTCAGTATCCGCGGCGCGCGCCATGACGCCATCTTCGTCACCACGACCTACGGCAAAACGCTGGCGATCGATGCCGACAGCGGCGATGTTTTGTGGGAGTACACGCCGGACAGCTACCGACAGTTGGCGGGTACGCGCCAGATCACCAATGCCACACCCGTGGCCGACCCCGCGCGGCGATTCATCTATGCCGCTTCGCCCGACGGCTACGTGCAAAAGCTGGCCGTCAGCGATGGCCACGTTGTCTGGCGCACGTCCGTTACCCGGCTGCCGCGACGGGAGAAGATGGACTCGCCGCTGAAGTTCTTTCGGGGCCACTTGATCGCCGTGACGGCCGGCTACATCGGCGACCAGCCTCCCTATCAGGGCCACGTCGCCATTCTCGATGGTCTCTCCGGCAAACTGCTGCACGTATGGAATTCGCTGTGCAGCGATCGCGGCGGGTTGTTGCAACCTGGCTCCTGCCCGCAGAGTGATTCGGCCATCTGGGGAAGAGCGGGCGCGGTGATCGATCCCGCCAGTGGCGACATCTTTGTCGCCACCGGCAACGGCGACTGGAACGGAGCGACCGACTGGGGCGATGCGGTCATCTGGCTCGATGCCGGTGCCACGAAGATGCTGGGCAACTACACTCCGGCCGATACCGAGGCTCTGAATGCGGAGGACGGGGATCTTGGTTCAGCATCACCGGTATTGCTGGGCGACGACCTGCTCGCCCAAGGCGGCAAGGATGGCAAGATTCGCCTGCTCAGTCGCAAGGCCATCGCAAGCGCCGCTCCCCACAAGGGCCACGAGTCGCAGATCGTTGCCACGCCGCGTGGCACGGATTTGTTCACCCAGCCGGCGGTATGGAAACACGCCGGCCAGACCTGGATGTTTGCCGCCGACAACCGCGGCACCGCGGCCTGGAAATTGGAAAGTGGCAAGCTCCAGCCAGCGTGGACAAACGACACCAGCGGCACCAGTCCCTTTGAAGCGGGCGGCCTGCTGTTTGTGTACGCGCGCGAGGGGGGACTGAACGTGTACCAGGCAGCTTCGGGCAGACTCGTCACCCAACTGCCTTGCGGTCCGGGACATTGGAACAGCCCCATCGTGCTGCAAGGCAAGGTCATCCTTCCCGAGGGCAATGCCAACGATCACGCCACCCGCGGCGTGCTGGATATCTGGAGTTTGCCCGGCAGCCGGTAGCCCGCTTTCCTGGCCGGATCCGCATGATCGGGTGGAGCTTGATACAGCGAACTTCTTGGAACCGCCGGCAGGAACCGATCAAGGCGGCTCGGACTCAGAAAGCAAAACAATCGCCGCCGCCACCGACGCGAGGACGGCGGCAACGGCCGTGGCGCAACGTGTCCGTGCATGCCGGGACGGCCATGTCGCTACGGCGAGGAATCGGGCTAGCGCGCATCGCCCTTGGGAAACTTCACGCGTTCGGGTTCGGCATTCAGTCGCTCCAGCATTTTGACGATCAAGCGACTCTTCACTTTGCCGGCCTGCTTGGGATCGACCAGGTACCTTACCGTCGCATCCAGCCAGGTATTCGCGTTGATGCGGAAGTGCACCGACGGTCTTTCGTGAACTTCCACTTCATCGACCGGGGTGCGCGCGAGGAGTTCGCGATACTTTCTGATCTCCGCGCGCATGGATTCGCCCACTTCTTCCTCGGCCCCGAGCTGCATCACTTCGCTGACAAAGGACAAATCGCTGTCGTAGGCGACCTGGAAGGTGATCTCGTTCCACACGTAGGGGAAAAGTGCCCAGGACGAATTGATCACGGCGGTGGTCAGCACGCGTGAATTGGGAAACTTGATCAGCCGGCCGCTCGGATGATGCTTGCTGTTGATCATCGGGCCTCCGACTTCCCAGAGGGTGGTATCGAGATAGCTGACATCGATGACGTCGCCGCTGGAGTCGTCGATGGTGATGCGATCCCCGACCCAGTAAGGACGCTTTACAAGGATGTAGATCCAGCCTATGAAGCTCGCGAGCGTCGTCTGCAGGGAGAAGCCGAGGACAATCGAGATCACGCCCAGCGAAGTGAGTGCGGCATACCAGTTGGCAAACAGCACCGTCAGCGCGATCACCAGAAGCAATGCAAGGAGGGCCAGCTTGCCGATGCGCCGTGCGTTGTAACGCAGCGCGACGTCCGGAATCCTGCACAACTGTCCGTCAAGCAGCCGATAGATGATCAGGAGCAGTGCAGCCGCGCCGACACCCAGCGAGAACCTTTCCAGGAAAGCGAGTGCCCGCTCCGGTGTATTCGGCAATACATGCAGCCGCAGCGCCGCGTACGCGCCCGCTGCCAAGGCAAGTGCGACGACGCTGAGCCACCAAAATTCAAATGAAGAACGCGGGGCCGGTTCTTCGACCGCCTGGGTCTGTCGTCGCAGTTGCTCCTGCTTTGAGTCCATCTGAGGGCTTTGCTCCGAGCAAGGGTTCTGGCGATGCAACTGGATGGACGCGACGAACGCCGGGGTCATACCCAATAATGATTTTGCGGACAGCTCCGTGAACGGGGAGCGAAGTCGTGCCGGATCGGTGGTTCGGCGCATGGGTCATGGAAAGAGTCCGGATCCTGCAAACCCCGGAGAATCGGAGCATCATGCAGCTTTTTATGCACCGCTCGGCAGCGGGCGCGATTGCGGCACGGCACTTCGAGATCAGCGCGCCCTTTCGATACGTGTGCCCGGCGACCGGTCCACTCCCGTGACTGCACCCGATGCTTCCGCGGCATCTCCCTCCGGAGATCACCATGAATGCCAGAATCAAGAACCGGCCTCTTCCCGAATCGACTGCACCATCGGGTGCCATTGAATCGCCCATGCACGCGCTGTTGACGGCCATGCAAGCGGTCCAGCGCGGTGATTTCAGCGTGCGGGTCAGCGGCGATTGGGAGGGTCTGGAAGGCAAGCTCGCCAATTCCTTCAACGACATCGTCGAGGCCAACCAGCGCATGGCGCGCGAGCTGGAGCGCATTGGCCATGGCGTCGGCAAGCAGGGCAAGACCCGGCAGCGCATCTCGCTGGCCGGTCGCGGCGGCGCCTGGGAGGGCATGGAACGCTCGGTCAATGACCTGATCGACGACCTGTTGTGGCCGACCACCGAGGTCACGCGCGCCATCTCTGCGGTGGCCAAGGGCGACCTTTCCCGCACCATGGCGTTGGAGTTCGAAGGCCGGCCGCTGGAAGGCGCGTTCCTGCGCACGGCGACCATCGTCAACACCATGATCGAGCAGCTCAGCGTGTTCAGCTCCGAGGTGACGCGCGTGGCCCGCGAGGTCGGCACCGACGGCAAGCTGGGCGGCCAGGCCAAGGTGCGCGGCGTCAGCGGCGTGTGGCGCGAGCTGACCGAATCGGTCAACCAGATGGCCTCGAACCTGACCGCACAGGTGCGCAACATCTCCGAGGTCACGATCGCGGTGGCCAACGGCGACCTGTCGCGCAAGATCACCGTCGACGTGCGCGGGGAAATCCTGCAACTGAAGGAGGCCATCAACACGATGGTCGACCAGTTGCGCTCGTTCGCGGCCGAGGTGACGCGCGTGGCACGCGAGGTCGGCACCGACGGCAAGCTCGGCGGCCAGGCCGTGGTGCCGGGTGTGGCCGGCACTTGGAAGGACCTGACCGATTCGGTCAACGCCATGGCCACGAACCTGACTTCGCAGGTGCGCAACATCGCCGAGGTCACCACGGCGGTGGCGCGGGGGGATCTCTCGCGCAAGATCACCGTGGACGTGCGCGGCGAAATCCTGGAGCTCAAGAACACCATCAACACGATGGTCGACCAGTTGAACGGGTTCTCGGCCGAGGTGACGCGCGTGGCGCGCGAGGTCGGCACCGAGGGCAGGCTGGGCGGCCAGGCCGAGGTCAAGGGCGTCAGCGGGGTGTGGAAGGAGTTGACCGACAACGTCAACTCGATGGCCACCAACCTGACCAACCAGGTGCGCAACATCGCCGAGGTGGCGACCGCGATCGCGCGCGGCGACCTGTCGCGCAAGATCACGGTGGACGTGCGCGGTGAGCTGCTCGACCTCAAGGAAACCCTGAACACGATGGTGGAGCAGTTGCGCTCGTTCGCCGCCGAAGTGACGCGCGTGGCGCGCGAGGTCGGCACCGAGGGCAACTTGGGCGGTCAGGCCGATGTGCCGGGCGTCGCCGGGACCTGGAAGGACCTGACCGACCACGTCAATTCGATGGCGTCGAACCTGACTGCGCAGGTCCGCAACATCGCCGAGGTCACGACCGCGGTGGCGCGCGGTGACCTGTCGCGCAAGATCACGGTGGACGTGCGGGGCGAAATCCTGGAGCTGAAGAACACCATCAACACCATGGTCGACCAGTTGAACAGCTTCGCCGCCGAGGTGACGCGCGTCGCGCGCGAGGTCGGCACCGAGGGCGAACTCGGCGGCCAAGCCGACGTGCCCGGCGTTGCCGGGACCTGGAAGGACCTGACCGACTCGGTCAATGCGATGGCCACCAACCTGACTTCGCAGGTGCGCAACATCGCCGAGGTCACCATCGCGGTGGCGAACGGCGACCTGTCGCGCAAGATCACGGTCGACGTGCGGGGTGAAATCCTGCAGCTCAAGGAAGCCATCAACACCATGGTCGACCAGTTGAACGGCTTCGCTGCCGAGGTGACGCGCGTGGCGCGCG
>Ga0207707_10000856_pt1 | contig 29710 bp, 29 predicted proteins | sample KBSC83BmetaG_FD_184336 | JGI IMG/M metagenome (GOLD analysis project Ga0207707, IMG submission 184336) | Corn rhizosphere microbial communities from Kellogg Biological Station, Michigan, USA - KBS C8-3B metaG (SPAdes) (version 2) | ecosystem: Host-associated > Plants > Roots > Rhizosphere ... | reverse complement strand
CCAGCCGAATTTTTTAACGGTTTCCAGGGCACCCTTGCAAAAGAATACCGTGCGCAGGCCATTGTCGTCGAACCATTTTTCCTTCTCGTCATGAAAGATGAATTTTCGCTTGAAAAGGTCCTCATTCTCCAGAAAATATACCTGTAAACGGGCGTTGGGAAGGGAAGCTACTTTAATTTGCAGGGGATAATCATCATTGGCCACCGAAACATTAATGCCGGAAAGTCTGACTACCTCATGCAACCGGTGCCTCCGCTCGTTGATAACGCCAAACCGGGGCATAATACAACGCACTTCAAAACCATTATCATTCGATTTTATGGCTAATTTATTTACGGTTTCGGCAAACTCTGTCAGCTCCAGGTAAGGCGACATCTCATTGGCAATAAATAAAATCCTTTTCTTTGCTACCATTAGGAAGGGAATTGGTGAACAGGAGAATACCTGAAAATTAGTTTGCAAAGGTAAGGTTTATTCCCTAAATGGGCTTCCGGGCCTGTTGATCTAAGCGTAAAGTATTGAAAATGATTATTTTTAAAAAAACAGGCGACCTGGACTGCTACCTCAGAAACCAGCGGGAAAAAGGTTTGAAAACAGGGTTTGTTCCAACAATGGGGGCTCTGCACGCGGGTCATATCAGCCTGATCAGGGCCTCCCGGGAGATTGCTGACCTGACCATTTGCAGCATTTTTGTGAATCCCCGGCAATTCAACGATCCGAAAGACTTTGAAAAATATCCGGTTGCCTGGGAAAAAGACATCTTGCTGCTTGAAAAGCAGGGCACCGATATACTTTTCCTCCCTTCGCTGGAGGAAATCTATCCCGCGGGGGAAATTCCGGAGAAATATGATCCCGGCTGGCTGGGAACCGTGCTGGAAGGGCGTTACCGGCCCGGACATTTTCAGGGCGTTTGCCAGGTGATGAGCCGGTTACTGGACCGTATCAAACCCGATCACCTGTTTATGGGGCAGAAAGATTTCCAGCAATGCCTGGTGATAAAACAATTGATAGCCGGAACAGGGCTTTCGGTGGAATTCCATACGGTACCCACCAGCCGGGAGCCCGACGGACTCGCCATGAGCAGCCGGAACAGCAGGCTCAGCTCAGATCAGCGGAAGAAAGCCACGGCCATCTCGCAGGCGCTGGCCTATATCCGGGATCACCTCGTTGCCGGAGATCCGGAGGAAATACTCGAAACAGCCCGTCAGCAACTGGATGCTGCGGATTTTAAAACGGATTATATTGCCATTGCCAAAGTAAAAGACCTGAGGCCCGTAAGGAAATGGAACGGAAAGGAAAAAATCATAGCGCTGGTTGCCGCTTTCCAGGGAGAAGTGCGGCTGATTGATAATATGCTGCTCAATTGAGTTAGTTTTGCAGGCTAAAATTCCGGCATTAATGGAAATAGAAATTCTGAAATCTAAAGTTCACCGGGTCGTGATCACGGAGGCCAATCTGAATTATGTCGGTAGCCTTACGCTGGATGAGGATCTGATGGATGCTGCCAACATGATCGTGAACGAAAAAATCCAGGTAGTGAATGTGAATACCGGCGCACGAATCGAAACCTATCTGCTCAAAGGAAAGAGAGGCTCGGGCATCTGCTGCCTCAACGGACCGGCCGCCCGCAGCGGTTCCGTCGGAGATATCGTGATAGTGATCTCTTATGCAAGAATGGATTTTGAAGAAGCCAAAAAGTTTCAGCCCTGGGTTGTATTTCCAAAGGACGGGAACAAAGTGTAAACGCGTTTTCGTACCTTACCTGCCTCTATGAAGAAGACGCTTTTAGCAGGCCTCCGGTATTTTATTTTTGCAGCCCTGGCCATATTTTTTGTCTGGTTAAGCGTCCGCGGGCTCGACCGCGCTAAATGGGAACAGCTAAAAAAAGCTATGGACCAGGCACATTACTGGTTGCTGATCCCGGTTTTTGCGCTGCTTCTTCTGAGTCACTGGTTTCGCGCTTTGCGCTGGCGCCAGCTGATGGAGCCGATGGGCTATCATCCCTCGCGGCTGAATTCCTTCCTCGCCGTGATGATCGGATATTTTGTCAACCTTGGCGCTCCCCGCCTCGGCGAAGTGGTCAAATGCACCATCCTGGCGCGTTATGAGAAAGTACCGGCGCAAAAGCTGGTGGGTACCATCGTTGCGGAACGAGCTTTTGATGTGATTTGCCTGCTCATCGTTTTCGGACTCACTTTTGTATTCCAGTTCGATATTGTCAGCTCTCTGGCGCAGACTTATATATACCCGCTTTTCCAGAACAAAAATGGTCAGCCCGCCTACCATAAAGTCATTATCCTGATCTCGGCAATCATCGTTCTTTTTATTGTATTGAAAATTATCTTCAGCCGGTTCGGACATATCAACCTGGTTCAGAAATTCAAAGAGATCCTTACCGGCGTATGGCACGGCCTCATCAGCGTTCGCTCGCTGAAAAACAAGCCTCTGTTTTTTGTCTATACCGCCGTGATCTGGCTTCTGTACCTGCTCAGCACCTGGTGCGGTTTTTTTGCGATAGATGAAACCAGCCGGCTTGGCCTGGCGGATGCGCTCACGGTACTGGCAATGGGCAGTATCGGCATGATCCTTTCCCCCGGCGGCATCGGCGCCTATGCCCTGCTGGTGATGGAAACCGTTGCTTTGTACAATATTCCCAAAGAACCCTACGGGCAGGCGCTTGGCTGGCTGCTCTGGTTCGGGCAATTCCTGAGCTTTATTACTTTTGGCGTGATCAGTTTTATTTTATTGCCACGCGTAAACCGCATTAATAAAAAACAGGATGAAACAAACCCGGATTATTCAGGATAAGATCCTTTCCGCCCGCGATATCGTTTTCCAGCGCAACCGCTGGAAACTCCTCAGCAAAACCATTTCCTTCACCAATGGTTGCTTCGACATCCTGCATCCCGGCCATATTGCTTCCCTTTCGGATGCAGCCCGCGAAGCTGATTTCCTGGTTGTGGGCCTGAACTCGGATGCTTCCGCAAACCGGTTAAAAGGCGAAGGCCGTCCCGTAATGGATGAGAAATCACGGGCAACCCTGCTGGCCTCCCTGCTGATGGTGGATGCCGTCGTAATTTTTGAAGAAGATACGCCGCTGGAACTGATTCAGCTTGTTCAGCCGGATGTACTGGTGAAGGGCGGGGATTATACTATTGAACAGATCGTTGGAGCAAAAGAAGTACAGGCCGCCGGCGGACGGGTGGTGATCAATCCCATCCTCGAAGGTTTTTCGAGCACAGGGATTATCGGGAAGATCCGGAATTTGTAATCAGCAAAATATATAATTTACCCTGGGGGCGGCGCCGCTACCGGCTTACTCATTCAGCCGGGCCTCTTCCAGATCCAGTTCCCATTCGCGGTTGTTGAGTAACTCGTCGGAATATAAATTTTCATCCCGCAGTTTTTGCAGCTCCGCTCTCCTGGCCGTTACAATTTCCAGCAGCATCTTTCTGTACTTGGGCAGAAACCCGGACGCCGTTTTTGTATTTTCATCATGCAGGAGTTTTTTATTGGCGTTCTCTATCATTCTTTCGTAACGGTCTTTTAAACGGCGGTAAGCATCAATAGCGTTCAATTCCTCACTGTAGTTATTCTGCATATGATTCAATGCAGCCCAGGCAAGCCGGAGCCGGATGGCCGCTTCCTGCTCTGCCCTGTTGTCGCCTTCCTCATCTGCAATTTTCAAAAAGCGGATCACGGCAGGCAGACTCAACCCCTGCAAAACCAGCGTGAATAAAATAACGATAAATGTAATGAACAGGATGAGGTCGCGCTGCGGGAAAGCTTCCCCGCCGGATAAGCTAAGCGGAACCGCCAGTGCGGCAGCCAGCGACACAACTCCGCGCATACCGCTCCAGGCAACCAGGAAAACATTTTTTGGTACAGGCTTTCGCTCCCTGCTCCGGATCTTTTTACTCAATATCCGGGGAATATAAGCGCCCGGAAAGACCCAGATAATGCGGATGATCATCGTAACCAGACTGATCACTACCGCATAAAAAATAACATTGCCGAGATTGTACGCTTTCAGCCCTGCGATGATCCGGGGCAGCTGCAATCCGATCAAAATAAAAACCATTCCGTTCAGCAGGAAGATCAGGGTTTCCCAAAATGCATAAATCTGTATGCGGGAATTATAGGTAAAGATGATATGCGAGCGGAAGCTTAAAAATAATCCGCCGCTGACCACGGCCATCACGCCGGAAAAATGAAAATGTTCGGCCGTGATGTACATCAGGTAGGGAGAAATGAGCGTTAACGCTGTGTCCACACTTGGCGATGTGGGCAATAACCGGTGAATAGTATACAACAGGAACGCGATCACAATTCCGGTGGCGATACCCAAACCGGCCACCAGGAAAAAATCTCCCGTTGCTTTCCAGAAAGTGAACTGACCCGTAATCACGGCGAGCAGTGAAAACCGGAACACGATCAGGGAAGAAGCATCATTGATCAGGCTTTCTCCCTCCAGGATGGTAACGATCCTTTTGGGGATCTTCAGATCCTGCAATACAGAAGTAGCGGCCACAGCGTCGGGTGGCGATATGATAGCTCCCAACAGAAATCCGAGCGCAAGGGAAAATCCCGGAATGATGGCATGCGACAAAAAAGCAACCGCTGTTGACGTAAAGATAACCAGCCCGAATGCCAGGAGACTGATATTGCGGCGTTGCTCCCAGAAATCTTTCCAGGAAGTGTTCCAGGCCGCGGAATAGAGTAAGGGCGGCAGAAAAATAAGAAACACAAAATCGGGATTCAGACTTATTACCGGAATGCCGGGAATGAATCCGATAATCAGTCCGGAGATAACCAGAAATATCGGATAGGAAATTTTTAGTTTTTTGCTGAGAATGGTGAGCATGGACACCGCAAACAGCAGAGACAGGATCAGCAGTAAATTTTCCTGGACCATATCCGAAAATAAAGGTTTTTTCTTTGTTTAATTTCTTTCCGGTGATCCGACTAATAATATAATACTATGACCACAAAAGCAATTACCATTCATCCTTATTATGTTAATCTTAATATGGGAGCTTCTGACCGGTTTGTTTTCACCCGTCCAAAACCGAAAGTAAATCCTTTAGTAAAATATTGCGATTGTGATGAATGGTCAGCGCGGTTGTATAAACCTGTCTGCAGGAAGAGTAAATTGCATTTGAATAAAAAGCAGGTAGTAGAAACCACCCGCGGATTCACATGAGAAAATTCCAGGCACCCTGGTAATCTAAACTCTACTCAAAAATAAACAGGAATAAATAAATTTTATTCGCTCAGTTACTGAAACAGGAGATCATCGTTACGAACCGAACATTTTTGTGATTAAACCCGGGATTAATCCATCCGGCCCTAAATCAATTGTAACCAAAATGAAAGTTATCATCATTGAAACAGCCATCCGGCAGACCGAAACCCTGCATGAACAACTTCATTCCTTTGATGGCAGCATTGAAATTTTAGCGAGATTCAACCGGGCGGATGAAGCATCGGACTGGTTCCGGAACAATCCCCAGCCAGACCTGCTATTCATGGAGCTGGATCCCGCAGGTGAAGATCAGCTGGCAATTTTTAATCAGATGGAAATTACCTGTCCCGTGGTTTTCATCATCCCGGCCGACCGGAACAGATTAACCGGACCGCTTCCCAATTGCCTCGACACATTAACGAAACCGGTAGACCGGTACCGGCTCGGAAAATGCATTCAGCATTACCGGGACCTCCGCGAGTTCTTTATCAGAAATCACTCTTCCCTGTTCGAACATTTTAATGGAAATGAGAAACGCCGGTCCCGCATCCTGATTAAAAAAGGGACCGAATACCAGACCTGCAGGATCGCTGACGTAGCTTATTTCTTTTCCGTTCATAAACTCGTTTTCCTGGTGGACAGGGAAAACAAAAAATACCTGACAACCGCCAGAAGCCTCTCGGAACTGCAGTCGCAACTGGACCCGGGCATTTTTTACCGCGCGAACCGGAAATTTATTGTAAATGTGCATTATATCCGTGTTTTCAGCATGGCCAATTCCAGCCGGATCAGCCTGAAACTGGCCCTGCCCGTGAATGAACCCATTGTGATCAGTCAGCAGAATACCAGTTTATTCAAACAATGGATGGGAGAAAAATTATAAAGAAAGGGATTAGCGCATGCACTTAAAGAACCATAAATACCCTCATCATGAAAATGCTGATTATTGAAAATGACCTGCGGCAGGCGCTCTGGTTAAAACAATGCCTGCTGGAAACGGAACCAAAAATTGAATCAGTGGAAATTTTCAACTCCGTAAAATCCTGTCTGAAGGAACTGGATACCGCCATGCCGGACCTCATTTTCAGGGATATGGAATCTGATGTCCGGCACCCGGATATAATAAAAGATTTACAACTATGCCCTGTTGTACTGATGGGACCCGATTGCGGATTGCATCCAAAATCCTTTGGCATGAATTGTTTTGATTACCTGAATAAGCCCGTTGCCCTGACGGACCTAAAAAATGTGCTGGACAAATACCAAAAAATCAAAAACCATTTTATCAATAATATCGACCGTTTCATTGAATTCATGAATGAACGGAACCAGGCAAAGAAACGCTTCCTCATCAAAGGAAAGACAGAATATTATCCTCTGCTCCCGGAAGATATTGTTTATATAAAGGCAGATAAAAAATTAATCTCCCTGGCAGATAAGGATAATCAACGCTATTTGGTGGAGGATTATAGCCTGAGTACCCTTGAAAAAAAACTGGATGAGTCAATTTTTTACCGGGCGAACCGGAAATTCATCATAAATGTTAATTATATACGGCGTCTCAAACCATTATCCAATAGCCGGGTTAGCGTGGAACTGGCTCTACCCGTAAATCCGGAAATCCTGATCAGCCGGGAAAATGCTATCGTATTTAAAAAGTGGCTTGGTGACCTTTAACCCCTGTACATTCGCTCCACCTCCTGCACAATTGTTTCAATTTCCCGGTCATCTCCCTGTGCATCGTAGGGTTGTTTGAGACTGCTTCCGAAGAAGAAAGCAACCGTTTGCCAGAAGCGGGCAGTGAACCCGCCTCTGTATTCTTTAATGATATCGTAGCAATTATTTCCGGTTTGCCGGTTAATGAGTTTCATCAGTACTTTACCCTGGTAAACAGACAGGTTTTCCATCGGATCTGTGAATTCTTTTTTCAATTCCTTCTCGCGCGATTTGATATAAACTTTTTTCTTTTCTTCAGAGGGAATCCTGGCCAGCTGGCTGTTCATATCATTTAAAATAATACCGGCTTTCCGGGCATAAGGATAGGTGACATATACTGCATTCCGCAGGCGCGTCATGGCTTCATAATGCTTCCGCTGGGAACGCGTCATCGCGCGGACCACGTCAACCAGGGCGAAGGTCTGCGCCGGAATGGTATCCCCATCGTACACAACGATCATGCTGTAAATGGTATCATTCTTCCCAAACCTGTCGGCGGCCTGGGGCGAAGTTGTCTTTGATTTTTCAGCAGTATCGGGCTGAATGGGCTGCTGGGCGCAAACGGTCTGCACCGGAATCAACAGGATCAACGGAATGAGAAATCTGAAATATGTAGAATAAGCCGCCCGCATGACCCCTAAAGTTAGAGAATATTGTGCGATCATGCAATCGGGGCCGGTTCCGGCCGCAGGCGTTGTTTCCTACGGTAAAATATGCTCATCCAGAAGCCCGAAACCATCACCAGGATGCCAATCCAGACCAGGTTGATCTGGGGAAAGGAATACACTTTCAGAGCCACAAAGGGCACCATATCGCTGGATTCTTTTACCCGCAGTTCGATCTTCCGGTCATTCATTACCGAACCCAGTTCAACCGCCAGGTTTTGGGCAAAAAGCGTGTCGGCCACCCGGTGAACCAGGTTGTCCTTCACATAGAGCAGGGGCTCGATCGTATAGTGCATACTGTCCCGGCTGATCACGCGGATCTTCGCCAGCAGCGCCGTATCCGATGCTGTAAAATGATATTTATCCGTATGGGGATTGATCAGCACGGTATCGAGGATCATCATTCCTTTGGAATAAAAAACGGTATCATGCAGGGAAACCGGGTGGGATACAAAACCACTGGTATCTTTCTGTTTGTCCAGAATATTCGCGTAGCTGATATAGGTAAATATATCATGTCCTAAATAATGACGCTTATCCGGATTGTTGGAATAGTTCTCCACCCCCTTGGTGTTCTTGATCAGATTTGGCCAGAGGTCGAACGACTCACCGGTTTTCTTATCCTGGAAATTGATCCGGAAATAAATAATGTTGCCGGCTTTGTTGACAGAATCATTGCTGAGATAGGTGGTATAGTACTTACCCATATCGGTTTTGACGTCTTTCAGCAGGGTAATATTTTCCAGCGGGTTTTGTTTTGATTTCGGATCGAAGGGCAGGTTAATGCCGGTGGTATTAATGGAAAGCACTTCCTGCTTGGCGGAAGAGATCAGGATGCCCACGAGTAATATGCCGAAGCCTGCATGCGCAACGGATGGGCCGGCGGATCTGACCTTTCCTTTCAGGCCGGTAAAAATATAACCGGCATTGGCTACAAAAGAATAAACGCCGCCAAACAACGCGAGATGAATCGCTGCCAGGTAACCCGTACCATATTCAGTATAATGGATACCGCCAAATGCGCTGATGCATACGGAAATCGCCAGGGCAATAGCCGTTGCGGGCCATAACTTCTTTAAAAAATAACTCTTTGAAGTGTTCTTATATTTCAGGTATTGAACCGTGGCGGTGAGCAGGCCGAGAATGATGGCGATAAAAATTTCGATCCGGTTATAGGAAAATTTAGGATCGTCCCCCGTGCTCCAGCTGGTGCCGAATATTTTATTGATTACCGGCAGGGATGTGGCAACACAGATAAAAATGGATGATAAAAAGATAACCAGAGAGCCAATGAACATCCAGAATTCGCGCGACCAGGTATTCTCCTCTTTTTTTATATGCGGGATATTCCGGTAATTGAGAAAATACAGTATGATGGCGGGGAAGAAGAAGACCAGGATGAAGAGGACCAGCTGCAGGTCCATGCCAGACCCGACAAATGCATGAACAGAAGTATCGCCGAGTATTCCGCTGCGCGTAAGAAAAGTGGAATAGAGAACCAGCACGAATCCCAGGATCAGAAAAAGATAGGTAGCGCGTAGCGAATGGCCTGTCGCATTATAGACCACCTGGGTATGAAGGCCCGCCAGCAGCACAAGCCAGGGCACGAGCGAAGCATTTTCCACCGGGTCCCAGGCCCAGTAGCCGCCAAACGTCAGGGATTCATAAGCCCAGGCCGCCCCCATCATGATGCCGGTGATCAGCATGGCGCAGGAAAACAGGGTCCAGGGCAGGGCAATGCGCGTCCAGCTGCCGAAATGTTTTTTCCAAAGCCCGGCCACTGCAAAAGAAAAGGGAACGATGGTGGATGCAAATCCAAGGAAAAGGATCGGCGGATGGATCACCATCCAGTAGTTCTGCAGGAGCGCGTTCAGGCTTTGTCCGTCCTGCATTTGCGGTATCGAAAGATAATCCGCCCGCTGGAAGATCGGAGCCTCCTGAAAGAGCTGACGCACCAGTAAAAAAGGACTGTGCCCTACCTGGTGCCCAAACACATAAACGCCGAGGATCATGGTTGCCAGGCAGAACTGGGCAAAGCTGATTACCGTGAGTACCGGAGCTTCCCACTGCCTCGCCTTAAACATCAGGATGATGCCAAGGATGCCGTGCCACATCATCCAGAGGAGAAAGCTGCCTTCCTGGGCCTCCCAGATACAGGCCAGCAGGTATTTGGGATCCAGTTTCAGTCCGGAATGCTCCCAGGCAAAATTATATTCGAAATAATGGTTTTTAACGATATAATAAATCGTCGCAAAAACGATGAAAATCGAAAGAGTATTAACATAAAAAGCCAGCCTGCCCAGCTTTTTCCAGGCGCCCTGATCTTCCAGGCTTTTCGCGTTGGCAGATTTAAAATAAGAGAGCGTAGCGACGAAGGAGGCAGCGAAGGAAAGCACTACGAAAAACTGGCCCAGTTTCCCGGGCATCAGGTGTTCACCTACATAATCCATGATGAGCTCTATTGAGTTTGACTGAGATTCTTCCTGGCAGCCGCAGGATCATCCTTGTATTTGGATGGGCATTTGATCAGGATTCCGTCTTTTTGCGTAATCTCAAACACATCCCCATTCATTTTCCCTTTCAGAACAATCCGCTCTGCTTTTTCCATATCATATGGCTTTCCATAATGATAAACGACTTTGGCGCGGTTGCCCAGGGTATCCTGAATATGAAAGCTGAGATAATTGGGATCTTTTACCGGATTGTATTCAATGGGCTGGCTGTTATCCAGTTTTGCGATGATCGTAACGCTTTTTCCTTCTTTCTGACGCGCCGAAGCGATGGTTTCATAGGTAGAGAGATTGCCCATAAAACTAACCAGCAGGCCAATGGAAATGGCAATAAAAACGAGGAGGATGATGTGGAGGCGCTTCATGAGCCGCAAAGTTACCCCAAAAACAGATGCGGGGCACTTTTTTTGATTGTTTTGGAGGGAAACATAATCTTTTGCCCCTATCACATACTGCACTAACTTTGCCAGCCGTTTTAAGAAAACAGTACCGAAAACAATGACAGACCTATCCCATTTCGATTCCAATTTCCCCAGCAATCCGAAAAATACCATTTTTGGTCTTCCTTTTACCGAGGACGACGCCCGGCTCATCATTTTGCCGGTTCCCTGGGAAGTCACCGTAAGTTATGGCTCCGGAACCTCGCGCAGCGGCGAGCATATCTTTAACGCAAGCATGCAGGTGGATTTGTTTGATCCGGAGAGCGATAACGCCTGGAAACAGGGGATTTATATGCGCCATCCGGACCGGAAAATCCTCATGAAAAGTGACTATCTCCGCAAGGAAGCCGAACTCTATATCAATTATATTTCCAAGGGGGAAGAAGTGGAGAAAAATAATTTTATGTGCAAGTCGCTCAAGGAAATCAATGAAGGCAGCACGAACCTGAATAAATGGGTGTATGAACAAACCGCCAACCTGTTACAGCAGGATAAGTTAGTGGTGTTGCTGGGTGGCGATCATAGTGTGCCGCTCGGCTATATGAAGGCCATCGCGGGGAAATACGGCGATTTCGGAATCCTGCAGATAGATGCACACTGCGATCTGCGGAGAGCCTATGAAAATTTTGACCATAGTCATGCCAGCATCATGTACAACGCCCTCACTGATATTCCCCAGATCAGCCGTCTGATCCAGGTCGGCGTGCGGGATTACAGTGAGGAGGAATGGAATTATATCAATGAAAGCAATCATCGGGTAATAACCTATTTTGATAAGGAGATCCGGGAAAGGCAATACGAAGGACAGAGCTGGCAGCTCATCGTTGACGAAATTGTTCAGCAACTACCCTCCCTGGTTTATGTTTCGTTTGATATTGACGGGCTCGACCGGAAATTATGCCCCCATACCGGAACACCGGTTCCCGGAGGCTTTGAAGCAGAACAGATCTTTTACCTCATTAAAAAAATAAGTGAGAGCGGCCGGCGCTTCATCGGATTTGATCTGGATGAAATTGCGGTAGGGGAAAGCAATTGGGACGCTAATGTAGGCGCCCGCATTTTGTGGAAACTTTCCAATATGCTCCTTGCTGCCAATCCATTGCCGGTAACTCCTAAAGTGGCTGAATGCGCTACGACTATGTAGTTGCCCTGAAAAGGGAAAATGCGCGGCGCACCGACCTCGCCAGTTTTTTTCTTTTGCTTTTTTCCATACTGGCATTCATCCTGGCGCAGATCCGTTCTCTTCAATTCAGTTTTTTTCTGAGCATTGCATCGCTGGTGCTGCTTGCCGGCATCTTCATCAATATATCGGCTTCGCGAAAGGGAAAGGAAATGTATTTCCGGAACTGGCTGCTGGCTGCCGGTTTATTCTGGATCGGAATGCCTTTTTTTCAATGGATGCTCCTGGTATTTATTTTCTTCGCGCTGATGGAAGGACAGGCGAAATATCCGCTGGAAATCGGATTCAGCGCAGACCGCATCGTGCTGAATACCTTCATCAAAAAAAAGATCGCCTGGAACGAACTGGAATCCGTGGTTTTAAAAGACGGACTCCTCACACTCAATTTCAGTAATGAGAAAATTCTGCAGAAGGAAGTACTGGATGACAACGAATCGGAGGCCGTGGAGGAGGAGTTTAATTTGTATTGCAGGGAGCGGCTGGAGACGTTGACGGTTGACGGATGACGGTTGACGGACTTTGTATGGACCGTAAAGATTATTTTCTTTCACGTTGCCCCACAGGAAGTCCGTCAACCGTCATCCGTCAACCGTCAGCCCCACTATAATCACTAAATTTGCCCCATGAACTCCCCATTTCTCCTCTACTCCGACGGCAAGGGAAATATCTTTGAAGATATTACCCTCTATGCAACGGGCCGCAGCGGCTGGGATGCCCTGCCGGTGGATGAAGCGGACTGGATCCGGCTCCCGGAAGGCGGATCTTTATATGAACTTCCCGGACGGCGCGGTATCGGGATCGATGTTAGCAGCGGTGCAATGCGGCTTTGTGAAAAAGGATGGGCAGTTGCTGCTTTTATTCCGCCGGCGCATACCGGTTTATATCTCGCTGCTTACGAAACGGGGAAAGATGCTCCCACCCTGCCCTTATTCTGTTATACGGCCGCAGGCTGGCTCGATGATCAGTTTTATGTGCCGGCAATTCGCATTGAACGGGATATCCGCCAGGAATCCGCGGGATATTCCGAAACGAAAATTGAAACAGGCGCTCAGTATTTATTAAAATCCTATCCGCATAACCGGCTCGTAAAACACCTGATGGAGAATTGCTGCAATACCTATCATTGCCCTGCGGCACGTAATCTCTCCCTGGGCAGGTGGGAATGCCCGGTACCCGTGTCCCCCGCCTGCAATGCCAACTGCATTGGCTGTATATCTTTCCAGCCGCAGGAAGAAACCATTCATTCCACACAGGACCGGCTAACATTCCGGCCTACCGCTGAAGAGATCGTGGAATTTACTGTTCCCCATTTGGAAACGGCCCCTTATCCCATCGTCAGTTTCGGTCAGGGCTGTGAAGGCGAGCCCCTGCTCATGTGGGAAACCATTCGCGAAGCCATTACCGAGATCAGGAAGCATACGCAGCGCGGGAGTATTAATATTAATACGAACGGGTCCAGACCCGCATCTGTTCAGGCGCTCTGCGATGCCGGGTTAAATTCAATCCGGGTGAGTATGAACTCTGCACAAAAACATATTTATGAAGCATATTACCGGCCGAACAATTATGTATTTGAGAACATCCTGGAAAGCCTGCGCGTAATGCGGAACGCCGGCGGATGGACGTCCATTAATTATTTTGTTTTTCCCGGCATCACGGATACGCCGGAAGAATATGAAGCCCTCAGAAAACTCATTCAAACCACGGATCTCACGATGATTCAGTGGCGCAATTTTAATATCGACCCGGATTGGTACATGGGAAAAATCGGGTATGCGGAAAGCGGAGAAGCCATGGGCATTGGTAACCTGATGGATCTTTTGCGGGAAGAATTTCCGCTGTTAAAATTTGGTTATTTCAATCCTCCGATGGAACGGATCCTTGGCAATTTTGAAAAAGATTTTGCAACTTGAAAAGAGAACTTGCCAAAGCTTTGAACTAACTTTACCCTTTGACAAATCACGATACATATAAGGAATTTGAAGCCCGGAAAAACCGGCTGGCATCCCTGTATACTTTCCTCATCTGCACAAGCCTCTTCCTGCTTTTTTTCCTGGTTTCCTGGACCCTCCCCTTCAATCCGCCGCAACCGGTGGAAGAAGGCCTTGAAGTGAACCTGGGGAACAGCGATGCGGGACTTGGCACGGACCAGCCTTTCCTGCCCGGAGATCCATCCTCACAGAATCAGCAGAAATATACGCCACCCAGCCCGGTAGCCCCGCAAAAAGAGGCTTTAAAGGATGTGGAAACGGATGATCAGAATCCCGACCCGGCGCCGGTTGTGAAACAGCCCCCGGTCACCAAACCCGAAGCCACAAAAATCCCGGATAAAGACCTGGCAGTAAAAAAGACCCGCGTTAAAAAAACTGCGGATAATCCCACGCCGACGCCTCCCCGTCCCAAGGCGGTATTCCAGGGAGTGAACGGCAACGGCAACGGAGGCAACGACGCCGACCATTATAAACCCGGCGGCAATCAGGGTATTGCAGGCGGCAGGGGAGACCAGGGCGCACCCGGCGGTGATCCGAATTCAACGAATTATAAAGGAGGGGGTCACGGAAACGGCATCGCTATCCTGCGCGGTCTGCAGGGAAGATCCTGGCGCAGCCTGCCATCCTTCACCGATGACTTCAATGAAAATGCAAAAGTGGCTGTCGACATCCATGTAGATGCAAACGGAAACGTCACCAGTGCGGAATATCAGCCGCTCGGCTCCACCACATCCGATGCCAATAAAAAAGCCATCGCCATCAGTAAGGCCAAACAGATCAAATTCAACAAGGGTTCTGATGAGTCGGTGGGAACGTTGATATTTAATTTTAAGCTGAAGAATTAGATTAGTGGATAGTTGATAGTAGATAGTTGATAGATCTCCGGTTCGAATCCATCACTATCCTGGTCGTCTATCAACTATCTACTATCAACTATTTACCCTCCTCACCACCCCACCCCATAGTCCTCCCCAAAATTACTGCTACCTCCCCAGAAGCTGCCGTGCTTCCAGTCGTAGTAAATGGCATTGATGGGGCCGCTGGAACGGTCGGCAAATGTCATTTTATAACCTAACCCTTTTAATTCTTTGCGGGTCCACTCCGGTGTGTTGCTGTTCATCCAGATACCGCCGGGATGGGGTTTCCGGTCTTCCAGTTTTTCACCACCCAGGGAAAGCCAGAGCTGATCGCTGTTGAAATTCGGCGCTTCGGTCGCTTCCTGAACAGTCATTCCGAATTCCACCATATCAAGAAAAAACTGCAACTGGTTCTGATCCTGCGTATCTCCACCCTGCACAGCAACGGAAAGAAATGGTTTACCATTCTTCATGGCGAGTGTGGGGGTCAATGTGACGCGGGGTTTTTTGTAAGGCTCCATTACATTAAACGGATCGATGGTTGAATCCAGCACAAAGCTTTGCATACGCTGACTCATGCCCACGCCGGTATTTCCGGCAATACAGGCAGGGACCCATCCTCCGCTGGGCGTAACGGAAACCACCCAGCCTTCTTCATCGCATGCTTCGATGGATGTGGTGCCGCGCCAGAGGCGGTCGGTGTAGAGAGAGTCTTCATTATGACCGTTGACGGTTGACGGTTGACGGGAGGAGGTCAAATAGCGCGACTCCTTTGAGGTTCGTTGATGGTTGATGGTTGATGGTTGATGGGACTTCGAGTTGGGGATAGCTGTTGTGTTTTGGGCGAATGGGAATTGAAAGCCGTCGTCTTCGCCCGTTGTAGTTTCAGCGTTCTCACCAGTGAGTTTGCCCACCGAAGCTTTAGCGTTCTTACCCGGGGCCTCGCCCTCCTTCGCTGAAGCTACAGAGGGCGTGCCCGCCGAAGCTTTAGCGAAGGAGGGCCAGTTCGCACCGAAGCGCTTTTTTAATAAATCTGCATATGGATTTGTCTTTCCTTCAAAGGGATAGGGATCGCCGGGAGCAGCAGCGGCATCGTTGTGATCGTATTGAATGAGTTTGGCTCTTTGTTTCGCGTATTCTTTGCTTAACAATCCTTTCATGGGTTCATCGGGGCTAAAATAAGGATCACCATAATAAAAATCGCGGTCAGCGAAAGCGAGGTTCATGGCCTGATAAACCGTATGAATATACCGTGCGCTGTTGAATCCCATCTCTCTCAGATTAAAATTCTCCAGGATATTGAGGCATTGCAGCATGACCGGGCCCTGGCTCCACTGCTGAAGTTTATAAACATCGATGCCTTTATAATTTACATGCAGCGGTTCTTCTTCCAGCGGTTTCCAGCGCGCCAGATCAGCCATCGTGATGATGCCGCCCTGTTCCTGGCATCCCCGCACAAATTCTTTTGCAATGTCCCCGGTATAAAATCTTTTGCAGGCCGCATAGATAGCATCCTTCCGCGATTTTCCTTTCTTCAGGGCATCCTGTTCCGTTTCCACCATTTTAGTCAGTGTGGCCAGCAGGTCTTTCTGTACAAAAATTTCTCCCGCTTCCGGCGCTTCCCTTTTTTCCCCGGGATGGGTGATGAATACTTTGCTGCTGTACGGCCATTCCTTGATCCGTTTCAGATTGTTTTCAATACTGTTGGCTGTCTGGGCCTCGATCGGATAACCTGCCGCCAGCTGCATGGCCGGAGCAAGTACTTCCTTCAGGCTCATCGTTCCGTATTCTGCCAGCAGATGACAAAGTCCGCCGGGAGTGCCCGGTGTTACCGCAGCGAGCGGTCCCCATTCCGGTGGAAAATAATAACCCTTGCTTTTATAAAATTCCGGAGTGGCGGCGCCGGGTGCAAACCCCAGGGCATCCAGCGAAATCACTTTCTTTGTTTTGGGATTGTAGATGATGGCCTGCGTTTCACCGCCCCAGCTCAGCACATCCCACATCGTGCAAACGGAAGCCAGCATAGCACAGGCTGCATCAACAGCGTTTCCGCCCTGCTGAAAAATCTGTGCGCCCGCTTCCGCAGCCAGGGGCTTTCCCGTAATGGCCATCCAGTGTTTTGCATGCAGCGGCGGTTTCTCCGTTTGCTGGGAAAAACCATTCGCTAAAAAAAGCAGAGATATCGCGGTAAGAAAATGTTTCATAAGCAATATTTGTTTTTTAAAGATACAGAACATGGTTGACGGTTGACGGATGACGGTTGACGGACGCCCGGGAATGTTCGACTACAAAAATGAATTTCAACAGTTAACGCTGGTAAAAATTTAATCGGTTATTCACACACGATGTCCGTCAACCGTCAACTGTCAACCGTCAACCATTCCTTAACTTTACCCAAAAAATCTCCATGTCCACTACCATCAAGTGCCCGAACTGTCAGCATGAGTTTGCGATGGAAGAAGCCGTGTCGGAGCAATATAAAAAAGATCTGCGGGAACAGATGATCTCTTTCACCCGGAAAAAAGAGGAAGAATTTCAGAAAAGGACGGCTGATGTTGAAAAACTGCTGGGACAGCAGCAGGATCTTTTTAATAAAAAGCTGAATGAAGAAAAAAAACAGCTTCAGCAAACCATGGAAGAAAATCTGCGCAAAAGCATCAGCGCCGATTTTGAAAACCGGCTGGCTCTTTTACAGCAATCAAACCAGGATCATCAGGAAAAATTAAAACTGGCAAGAGATAAAGAACTGCAATTCCTGCAGAGGGAGCAGGAGCTGAAAAATAAGGAGGCTGAACTGGAACTGTCCGTGCAACGGAAATTGCAGGAAGAACGTGAAAAAATTGCGGGTGAGATCCGGAGCATTGAAGAACAGAAAACTGCAGCCAAAGAAACAGAACACCAGCTCCGGCTGAAAGAAAAGGAGAAACAACTCGACGATCAGAAAAAGCTCATCGAAGAATTGCAGCGGAAAGCGGAACAGGGCTCCATGCAGCTGCAGGGCGAAGTGCAGGAACTCGCGCTGGAATCCTTATTGCAGGCCTCTTTTCCATTCGACGTGGTGGAGCCGGTGGGGAAAGGAGTTCGTGGGGCTGACTGCACGCTGACAGTCCGCAATAACCTGGGCCAGGAATGCGGAAAAATTATTTACGAAAGTAAGCGGACGAAGAATTTTGAGGGTGACTGGGTGGACAAGCTGAAGCACGACATGCGCCAGCAGGGCGCACAACTCGCGGTGCTGGTTACCCGGGTCATGCCGAAGGACATGGATTGTTTCGGCGAGAAAAACGGCGTATGGATCTGTGATTTTTCCGAGGTCAGGGCCCTGTCACAGGTTTTGCGCGACGGCATCATCCGGATCTTTCAGGCGGCCCGCACCCAGCAGAACAAAGGCGACAAGATGCAACTGCTCTATGATTATCTTACGGGATCGGAATTCAGCGAGCAATGGAAAGCCGTGCGGGAAGGATTCTCCACGATGAAGACGTCCATACAGCGGGAACGGGATATGATGGAGAAATTATGGAAGGCGCGGGAAAAGCAGCTGGAAAAAGTACTACTGAACGCAGCGCATATCAAGGGCTCCATGGAGGGCATCGCCGGTCAGGATAGTTTCAGCATGGATCTGATCGATGACACGGATGAAATTCTGGGCATCGAATAATAGCGGAACTTATCCGGGCTTTCTGTTTTTGTAAAGCAGCGGACAAGAAATAATATTCCGCCAGAGCGCATACGTCAATGTACTTCAGGCGCGGCCGCACGATGCGGCAATGCCGGCGCAAAGACCGGATTGGCAATGCCATTCAGATCATATACTATTTTACCGCCGAGAATGGTCATTTCCGCTTCCAGTTTTTGATCCGCTTCTATTTTCTTACCGACATAATCAAAAAATCCGAATTTCCCTTTGCGTAAACTGAGGATCGCAATATCTGCTTCTGCGCCGACAGAAAGATTTCCCAGTTCCTCATGTTTTATTTCCCGGGCCGGATTCCAGGTGGAGGCATTAATTACCGACTGCAGATCCATACCCATGGCCATAAATTTGGACATCACATTCAGCAGGTCTTTCATCGCGTTGTTCATACTGCCGGTATGCAGGTCAGTACTGATGGAACTGGGCGCGAAACCCTGTTGCAGCGCAGGAATGGCCTGGCTGAACGCAAAACTGATTCCCCCGTATCCGACGTCAAAAATGATCCCTCTTTTCCGCGCTTCGAAAACAAAGGGTTTTACTTTCCAGGTAAGCGTGTCGACGATAGATTCCCGGGTTCTCAGCTGGGCATAGCAATGCGTAAAAATATCGCCCGGTCGCAGGTGTTTCATAAACAGCTCTTCAATGGAAAGCGGCGGCGTGCTGCCGCCAAAATCAACCATCACCGGAATATTGGCAAGCTTTCCTGCTTCCACGGCCTGGTCAACGGCCGTCCAGTCATGCCCTTCGAAATGCGCCGTTTTGATGCCCACCACAATTTTTGCATTCGCCCTCGCCAGCATTCCGGTGAGCCTTCCATCCATGTCGCGGGGATCCTGTTCCCAGGGGCCGCCGCGCATTCCTTCCCCAACAATATTCAGCATAACCAGAATCCTGGTTTTGGAATTGTCGATGATATTCTTCTTAAAGAGGTCAAAACTCTTCCATCCCGAACTGCCTGCATCCACTACGGTGGTAACGCCGGTACGGAAAGTGAATCCATCGGGCAGGATGGCGGACAGTCCGTTTTCGAGGTAATGGTTCGGTTCCGTGCCAAAGAAATCATGCGTATGAATATCGATCAGTCCGGGGGTTACGTAGAACCCCTGGGCATTTACGATCTGCACAGCATTTGCAGCATCGATTTTTTTTGCAACCGCGGCTATTTTCCCATTCCGGATTCCGATATCCATTACCGCGTCAATATTATTTTTCGGATCGATCACATGACCGTTCCGGATAACGATATCGTAGGATTGGCCATAACTGAAAAAAGAAAGGAGAAGTAAAGCAGCGAAGAAGCAAACCGGTTTTCCCATAATATTATTATTTGCAGATGATTAATGTTTTTCTTTTTCGGAACGATGGTCTCTGCCGCTTTTTGCAGGCAGCGTGATCTTCCAGATATGCCCGCCCGTTCCGCCATATTCAATTACATACACAATATTCCCGGTGAGCACGGCATCTGTAGGCTGCTGAAATCCATCCACGATGCGGGTGCTGTGCATGGTAAAATTGTCAGACGCTGCATCATAATTCATTTTAAGGTGTAAGAGGTCGGAGCCTTGCGAAGTGAAGGGATGCATCAGCGCTTCATTCCTCCCAAGAGAATAACGCATCACAAATCCGTCGCCGCGGAATTCATCAGCAAGGGCACGCTGCGTATCGAAAAACAAACCCAGCGGAGAGGAATGCGGCGTGAAGGTACTAACGGCTACGCCCGTCTGATCTCCGTCCAGCACCCGCCCGCTGTGGCCGCGGTATTCATTGGCATCGGGGCCCAGGTTCTGCACGCCCGGAGAAAATTTCAGCCCCGGTGGAATTTTCGGAAAACTGGAATCATCGTAATAATAATGATTCCGCCAGGCATGGGAAGACGGATTGATGAAGGAGTCTGTTGCTGGATCGGGTTTCCATCCGGGAAATTGTTGCGGGTTCTCGGTTCCTCCCAAAACCCACGGAAAACCGTAATGGTGGTTTTGCCTGATCCAGAACATATCTTCCGGAAAATCATAATCGGAAGAGTTTACCACTGCAAAGAGATTTCCCGAACCGTCGACGGCCATGTCGTAGGCATTCCGGATACCCTCCGCGTACAACCAGCCTTCCGCCCGGAGTTTTGCTGTATCCATGGGCAATACAAGATCGCGGGTGCCAATGGGAAATCTGAAAATTTTGGAAGTGAGGGCGACGTCGCGCATGTTCGGATAGAGTCCGCCATTATCCTCGATTTCCCCATGATCGGTTCTGGCGCCGCTGTTCACAAAAATATATTTACCATCCGGACTAATTGCCAGGGCATTCCAGCCGTGATCATAAATGGTTTTATTCGCGGGGTATTCCGGGGTGGTGAAAACCACTGACATTTCCGGCGGTCCGGATTTTTCAAATTCGAAGCGAACCATCCTGCCGCTTGTTCCTTTTCTATTGTTCAGGTCAATATTCCCGCAAAGAAAAAGGGTATTATTGTTCCAGATCGCACCCTGCAACCTGCCGATACCATGGTCCGCAGCAGTAAGCACCTTCACAGAATCGGGATGGCCGCTTTTAAGATTGGTAATTTTAAATACATCGCCATCGAATGTTGTGTACCACAGGTCGCCGCTTACCGGATTTTGTAAAATGCGCACAGCCATAGGCCCAACGTTCATTAAATGTTCAACTTTAATATCCGGGCGCAGTGCCCGGGGCGGGACAACCACTTCACCGCTGAAGGCAAGGCTTTTCACATAGGCCGCCAGTGACCAGCGCTGTTCTTCCGTAAAGCTGTTTTTGAAGGAAGGCATGATACCCCGGCCGGTATTGATTTTCCAGAACAGTTCGCCCATGGACTCCTTCTTAATTCTTTCTGAATGGAAATTCGCCGGTCTCTGGGCTTGTCCCTGCGCCATGCCACCATCACCGTAACCGTTCACACCATGGCAGGATGAACATTGTACGGTATAAATCTCCATCCCCTTTTTAACGGAAACATCAAAATTGTCAAAAGTATGTCTGAGCTTTCTTGCTTCGGGCGGAGCAATCCATTCCTTACTCAGGTCGTCCGGTTCTTTTTTACCAGACTTGCACCGGATAAGAAAGAAGGAGAAAAAAAATATGGGCAACCATACCAGTACTCCGGCAATTATCTTATTAGGTTTAGTATTTTTCGTAACCGTCTCCGGCAGGCAGTTCATTTCTAAATTGGTTTGATAAATCCGATAAAAAGTTGATAGTGGATATTGACAGGCGGCGGGATTATTTTCGCCCGCTCGTCCATTAACCATCAACTATCAACCATCAACGTTCTCAGCCAAGCGCAGCCCCAAAAACCTCCTGCAGCTTTTTCGCCACCAGCTTTTCCTGCCCTTCGCGCATTACCCAAACAGTAATATGGATGCTTTTGTCGTCATGCGGCATCACTTCTATGGAGGGATCGCCATCCCGTAGTTTATCCTGCAGGTCTTTTACAGAGAGTCTGGCGGTATCCCAGCTTAATTCCAGCGTCGGAGTAATATTGCCCAATGGCGGAACGAACACCCTGCTGTTCACTCCTTTAATAGATTTGGCGGCGTTTTCAATAACCGCTATATTCTTTTCCCAAAGTTTCCATTCTGCTTCGTGATCATATTCGATATAATGCTTCAGCGCAGCATACATGCCGAAAATTTCCTCCTTATTCACTTTCATTCCCCTGCCGATATTGAATCCCCGGGGCGGCATATGCAGTCTGGCTGCCGTGATGATGCTTTTCTTTCCCATCAGCAATCCGGCGCTTTGCGGACCGCGGATGGCCTTACCTCCGGAGATGACCACAAAATCAAAACCCATATCATTGAACTTCCAGAGGTTTGAAACCGGCGGAACGTCGGCAGCGATATCGATGGAAGTGGGAACACCGTGTTTTTTTGCTGTCGCCACCCACTCTTCGTGCAAGATCTTTCCTTTGTCGGCCTCAATATTCAGAAAATGCATCAGGGCTGTGTTGGCATTGAAGGCGTTTTCCAGTTCTTCGGCCGTTTCAATAACCACCAGCCGGGCGCCGGTGTTCGTAAGTGCGTGATTATAATCAATGGCATGCGCTTTCTGGATCAGTATTTCGGTTTTCATGCCGCTGCCTTCAAGACGGGGAAGCATTTTCACTTTATCCAGATCCGTGCCGGTTAGAACCCCCGCCACGCCGAGGGTAAGTCCGGAAAAAGCGCCGGCAGTTACCACCGCTGCTTCTGCATGCACCATGGCAGCTATTTTTTCACCCACTTTATCCTGCAGTTCGTCCAGGATGCAGAAATCCAGCGAGGTATTCCGGATGGCATCCATTACCTCCTCACGCATCAGGGAGCCGGTCATAAAAGTATAGGTGCCTGCCGCATTAATAAACGACCGCACACCGAGTTCCTGAAAGAGATCGCGTTTGGATCGCGGCAGATTGCGGGCCTTTGTTTTTTCGGGAATGATCAGTTCGCCGCCAAGTGTTGTGGCGAAGGGCAAAATCGAAATGCCCTTCAGCATGTCTCTGCGTTTCATATGGCTGTCGTTTTAGTAAAGAGATAATCGATGCGTGCCCGTCTACACGTGCGCAATGCAGTCTATTTCCACGAGTGAATTTCCCGGAACACCGCCCTTCATAACGGCCACGGTTGTACGCACCGGAGGCTTGCTGCCAAACCGTCCCTTGTATACCTCATTCATTCCCTGGTAATCGGCAATATCATTCAGGTACACATTTACCTTCAGGACTTTTTCCATGGAGGAGCCCGCTTTAACCAGTTCCGCCTCCAGCTCTTTCAATACATGATCCGTGTGGGATTTGATATCGCCTTCAAAATGGGCGCCCTTTCCGGCGATATAAACAATATCCCCCATCCGCGTTGACCCTGAAAAAAGAGGCACTTCCTGGAAGTAGGTTATATTATCCGCTTCCTTTTCTGTTTTCTCCGCTACAGGATTTCCCATCGCTTTGCCGGACATGCTGATGCCCGCAATGCCTGCAATGGAAGCCATCAGTTTCTTTAATACAGATCTGCGTGCTGTTGTCATACAAGCTGATTTAAGAATGATAAAATGAGGTGAGAATAGGGCAGGATATAAAATCTATGGTAAAATAACGCTTATTGCGCAATTTATGGGCGACCCGGTTTTTAAATAATTTTATTAAAGACAGCTACCTGAAAAGCCCGCCCCGAGCAATTCCGAACTAATGGCATGCTGCCTCCGGCTGTCACTACTCCCCTGCCGCACTGACAGGTAATATGCAATTGGCCAGACATATATAAGTGAAATCACGTTCGAAGCAGCGGAGATTTTACCTGTCATCTTGCGGCAAAAGAACATATTTTAAGCAGGAAGAGAAGTGATATTTGATACCGTTTGATCGTTCCCAATATTTGTTGTAAATTGCAACTGAAATTCAGTTGCAATAATTGGCAGGTTCTTGTCAGCTACCGGAAGCCGGATTAAAGGGGTAAACGCAAAACAAGACAACGGGAAGTCAGAACACAGCCTTAATTGCAATTAAAAATGAGCAGGCATGAAAAACTAATAAGCCGTTTATTATCATCACCGCGGGATTTTACATGGGGTGAGTTAATTAAAGTACTGGCAGGTTTTGGATATACAGAGGTAAAAACGGGAAAAACGGGTGGCTCCAGAAGAAAATTTATGGACGAATATAAAAATATAATTTCACTGCATAAGCCACACCCTGTGAATATTATAAAAGGCTATGCGATCAGGGAAGTGATTACGCATTTAAAGGAAAAGGGATACCTGAAAGATGAATGATATTCTGCAATACAAAAGTTATTATGCTTCGGTGCATTTCAGTTCTGAGGATGAAGTGTTCTACGGTAAAATTCTTGGCATCAACGATCTGATCAGCTTTGAAGGATCTTCCGTCAGGGAATTAAAGAAATCCTTCCGGGAAGCAGTGGAAGATTATCTGGCGACCTGTAAACAAGCTGGAAAGTCCCCCGACAAGACTTACAAAGGGACTTTCAATGTACGGATTTCACCAGATTTACACAAAGACGCAGCCACTTTCGCAGCCGTAAATAATATTTCATTGAATGATTTCATTAAAACGGCTATCCATTTTACTTTATCTCATAAAGAGAAAGTACAGGATGAACTTCTGCTTGCTACGGGTTAAGAAATCATTTCGACACGAGATCTCAGCGATAATCAGGTAACGGCGATCATCTGTGCAGACGCTCTCCCGGGCAATGATAGCTCATTCTGACCGCAGGCTCCTCACCGGATTCGCAACAGCCGCACGAATTGCCTGGAAGCTGACCGTGATCATGGTAATCAGCAGGGCGCCGGCTCCAACGGATAAAAAGATCCAGGCTTTGAGTTCCGTATGATAATCGTAGTTCTGCAGCCAGTTATGCATGTAATGATAAGCGACGGGTACGGCGATCAGAAAAGCGATGCCTGTCAGGAGGATGAATTCTTTTGATAACAACAGCCACACATTCAGCACCGTAGCACCCAGCACTTTTCTGACGCCGATCTCGCGCGTGCGCTGTTCGGCAACAAAGGATGCGAGTCCGAATAACCCCAGGCAGGAAATAAATATTGCCAGCGCTGCAAAGAAACCCGCCAGCCTGCCGATCCTTTCCACATCGGTGAATTTGGCGTTGTATTCGGTGTCCACAAAAGAATAGGTAAAGGGACTGCCCGGATTATGTTTTCGGAAAACCTTTTCAATTTTCCCCAGCGCTTCGGATGTGGCAGTTTGAGCGGTCAGCTTCATATCGATCACGCTGACATTTTTATAGTTCAGCAGAAAAAAGGTCGGCTTTACCGGTTGGAACGGAGATTCCCTGATCATGTCTTTTACCACGCCGATTACCTGGTACTGCTTTCCCCCGGTTGTTACAAGTTCTGTCAGCGGGTGCGTGAATCCCATGATCTTTACTGCCGATTCGTTTAAGATGATCGTTGACGTGTCGGTTGAAAATTCACGCGAAAAATCCCTACCCTCCGTCACTTGCCAACCCACGGCTTTTCCGAAATCGTGCGTTACGGAATTGGACATCAGCAGCGGATGTGCTTCGGGGCTTTTCCCCTTCCAGGAAATATCCGTAGTACCTCCCCACTGCTGGGAAATGGGACAGGAAGACTCAGCGAAGGCTGCTACCGCGCCCGTATTCAAAAGGTCCGTGCGAAGCGTTTCAGCATGTCCCTGAAGCTCCGGCGTATTCATATTCACTTCTATGAGCCGGTCTCTGTTATAACCCGTAGGACGGTCCTTAGCGAATTCAATCTGCCGGAACACCACTACGGTTCCCGTGATCAGCATGACAGATACGCTGAATTGCAATACCACCAATACTTTGCGTGGAATGGCCGCAAAACGGCCCGCGCGGAAAGTGCCTTTCAATACTTTTACCGGCCGGAAAGAAGATAAATAAAAAGCGGGATAGCTGCCGGCAATGAGCCCGGTCAGCAGGCTGAACCCCAGTCCAGTTAGCCAGAATAAAGGATTTAACCAGGGAATACTCATCTGTTTTCCGGAGATCCCGTTGAAGAATGGCAGGATCAATTGCAGCAGAAGGACCGACAATGCAAAGGCCGAAGCCACCATCAGCAACGACTCACCCAGGAACTGGCTGATCAGCTGCCACCGCAAAGATCCGATGGTTTTCCGGATGCCCACTTCCTTCGCCCGTTTTTCAGAACGGGCGGTACTCAGGTTCATGAAATTGATGCAGGCCAGCAGCAATACAAAAACTCCGATAATGCCGAACAGCCAGACGAAAGTGATTAGTCCGCCGGTATTCACTCCATCCTTAAAATCGGAATACAAATGCCAGCGGCTCATCGGGAAGATAAAAAATTCAGGTTTGTAGCCCGGCGGATTGTCCATCTTCATCCGGATGTCTTTGATTTTTGCCGACAGCTTTTTAAAATCCGCAGCGTCCTGCAGCTGCGCGTAGATCTGCCAGGAATTATTATCCCATACATGGGTCGAACCCTTTACCCATTCATCGGATGCAGTGTACAATTGCCAGGTAGCCAGGAAATGCACCTCCTGAAAACTGCTGTTAGCCGGAAAGTCCTGGTAAACGCCGGCAACTTTCACGGTGGATTTATTATCGAGCTTAATGATGCGACCCATGGCACTGACCGGTCCGAATAAAGCCTTTGCCAGTGACGCTGAAAGCAAAATATTGTTCATGTCCTGCAAATTGCGGCGGCTGCCGGTCAGCATATTCAGCGACATCATTTCAGGGAAACCAGGTTCCACATAATTACCGGTTTCCTCCAGTTTTTTATCCCCTGCAGCCAGAATAAGCTTTTTATTGGAAGAAAGGCTCACGCTTTTAAATTCCGGATATTTGTCGCGCAGTTCTTTTGCCAGCGGAATGGGCATCACATCATAAGAGGACTTCTCTACATCGAATTTCACGAATTGCCAGAGTTGGCCGATCCGGGTATAATTGGAAAAGGATTTATTGAAGTTCAATTCGTCGTGTATCCAGAGCCCGATGAGCAGCGCCACTGCCATTCCGGTAGCCAGGCCCGCGATATTGATAATGGAATATACTTTATTTCTGACCAGGTTGCGGAAGGCAACTTTGAAGATATTTTTTATCATTGCGGTATATTCTCAAGCCATATGCCAATTCGTATTTAATTGAAACAGAAGGAACTGTTCAGGGAGCCAGGACAGGTATTGTTCATTTTTGATACAGCATTGCCCGCTTTCGATCCTTCGAGGGGGTGGCCCTATTGTGGTTGAAATTTTTATTACATAGCCTGTCCGAACGTAAGCAAATTGCTGTCAGGGTCAAGCAAGGAAAATTCCTTTTGCCGCCAGTGTTTGACTTGCAGATGCCCGGCTTCGGGTATGTTTAATTTTTTATCCATTGCCAACTGATACCATTCGTCTATAGCATCAGTTCGGATATATACCTGCCCGTAATTTTCTTTCGGATCAAGTACTGCAAACTCAAAAAAGTGAATTTGAATACTATCTTTCTGAACCATCAGGTAGCCATCGTAGTCCGCACCAAATGCCTGAAAGCCTAATTTGTTTAAATAAAAGTCCCTGGTAATGACCTTATTACGCATGGGGAGCTTTGGATTGACAGCGGTGAGCATATTTATTTAAATTGAAACTGAACCGAGCATTTGGCCAGGAACAATATTGACAGAAGTGTTACAGGTCAGCAAGGTATTCGGTTATTGTCAAAATCTTAGTTTGCGCGAATTTTTCAAGCACAAGCAAATCCTTGTCGCCCGTGATAAGATGTGTTGCTTGTCCGTCAATAGCAAGCGATAATAGAAAATTGTCTTTGGGGTCTCTGCAAGCTGTGACACTGCTCGTAACATTTATAAATTTGGCACGGCTCGCAATTTTAAGCAATAAGTCTTCTATATCGTCCGCTGCAAAATACTTTCTGAATTTGCTTCTCCGTGCCACTTCTAAAAACTCTTCAACCAATTCTTCGCTAAAGAAGAGCATGACCTTCTTGTCGGCGATAATTTTGTCGAGCTTTGAGAAGTCCTTTGTAAGCAGGAAGGCGATCCAGAGATTGGTGTCAATGATGACCTTATTTTTTTCTTTTGGCATACCTTGCAGCTCTTACAAGTTCCACTTCTTTTGTGATTTCGGTCAAGGTCGGCGGATCGCTTTTTGCTCTCGCCCGGAATTTTTTCACGAGTGTCATAAAGCCATCGTCCCCCGGCTTGCGGATGGAGATAAGTTTTAGCTCAGCAAGGTTTTTAAGGAGCTTGTTAGCCTTTGGATTCAATATGTCTATTTGCATCGTGCTCATAATTCAAATTTACTCAATTTCTTCAGATTTTCATGATCCCCAACGTATTTTCGCCAATGACTAAGGTTCGGTGTTGTTTTGGATATTTGGGAATGTCACTGCTCGAACTGGAGCCGGATAAAAATTGAGAGCTGAAGATACCAACTAAGGGTTAAACTGTAATCCGCCGGTCGGGATTGATACTGAAAGCAAAACTGCAGCCTATGGTTTCAAAATCTTACGTCACTAACGCCAAACCCGATGTTGGCAGAGGAGAGGTATGGTTATTTTCCAAGTTCAAAGTCTATCGTCAAAAATTTCACTTCTTTGTTCGATGAGTGGTTTTTTATTTCAATGTGCATAAAACAGTCTTCATTGATTGTTTACAGATTGTTTGAAATAGGGTTTTTAATGGCTTGTTCTTCTGTCAGGTCTATCGATCATTTTAATATCTTCATTATCGAAAATTTCAAGGTAAAATAGTTATCAGCATAATTTTTCAAATCCACGATGTCGAAGTCCATATAAAATCAACGTCGCCTTTTTTCGGTGAGTTGAGGTAGTTCGAAACACAAGGACACAAAAAATCCAAAGACTATAAAATAAGAACTCTTTCTTTGGGCAATAGGTAAACCGTCATTGAGATCTCTTGTTCCATTTTTTTGTCAGACCTGAATATAATTTCTTATAATCCATGTAATTCTTTAAAATTCAAATTTACGTTTATCAATAGCGATATTAATCACCTTTTCAATGTGATTTTTAATTTCTAATATGATGTTTGTAAAACTCGAAATGCCTGGTTTTGCTTTGTCAAAAAAAATGTCATTTATACTTTTAGGTAAATCTTTTCCCCACTTAATAATCAGCTCATTCGCTTTCTGCAAATAATCATTATCATCGGAACAATCGCCGGCCAATAATCCAAATTGTAGTGTTAAATTGTGATTGAACCTTTCAGCAGTTATCAAAACTGCTTTATATGTTTCATTTGATAATTCGTCTGTATCCATAATTAGGAATTTGCATTGTCTTTCCGCCAATGGTTTACTGCTTGGCGATATGGCGGATTTTGTCTCACTTTTCAAGTGGCGTTAAAGAAACGTATTTTCTAAATTTTGGAAATTCTGGGCGGGTCATTTCACTTTTCCGCGAATAACCCGTCACGAATACACAAAACTCAGCACCAGATCATCAAACAGCTTATAGTAAATGGTAAGCCGCTTATCCCCCTGCTTCCGGAAAGCGAAACTCATCTGCCCAAGGGTTTCGCTGCTGCGTATAAATTCGCTGTCCCGGACAAAATAAGGTTCAACCCATTGAATCTGTTCCCGGAAATTCACGCCCCCCAGGCTGTACCATTTGAAAATGGATTCCTTGGCGGACCAGAGCAGGGTGAGCTGGCGCAGGCGGTGACCGGTACGGTCCACATCGTCGTAGGCCAGGGCAAGTTCTCCTGCAGAGAGGAATTTTTCCCGGATCCGTTCAATACCGGGACCTGCCTGCTCCACGTCGATCCCCACGCGATGCCGGGTGCTCACGATGGCGGCCGCAAAAGTTCCGCAGTGGGAAATGGAGAAATGATACTGTTCATCCGGCAGATAGGGCTTGCGGGTATCGGCAATCAGTATTTCAGCAAGAGGAAAATCCGGGAACAGTTCCGTAA
>Ga0207707_10000854_pt1 | contig 29717 bp, 22 predicted proteins | sample KBSC83BmetaG_FD_184336 | JGI IMG/M metagenome (GOLD analysis project Ga0207707, IMG submission 184336) | Corn rhizosphere microbial communities from Kellogg Biological Station, Michigan, USA - KBS C8-3B metaG (SPAdes) (version 2) | ecosystem: Host-associated > Plants > Roots > Rhizosphere ... | reverse complement strand
CGACGCAAACGTCGCCTGCGGGCGATCCCACAACGCGGCCAGCATCTGGCCGGTCTGGTTGCAGTCGTCGTCGATGGCCTGCTTGCCGAGGATCACGAGACCGGGTTGTTCCTTCTCGATCAGTTTCAGGAACGTGCGCGCGGCCGCCAGCGGTTGCACCGGATCGGGCGTGACCACGTGGATCGCGCGGTTCGCGCCCATCGCCAGCCCATTGCGCAGGTGCGCTTGCGCATCGGCGGGCGCGATGGTCGCGATCACCACTTCCTCGGCGATGCCTTTTTCGCGCAGGCGCAGGGCTTCTTCCAGCGCGATGTCGTCGAACGGATTGGGCGACAGCTTCACGCCGTCGGTCACGACGCCGCTGCCGTCCGGTTTGACCTGGATGCGCACGTTGTAATCGACGACGCGCTTGTATCCGACCAGAATCTTCATCGGGAATCCCTTGCATGCGGCCTGCGTGCGGCAGGCCACTGAAATCAACGAGTCATTGTAACCGACCTCCCGTTTTGCTTCCCCCTTCCCCAGGAAGGGCGGAGCGAAGCGAACGCGCGCGTAGCGCGGAAGGGGGATGGCCTTTCCCGTGCGGGAATGCTTGCGCTGCGTGTGACGGCATCCCCCCGCGCGCGTTGCGCGCGACCCCCTTTGGTTCCGAAGGGGGTGATTCCGACTACGCTTCGCGCACCTGCGCGGCCTCGGTGTGGCTGAAGAAGCGCGCGTACAGCACGAGGTAGCCGAGTTGCAGCACGGCACCCAGCAGGAATGGCAGGGTCAGGTATCCCGCGTGGAACAGCGCACCTCCGATCGCAGGACCGATCGCGCGCGGCAACTGGATCGAGATGTTCTGCAGGCTCGAGGCCAGCCCGCGCCGTTCCGCGCGCGTCAGCCCCGCCGCCAGCGCCTGACGCAGACCGCCGGTGCCGCGATTGGAGATGCCGCGTGCGATGTACAACCCCATCGCCGGCCAGAACCATGGCACCAGCGGCATCGCCACCAGCAGCACGATGCCTGCGCCGCGCATCCACAGCACGGTGCGCATGATCCCGTGGCGGCGCGCGACCCCGCCCGCGAGAAACGAACCCGCACCGCCGGCCAGCAGGCCGAGTGCGATGCCGGGTCCTATGTCGATCAGGCCGCGCTCGAACTTGATCGCGAACCAGTACGCGATCAGCGGTCCGATCAGGCCGATGCCGAGCCCGTTCAGCGAATTGGCCAACACCAGTTTTGCCAGCAGCGCATTTTCCTGGCGGCGGATCGCACGCGCACCGGCATCGGTATCACGCGTTTGCGCGAACGTGGTCGGTTCCCGCGCCAGCCACATCAGCGTGAAACTCGCGAGCGATCCCGCCAGCGGCAGCGCGAACAGCAGGCGATAGTCGGATGCGTTCATTGCGTGGCCCATCCACCACGCCGGCAGCGCCGCCAGCAAGGCGCCGATGCCCATGCCGATGAAGCCGACCGCGCTGTTGGCGCTGAAGATGCGGCCGCGACGCTGTATCGGCAGTTCGATCGCGAGCCATGCCTGTTCAACCGGCGAGAACGGCCCGGCCGAACCGTTGGCGCCGCGCCCGAAACCGCCGATCACCGCGGCCGTGACGAGCAGCCACGGGCTCGTTGTCAGCATTGCGACCAGCGCAACCAGCGCCTGCAACGCGTCGTAACCCAGCAGGAATGCGCGCCGTCCGCCGCGATCGCTCAGCGGCCCGATGATGATCGTGAGCAACGTGCCGAACAGCAGCGCGCCCATCAGCACCGTGCCGATCGCGGTCGCACTCCAGCCCAGCGCGTGCAGGTACAGCGTGAACGCCGCGACCATCGCGCCCTGGCCGATGCTGCGCGCCGCGCGCATGCCGATCAGGAGGCGCACGTTACGGGGCAACGGGGGTTTCGCGGAATTGACCGATGCGTGGTCCATCAACCTGCCATGATGCCTGCGCAAGTCTGTCCGCGCGAAAAGTCATCCCCCTCTCGCGCTGCGCGCGCGTTCGCTTCGCTCCGCCCTTCCTTCGGAAGGGGGAAGATGAGCACGCAGCTTCATGTTGCGATCACCCTCTTCGAAACGAAGGGGGAAGTCGATGAATCGGAGTCCTCGCTTCGGTCACCCCCTTCCGCAGGAAGGGGGTCGGCGCGTTAGCGCCGGGGGGATGCAATCACGCGCGCCGGACGATCGCCGCGGCAAAACGCGCCGCCACGCCGTCGGCGTGTGCGACAAACACCGAAGGCTCGACCAGTTCCAGTTCCAGCAGGCGCGGCAAGCCACTGTCGTCGCGGATCAAGTCCACCCGTGCGTACAGCGACGGCTGTTCGAACGGAATCGCCGCGAGTGCGCGTTGCGCGACGGCCAGCTCATCCGCGGATGGCGTGCGCGGCTCAATGGTTTCCTCTGCGTACAGCCCGGTCGTCGAACCCTCGCCGCGCTTCAGCAGCGGGCCCTTGCGGATGGCGTGCGAGAACGCGCCGTCGAAAAACAGCAGCGCGGTTTCACCGTGCTCGTCCACGCGATCGAGGTACGGTTGCAGCAACACGCTGCGGTTTTTATCGAGCAACCGTTGAACGTGGGCGACGATCGCATCGCGGTTATCCCGAGCGTGGCGCTGCGCATCACGCGAACCCGCGCCGACGGCGGGCTTCACGACGATGTCGCGCGCAGCGGGATGCATCGCCAGCAAGGCATCGATAACCGCCGCGGCGTTCTCGCCCGGCTCGACGAACGTACTCGGCACCACCGGCACGTCGGCGTGTGCGAGGTCACTGAGGTAATGCTTGTCGGTGTTCCAGCGGATCACGTCGAACGGATTCAGCAATCGCGTCTGCCGCGACACGCGTTCAGCCCAAGCCAGGAATGTCGGCAGCCGCTCAAAGTAATCCCAAGTCGAGCGCAGCAACACAAGGTCGAAGCGCGACCAATCGATGGCGTCGTCGTCCCAGTCGGCTTCGTACGCGTCCGCACCGGCTGCGCGCAATGCGGCCAGCAACGACGGCATGTCGGGGTCGGTGCCGCGCGCCTTGCGCGCGGTGACAAGGGCGATGGATATATCGGGCATTGGGAACATCCAGTTACTCGTCATCCCGGAATCGCGGAGCGATGTCCGGGATCCAGTGCCTTTCGCATCATTGCATTGCAAAAAGCCACTGGATTCCCGCCTTCGCGGGAATGACGAGATTGGTGTTACAGGTTCTGGTAATTGGGCCCGCTGCCACCTTCCGGTGGCACCCAGGTGATGATCTCGTACGGGTCCTTGATGTCGCAGGTCTTGCAGTGGACGCAATTGGCGGCGTTGATCTGCAGGCGCAGCGACGGCGCACCGTCGGGCGCGGTTTCCTCGACCATTTCGTACACGTTGGCGGGACAGAAGCGCGTGCAGGGGTTGGCGTACTCGACGGTGCAGCGTTCGACGCAGATATTGGTGTCCGCGACGTGCAAATGCACGGGCTGGTCTTCGTCGTGTTCGGTGGCTGCGAAATACACCCCCGCGAGGCGGTCGCGCGGCGGCAGCGTGCGTTCGATCCAGCCGGGTTCGCGCTTCGATGTCGCGTTCGGACCCGGGCGATTTTCTCGTGTAGCTGGTGGCTGAAGCTTGTCGAGCGACGACCAGTCCGCGCGATTCTTCAGCGTCCACGGTGAAAGCCCTGCGGTCGCGGTTTCCCACGCGGCGTTGAACAGGCCGCGCCACAATCCGCCGTGGAAACCCGGGCGGATGTTGCGCACCTTGTGCAATTCTTTCGCGATCTTCGATGCGCGCAGGCGCGCATCGAAACCTTCGCCGGAGTGTTTTTCCGCGAAATGTTCGGCAGCCAACATGCCGGAACGTATTGCCTGGTGGGTGCCCTTGATCTTGGGCACGTTCATCAATCCCGCCGCATCACCGATCAGGATCGCGCCAGGCATTTCCGTCGTCGGCAGCGATTGCAGGCCGCCCTCGATCAATGCGCGCGCGCCGGCCGACACGATCTGGCCGCCTTCCAGCAGCGGTTTGATGCGCGCGTGGTTTTTCAATTGCTGGAACGCTTCCCACGGCCGGAACAGCGGATCGGAATAATCGAGGCCCGCGACGAAGCCGATCGCAATGCGATCCTTGTCCAGTTGGTAGATGAAGCTGCCGCCGTACGTTTTGTTGTCCAACGGCCAGCCGAGCGTGTGGGTGATGTGGCCCGGCTGCACGCGGCCGGGCGGCACAGACCACAGCTCCTTCAATCCAATGCCGTAGGTTTGCGGATCGCAGTTCTTGTCGAGTCCGTATTTCGCGATCAGTGTTTTGGTCACGCTGCCGCGGCAACCTTCGGCCAGCACCGTAAGTTTCGCGAGGATGTCGATGCCCTGCGTGTAACCGGGTTTGTGCGAACCGTCCCTGGCGACACCCATGTCGCCGATGCGAACGCCTGCGACCGCGCCTTGGTCATCGAACACCGCATCGGCGGCGGCGAAGCCGGGAAATACATCCACGCCCAGCGCTTCGGCCTGCGGCGCCAGCCACGCGCACAGCGCGCCGAGACTCACGATGAAATTCCCCGCGTTGTGCATCTGCGGTGGCGTGGGCAGTTTGGTCGCGCGCTTGGCATCACGCAGCAACAGGAATTCGTCGTGCGCGGCCGGTACGCAAATCGGGGGCGGATTTTCGCGCCACTGCGGCAGCAACGCGTCCAGCGGCGCGGGTTCGATCACTGCGCCGGAGAGAATCTGTGCGCCAATGGTCGACGCCTTCTCGATCACGCATACGCGCGTATCCGGCTTCAGTTGTTTCAGGCGGATCGCGAAGGCGAGCCCCGCAGGGCCGGCGCCCACCACGACCACGTCGTATTCCATTGTTTCGCGTTCGCTCATGGCGGACTCCCGTCACGATTGGGTTCCAGCCCGTCATTGTCTTGGGTTCCCGAGCGGGCGGCAAACCCGCATAATCGGGTGACTGGCAGGGTGTTGAAGAACACCCTGCCAGTGCGGGCCATGGATGGCCCGTCGCGACTCAAGCATGGAAAATGCTTGATTCGGCGAAGCCGAGTACGCACCCCGGATCAGGTCCGGGGCAGGCTCTGTGCCGGACTCGGCGCGTTGAAAAAGTGCAGGAGAGCACTTTTTCGACAACTTGATGGGGAGGGATGGATGAGCGCAATCGAAGACGGCGAAATGCTGGGGCAGCAGGCGTTGCGACGCGGCGGCGTGTGGCAATGCCTGCACTGGCTTGCGGCGGGCCGCACCACATCCGAAGCCTTGGCCGAGGCCTGCCTGACGGCGATCGAGCGGCGGAACCCCGAGCTGCATGCGTTCGTGGACGTGCGGCCCGAGATCGTGCTCGACCAGGCTGCCAGCGCGCAGCATCGGCGCCGCGAAGGCCCGATCGGACGACTCGACGGGGTTCCGGTTGCGATCAAGGACAATTTCGACGTCGCGGGCTACCCGACGCGTGCGGGCCTGCCGACACGTGAAGAGCACGTCGCCCGCGATGACGCGCATGCGATCGCGCGGCTGCGCGTGGCCGGCGCGATATTGCTGGGCAAGACCAACCTCGACGAAGGCGCGCTGGGCGCGGCCACCCGCAATCCGCATTTCGGCACCACGCGCAATCCATTCGATCTGAACCGCGTGGCGGGTGGTTCGTCCGGTGGTTCCGCCGCAGCGGTGGCAGCGGGCATGGTGCCGGTCGCGATCGGTTCCGACACGCTGGGTTCGGTGCGCATTCCCGCGAGTTACTGCGGCGTGTTCGCGCTGAAACCGACCCACGGCGAGATTTCCGCGCGCGGCTTGGTACCGGCTGCGCGGCGGCTGGACGCGGTCGGCATCCTCGGCCGCAGCGTGGGCGACCTGGTGGTGATGCTGCAGGTGCTGGCGGGTTACGACGCCGACGATCCGCGTTCGCGCCGGCGCCGCGTCGCGTTGCAACCGCCGGACTGGAATCCCAACCATTTGCGTTGCGGGGTATTGCCCGACCTTGTGTCCATCGGTGTGGAACAACCCGTCGTCGATGTATTCAACACCGCGCTGGCGCAACTGGAACGCGAACTCAGCGAACGCCAGACGCTGGATTTTTCCGACTGGCCGTTCCAGAAGATGCGGCGCGCGGGCCTGCTGCTGATGGAAGCGGAGATGCGCAACACCTTCGCCGATGACCTTGCGGACACCGCGCATCCCGTTTCCGAAAATTTCCGCACGCTGCTCGATTACGCCGCGCGCAAATCCGCCGCCGACTACGCGCAAGCCGATCGCATCCTCGACTTCGCGGTGCTGAAGGCGCGGCGCGTGTTCTCGCGCGTGGACGTGCTGGTGCTGCCGACCACGCCGCAGGGCGCGTTCCCGATTGATGCGCCGGTACCGGCGTCGCAGGCCGACCTCACCGCGTTCGCCAGCCTTTCCGCGTGTCCGGCGGTCAGTATCCCGATGGGCATGCTGCCCGACGGCATGCCGATCGGCATGCAATTCGTGGGCGCGCCGGGTTCCGACTTGCGCCTGCTGGAACTGGCGGAAGTGTGTGCGTCAGCGCTGGATGCGGCGCCGGCCTATCCCGTCGGGGGGTGAGCGATCGCATTTGATTGTTGGCCCCTCGGGGGGCGCCATCCGGCGCATGCCGCCAATTTCGTCATTCCGGCGTGGCGAAGCCGCGATCCGGAACCCAGTGCCTTTCGCTTGCAGACGTCCGGGACGACGGCCGGGACGACATCGTGTTGCCTCAACTTCCCTGCGCTTCTCGCGCCAAGCGCCCCGGCACGAACTTGGCATAGGAAGCCCAACGTGCAGCGTTGGGCTTCGCTGCGCTCAGCCCAACCTACAAATACCTCCTGTGCGTCGAGCCTTCTGGTTTTTCGTTCGATCAGTGCCGCCGCGCCGGTTTGTCGTCGGCATCCGCCGGATGTGCCGCACGATCCCGATTCGCGACCTCGAGCGTCCAGGCGACGACTTGCTGTGCGAGTGCGTCGTCGGCCGCACCGAACGCGGTCACGATCTGCGGCACGTCCGTGCCGGACGGATTCTGCGTGACCACGAAACTGCGGGTCGTCAACAGGTCGCGCGAACCGCCGCGGCGCAGTTGCGCGTCGAAGCGCACTACCACCACCGGCGAGCCATTCCGGTACTCCGACTGGAACGCGCGCAGGTTGCCGCTGAGTGAATAGTCGGACGCGAAATGATCGTCGTCGGTGGTGACGGCCGGCAGTTTCGCGGCCATGAAGGCGTCGACCAGCCGATGGCGGATCAGCAGCGCGGGGGGTTCGCTCCAGCGCGCGCCCTTGTATGTGCTGACCTGGCTGGGTTCGGGCATCACCACGATGCTGGTCCCGTCGAGCGGGCCGGTGGTGTTGGGGGCATCCACGCGCAGGCTGAAACCGGCCGTTGTCGCGGGCGCGGCGATGGCGGATTCTTCCGGTTGCCAGATCTGCACGGGTTCCCGTTTGGGCAACACCGAACAGGCGGCGAGCAACATGGAAGAAGCGCACAAGACAATCAGCAGGCGCGAGGGGGAGAGCAACTGGGACACGGTCATGTTGGTCTCCTCAGTGTTTCGGCGTGAATTCGGAGGGCTGTTCGCGGCCGAACAGGTAGCCCGCAGGATTGGCCTGCAGCTTGCTGGTCAGCTGGTGGATGTCGCGCAGGGTCGAACGCAGTTCGCGCAGTGCGGGGCCGATCTGGTCCACGCCGCGCAACCCGGATTGCAGCGAACCCTGGTTCTTTTCGAGCAGCTTGTCGAGGGTTTGCGTGGTCTGCTGCAGCGATGCCATCGCGGCCGCTGCGCGATCCAGCGTTTCGCGGCCGGGACCATTGACCAACTTGTTGGCGCCCGCCAAAGTCTGGTTGAGTTCCCTCGAGGCAGCCGCGGCCTCCTTGATCAGGTCGCGCAGATCGTCGCGCTCGGCGGCCAGCGCGCTGGTGGTCTGGTTGATGTTTTGCAGCGTGTTGTTGATGCGATCGACGTTCTGCTCGGAGACGATCTTGCCCAGCCGGTCGAGGATGCCGTTGAGCGAGGTCACCACGTCGCTGCCCGAGGAAAGCAGCGCGCTCAACGCCGAGGTCTCCGACTTGATTTCCGGCACCGGGTTGTCGGCCGTCGGCATCAGCGGCTGGCTGGTCGGCGCGCCACCGCTCAATTGCACGAAGGCGACGCCGGTCAGACCCAGCAGGCCCAGCTTGGCGCGAGTGTCCACCTTGATCGGCGTGTCGGCGGCGACCTGGATGCGTGCCAGCACCTTGCGCGGATCCCGCGGGTCCAGCTTCAACTGGCTGACCTCGCCGATCTGGATGCCGTTGTATTGCACCGGGCTGCCCTTGGACAGGCCGGTCACGGCTTCGGTGAACACGATGTCGTAATAGCTGTATTGCCGGTTGAGGCTGGTCTTGCCCAACCACAGCGCGAACAGCAGCAGCAGCGCCACCACCACCAGGGTGAAGGCGCCGATCAGGACGTGATGGGCCTTGGTTTCCATATGGCTACCTCATGCGAGTGCGTGGATGGCTTCCGCTGCCCGTCCGCGCGGCCCGTGGAAATAATCGCGTATCCAAGGGTCGTCGAAGCTTTCCACCTTGTCCAGCGAATCGGCCACGATCACGCGCTTGTGCGCGAGCACCGCGACGCGGTCGCAGATCGCGTGCAACGAATCGAGATCGTGGGTGATCATGAAAACGGTCAGTCCCAGCGCGTCGCGCAGGGTGCGGATCAACTGGTCGAACGAAGCCGCGGCGATGGGGTCGAGCCCCGAGGTCGGTTCGTCGAGAAACACGATGTCCGGGTCCAGCGCCAGCGCGCGCGCGAGTCCCGCGCGCTTGACCATGCCGCCGGAAAGTTCGGCGGGATATTTGTGGCGCACGTCGGGGGTCAGGTCCGCCAGCGCGATCTTCAGCGCCGCCACGCGCAGCGCGTCATGCAGCGACAGGCTTGTGTGTTCCATCAGCGGTACCCGCACGTTCTCGCTCACCGTCAGTGAGGAGAACAGTGCGCCGTTCTGGAACAGCACGCCGCAACGGCTTTCGATCGCGACCCGCTGGCGCTCCGGCAGGTCGTGCAGGTTTTCACCGAACAGGCGCACGCTGCCGGCATCGGGCCGGCGCAACCCGAGGATGGTTCGCAGCAGCACCGACTTGCCGGTGCCCGAGCCGCCCACCACGCCCAGGATTTCGCCGCGGTAGACGTCGAGGTCCAGGTTTTCGTGCACGACCTGTTCGCCGAACTGGCTGCGCAGGCCGCGCACCTCGACCAGCGTGTCACGCGGTTTGGCGGTTGCGGCCACAGTCACCAGCCCATCTCCATGAAGAACAGCGCGGCGATCGCGTCCACCACGATGACCAGGAAGATCGATTGCACCACGCTTGAAGTGGTGCGCTCGCCCACCGACTGCGCGCTGCCCTGCACCTTGAAGCCCTCGAGGCACCCGATCACCGCGATCAGGAACGCAAAGATCGGCGCCTTGGACAGGCCCAGCCACAAGTAGTGGAGCGGGGTGTCGGTCTGGAACACCGAGATGAACATGGTCGGTGTGATGTTGAGCGCGAGCCAGCACACCAAGCCGCCGCCGACCACGCCGGCCATGACGGCGAGGAACGTCAGCAGCGGCGTCACGATCATCAGCGCCAGCACCCGTGGCAGCACCAGCAGCTCCATCGGATCGAGGCCCATGGTGCGCATCGCGTCGATTTCCTCGCCGACTTTCATCGAACCGATCTGCGCGGTGAACGCGCTGGCGGTGCGGCCGGCCAGGATGATGGCGGTCAGCAGCACGCCGAGTTCGCGCAGGAAAGCGTAGGAAACCAGGTCCACGGTGAACACGGTGGCGCCGTAGCGTTGCAGCGCGGTGGCGCCCAGAAACGCGATCACCGCACCAATCAGGAACGACAGCAGCACCACGATCGGCACCGCGTGCAAGCCGGTCTGTTCCATGTGCGCGATCAACGAGGTGACGCGCCAGCGCCTGGGACGAAGCAGGACGCGCGCCTGCGTTTCCAGCGTCATGCCGATGAACGCCAGCAGTTGCGCGCCGAGATGGCCGACATGCACGACGGCGCCGCCGATGTCGCCCAGCATGTCCACGAAGCCGAAGTTGCGTGGCGGCGGCGGCCGGTGTGCATAGATTTCCGCGACCGCCTCGCTGACGGTGTCGAGCAGGCCGCGCAACTCGTGCGGCACGTCGCGGTCGTGTTCGGCCAGCCATTGCAAGGCCTTCGGACCCAGCGCGACGGCAATCAGGCCGGCGCCGGAGGTATCGACCCGTCCGACATCGTTGAAATCGACGTCGGGACATTCCGGGAGCGCGGGCTTCAGTGCATCGAGTTGCGCTTCCAGCGCGGAAAAATGCTGCAGCGTCCAGTCGCCGGTAAAACGCAGCACGTTTTCGCCGGTCTCCGGCAGCGGCAGCCATTCCACCAAACCGGGCGTCGTCGCGGGCCGATCCATGCGCGCAAGTGTAGCGGTCACCAGCCATAATTGCGGTTTCCCAAAGGCGGATACTGCGATGACGAAGAAGACCGCGCTGAATGCTGTTCACCGCGCCGCCGGCGCGAAAATGGTGGACTTCGGCGGCTGGGACATGCCGCTCAATTACGGCTCGCAAATGGAGGAACACCACGCGGTGCGCCGTGACGCCGGCATGTTCGACGTCTCGCACATGACCGTGGTGGACCTGCGCGGCGCGCGTTGCCGCGAGTTCCTTCGGCACCTGCTGGCCAACGACATCGGCAAGTTGAAGAAGCCGGGCAAGGCTCTGTATTCGTGCATGCTCAACGAGTGCGGCGGCGTGATCGACGACCTGATCACCTACTTTCTCGCCGAAGACTGGTTTCGCGTGGTCGTGAATGCCGCGACCCGCGACAAGGATTTGGCATGGATAGAGAAGCAGGCAGCGGTGTTCGATGTGAAAGTCACCGAACGACCCGAGCTGTCGATGATCGCGGTGCAGGGGCCGAACGCGCGCGCCAAGGTGCTGGCGCTGCTCGATGCCGGTGATCGCGAGCGCGTGGAAAAGCTGGGCCGGTTCGCTGCTGCCGAGGCGCGCGGTCCGGACGGCATGCCGCTGTTCGTGGCGCGCACCGGCTACACCGGCGAGGATGGCTTCGAGATCATCGTGCCGGAAGAAAACGCCGTGGCATTCTGGAACGCGCTGGCCGCAACCGGCGTGCATCCGGCGGGCCTGGGCGCGCGTGACACGCTGCGGCTCGAAGCGGGCATGAATCTGTATGGCCAGGACATGGACGAAGACATCACACCCTGGGAAGCGGGGCTCGCCTGGACCGTATCGCTCGACGAAGGCCGCGACTTCATCGGCCGCGCCGCGCTGGAAAAACAGAAGGCCGGCGGCGTGCCACGTGAACTGATCGGCGTGGTGATGGACGACAAAGGCGTGCTGCGCCACGGCCAGCGCGTCGTCGCCGGCGATGGCGATGGCGAGATCCTGTCCGGCATCTTTTCCCCCACGCTGGGCAAGGCGATCGCCTTTGCGCGGGTACCGGCGGGGGCGCGCGGCGACCTGCGCGTGGACATCCGCGGCCGTGAGCTGCCGCTGCGCGTCGTGAAATACCCGTTTGTGCGTGACGGCAAGCCTTGTGATGGCATATGAATGCAGGGGCCTGCGTGCAGGCGATCCAGTCGCGGGCACGCCCGCTCCTACATTGGCCACGGTTGTAGCTAAAATCACGAACTCTTCGACCAACCAAGGACACGTGTCATGAGCGAGATTCCCGGTGACCTCAAATTCCAGAAGTCGCACGAATGGGTGCGGATCGAGGAAGACGGGCGCGCGCGTGTCGGCATTTCCGATCACGCCCAGGGTTTGCTGGGCGACCTCGTCTATGTCGAACTGCCCAAGGTGGGCGACAAGATCGAAGCGGGTGCCGGTTGTGCGGTGGTCGAATCGGTGAAGGCCGCGTCGGATGTCTATGCACCGGTCAGCGGTGAAGTGGTCGAGGTCAACGAAGGACTCGCCGACAAACCGGAAACCATCAACGAGGACGCGTTCGGTGACGGCTGGTTGTTCGTGGTCAAGCTCGCCGATCCGGACGAAGTCGATGCGTTGCTCGGTCCGGATGATTACGCGGAGCTGATCGAGAACGACGAGAGTTGATGGCGTGTTCGGCGGAATTTGGCGCATCATGCGAAAAAAATTTCGCGCACCGATTTGTCCATCATTCAGGCTGATTCGCCGCGCGCACCCCGCGTCAAGGTTTGCCGTTGTTCTACGTTGAGCATCCATCCGGAATGCGCAACGCTGCAACGCGCGTGTGTCGCGCAGGCCAGTATTCACGCGGGTTTGCGCGGTTGCGCGCAGGCTGCGCCGAGAATGTGTTTGGACGTCTAGACATCCTTCAATGGAATCGCGTCATTGGGCCCGGCGCTGTTCCGTCGCCGCGGGATCGCCGGCATGGCAATCGCAAGGGCTTCATTTGTCGCAAAAAATTGATTGACACCATGTTTGCGCGGGGCTAGCTTTCCGCCCGACGACATGTCGCAAGAAGGAAACATGCCGACTGCCAAGTACATAAAGCCGTACATCGAACACGGTTCCAAATCCGAGAAGGTTCGGAAGGTCACCGTCTCGATTCCGCTGCATGTACTCCGGCTACTTTCCGATGAGCGTACACGTCGTCAAGTGTCCAACCTGCGGCACGCCACGAACAGCGATCTTTTGTGCGAGGCGTTTCTGCATGCGTTCACTGGGCAACCACTGCCAACTGATGAGGAGCTGAGACGAACCATGGCTACCAAGAAAGCTGCACGCAAACCCGCCAAGAAGGCGGCCAAGAAGACTGTCCGCAAGTCCGCCAAGGCGAAGACCGCCACGGCACGCAAGACCGCACGCAAGACGGTGCGGAAGGCTGCGAAGAAAGCAGCGAAGAAGCCGGCACGCAAGCGCGCTGCCAAGAAGACCGCGCGCAAGCGCACCGCGAAGAAGGCCGTGATGGCCAAGACCTCGCGCGCCAGCAAGACCAAGCGTGCGAAGAAGGCGAAGAAGTAAGCACGTCGCAACTGTTTCAAGCTGTCTTTGACACCATAACCACAAGCCTGCCCTCCCCGCGATGCCCAGCGCGGGGATGCGGGCAATCCGCATGGACGTTGGCCCCGGTTCTGCCGGGGCTTTCCGTTTGCGGATCGCGTGCCGGGCCAGCGTTGCCGGCCGAATGGCCGCGGCCGCGTGGCATGGCGTCAACAAGCCCTGGTGTCGACCCCGTCACATCCTGTCGATGGGCTGCGACGCAAACCCGCATGGGGCGGAACGTGGTGATGGGAATGGAACGATTCATGCATGTTCCGGGGAACCGAACCCCTCTCCCTTCGCACACAGGTGGCCCGCATGATCACTTCCGATTCCAGTCGTAGCGAACCCGCTTCCACGGCGCATTTCGGCGCGATGCGCGGGCTCGCCGTTGCCGTGGCCTTGGCGTTGCTGCTGACGGGCTGCGGCAAGGGTCAGGGGCCGGCCTCTTCGGCGCCGGTCGCATCGGCCAAACCCGCGGCTTCGGCGCCCGCATCGGCTGCCCCCGCGGAGCTGCCGGCCGCGACGCCTTCGTCGGCAAGTTCGGCCGCGCAGGCGCAGGCTGCCGCCCAGGCGACGGCCAAATTATCCAGCATGAGCGTGTCCGAATTGCTGTCGGCGGCGCGCGACGCCTACGCGCAACATCGTCTGGTGGCGCCGGCGGGCGACAACGCGATGGAATACTACGAAGCGGTGCTGGCGAAGGATCCGAAAAACCAGGTGGCCAAGGATGCCTTGCGCGAAACCTTCCCGTTTGGCGCCCCCGACGTGGAGAAGGCGATTTCGCAGAACAACTTCGCAGAGGCCAACCGCGAGATCGACGTGCTGTCCAAGGCTGATCCCACCAATTACACGTTGACGTTGCTGCGTTCAAAACTCGATGCGCAGCAGAAACTGCAAGTGCGCCAGCAGCAGCAAGCGCAGCAGAAAGCGCAGCATCAGGCGGAACTCGCCACGGCGCAGCAAGCCGCCGCGGCCAAGGCTGCTGCGGACAAGGAAGCGGCAGCCAAGCTGGCCGCGCAGCAGGCCGTGCAACAGGCGGCAGCGGCGAAGGCTCCGCCGCCGCCGAAACCCGCCGCGGCAACGGCGCCGCCCAAGGCTGCCGGTATCACCCGTGGTGCCAAGATGATGAAAGCTGCAGCGGCGCAGTACCCGCTGGAGGCCGCGCGCAACCAGACCTCCGGGTACGCGGTGGTGGAATTCACGGTGACGTCCACCGGTTCGGTGACCGGCGCGCACGTGGTCAGTTCGTCGCCGCGTCGCGTCTTCGACCAGGCGGCGATCCGCGCGGTCGAGCAATCCACCTACGAGCCCGCGCTGAAGGATGGCGAACCCGCTTCCGCCGTGCTGCAGCGTCGCGTCGATTTCAAGTTTGGTGGCTGAGAAGACACGCGCTCCGCGCGCGTCTTCGGCGAGGCGCGCAGGAGCGCGTCCGAACGCCCCCGGATCAGGTCCGGGGCAGGCTGCGGCGGCCCGCAGGGCGAGCGCCACGGATGGCGCGAGTAGCGATCGGCCATGGATGACCGGGCGAACCTGGCACCATGGATAGTTGTTTGCCGATGATCAGATGCGCGCTGCCACTGGTTCGGCCAAGCGTGGCGAAGCAAGCGATGACTGCGTGGCCCATGGCAACGGATGTCAATGCTTGCGCTTTGCCCGCCGCGTATGCCGCGGCTTGCGTGCAGGGCGCTCCGGCTTGTTGAGTTCCGCCCAGTCCTCGTGCGGCAATCCGAGCAGGTCGTCCAGCAGCATCGGCATCAGGCCGGCCGGTGTGTTGCTTTCGCAATTCCACAGCACCACGACACCTGCGTGGTATTTCGGGAAAAATCCGATCATCGAGCGATAGCCCTTCACCGCCCCGGCGTGGAAGATCAGCGTTTCGCCGGCGTAGTCGTACACGCGCCAGCCCAGTGCATACGAAGCCATCTTCACGCGCGCGCGCCGCCAGTTGGAAAACATCCGCTCGGTCGGCGTATCGATGATGGGCGAATGCAGCACTTCCAGTAACGAGTCGGGCAGCACCATCGGGCGGCCGCCCATTTGCGCGATCAGCCACTGCTCCATGTCGCGGATGCTGGCATTGACGCCCGCCGCGGGCGGTATGTAGAAGTTGTCGTTGGGTTCGTAGGAAACCCATTGCTTGCCGTGCTGATAGTGCGGGCGTGCCCAGTTGCGGCTGTCTTCCAGGCCGTCGCGGCCGTAACTGGCCGTGGTCATGCCGAGCGGCAGGAACAGGTACTTGTCCACCAGCTGCGAAAAGAATTGCCCGGTCTTGGCATAAATGACGTCGCCGATCAGGGAGAAGGCAATGTTCTGGTAGCCATAGCAGCTGCCGGGATCACAGGTGAGCGGCACGGTATCCAGTTTGCGCTCCAGTTCCTGGTAGGGCACGCCATTGGAAAGCAGGTTGTCATACGCGTTGTGCGGCAGCCCGATGCTCTGGCTGAGAATGTCGCGTACGGTGGCTTCCTGCGAAGCGTTGGCGTCGCGCAACTTGAAGAACGGCAGCACGCTCGCGAGGCGCGTGTCCCAGTCGAGCGCGCCCCGGCGCACCAGCAAACCGGTGAGCGCGGTGGCGAAGCCCTTGGACAACGATGCCAGCCGGAACGTCGTATTGGGTTCCACCTTCGCGGCGGTGTTCACATCCGCATAGCCGAGGGTGCGCTCGTAGCGCACCTTGTCGTTGACCACCACCGCAGTGGCGAGTCCGGCCGTGCGGTTTTCCGCGGCAAGCTGATCCAGCCAGTGGTCGTAATCCTTCAGTGCCGCGTCCACACGCGCCGCCGGCAACATCGCCCGCGTGCCGGTGTGCACCACGGTGGGCTCGGGTGGGACGGAGTTGCCGTGGGTCTGGACGGCGGGTGCGCCCAGTGCGAAACCTGAAACGAGGATGCAGGTGAGTCCTGCACAGAAAGCGGGTATGCGCATGCTATGCTCAAATTGTTGTGCGATCACCCGTGATCGCCGCAATGGTGGATTGGCCGCTCGCCGACGCGCCAGGCCTCGTGAAAGCCGGAGCGGCCTTCAATGCCGCGATCCATGGCCGAGAGTCCCGTAGCGCGGCTTTTCACAACGGCTGCTTTGGGCAAAACTTCCAACGGAGGAGAAAACAATGACGGGTCTGATCATCATCCTGATCATCATCGCCATCATTGTGGTTTACCTGATCGCGATCTACAACGGGTTGGTCACGTCACGCAATGCGTACAAGAACGCGTTCGCGCAGATCGACGTGCAGCTTACACGCCGCCACGACCTGATTCCGAATCTGGTCGAGACCGCCAAAGGATATCTTGCGCACGAGCGCGAAACGCTGGAAGCCGTCACGGCTGCGCGCACCGCCGCGGTGAATGGCTTGGCCGCGGCCAAGGCGCAGCCCGGCGATCCCAACGCGATGAAGCAGTTGTCCGGCAGCGAGAACCAGTTGACCCAAGCGCTCGGCCGACTGTTTGCGGTCAGCGAAGCGTATCCGGATCTCAAGGCCAACCAGAACATGATGCAGTTGTCGGAGGAGCTCAGCTCCACTGAAAACCGCGTCGCGTTCGCGCGCCAGGCTTATAACGATTCGGTGATGAACTACAACAACAAGTGCCAGGTGTTCCCGTCGTCCATGATTGCCGGGCCGGCCGGATTCGCACCCGCCGAGCAGCTTGCGATCGACGATCCGGCGAAGCGGGAAGCGCCGAAGGTCAGCTTTGCTTGAGGCAAGCCGCTTGCGTTTTCGCGCGAGCTGCAACGAGTCAGTCGGCGGCCGCGCCGCCTGTAAAGAGTTGCTCGATGCCGGCGGTTTCTCTTTACGCTTTACTCTTTGCAGCGCCGAAGGCGCGACTTGCAGCGAGTGACGCGAGCGACTGACTGATCTCATGGATTTCTTCGCCCAACAAGCCAAGGTCCGGCGCTCCAGCCGCACGCTGGTGTGGCTGTTCGCGCTGGCGGTGTTCGCGATCGTGGTCGCGGTCGACCTGGTCTGTGCGTTCGTGCTCGGCGTTGGGCCGCGGCCGCTGCCCCTGCTTGGCATTGCGGTGGCCGTGGTGGTGGTGATCGGGTTGTGCTCGGCCTATCGCGTGGCCAGTCTCGCGGGCGGCGGCGCCGCGGTGGCACGCGAAATGAACGCGGTCGAAGTTCCCGCCGATACCACCAATCCGCAATGGCGGCGCCTGCGCAACGTGATCGAGGAAGTCGCGATCGCCTCGGGCGTACCGGTGCCCGAAATCTACGTGATGCAGGACGAGTCCGGCATCAACGCGTTCGCGGCCGGCTACACGCCCACCGACGCCGCGGTGTGCGTGACCCAGGGTTGCCTCGACAAGTTGAATCGTGACGAATTGCAGGGGGTGATCGCGCACGAGTTCAGCCACGTGCTGAACGGCGACATGCGCCTCAACATCCGCCTGATGGGCCTGCTGTTCGGCATCATGGCGATCTGGGTGGTCGGGCGTTTCCTGATGTGGGGCGGCTATTTCGGACTTGGCGATGGCAATAGTGGCGGGCGCCGGCGCGGCGGTGGCAGCAGCGGCCAGATCGCGCTGGCCGGCATCGCCCTGCTTGCGATCGGCGCGATCGGCGTGTTCTTCGGCCGCCTGATCCAGGCCGCGGTGTCGCGTTCGCGCGAATCGCTGGCCGATGCTTCGGCGGTGCAGTTCACGCGCCAGACCTCGGGTATCGCCGGTGCGCTGAAGAAGATCGCCGTGTTCGAGGAAGGTTCGGCGTTGCAGACACCGCGCAAGGACGAGGTGCGCCACATGCTGTTCGGGGACGCCGAGCAGCGTTCGTGGTTCGCCACGCACCCGCCCATCACCGAACGCATCAAGGCGCTGGAACCCGGCTTCAAGCCCGAGGAACTGGATGCCTACGTCAAGCAGTGGCTCGCGGCAGGTAACGATCCGGACAACATCGAGCTTCACCCGACGAGGCAGCCGTGGGAAAAAGCTGTGCACGATTTTGCGCGCGCCGATGGTGACGTGGACATCGGTGGTGCCGATCCGGCCACCGCGGGTAGCGGTGCCATCGGCGGGATCGTGCCGGCGCGCGGCGCCGAACTTGCGATCACCGCCGCGGCCGTGGCCGCGCAGGTGGCGTCGCCCGGCACCGACGACTACCGGGCCGCGGCCGACCTGCACGCGCGGATTCCCGCCGCGCTGGCCGCGGCTGCACGCGATCCGCGCGGTGCGCTGGCGGTGGTGTTCGCGCTGGCGATTTCCGAACATCCCGACCTGCAGGCGCAACAGGTGCAATCGGTGGCGCAGGCGTTCGACGCCGCGCTGGGCGGGGCCGTGCAAAGCATGGTCCCGCAGATGGCCGATTTGCATCCGATGCTGCGCCTGCCGCTCGCGCAACTCGCGTTTTCCGTGTTGAAACGGCGGCCGCGTCCGGAAGTCGACCGTTGCGTGAAGACGCTGGATGGCTTGATCCATGCGGATGGCCGTGTGGACCTCGATGAATATTGCCTTGCAAAACTGGTGCAGGCGCAAGTGGTCGCGGCGCTTGATCCCGCGGCGGGTTTCAAGGCAGGGACCCTGAAGCTCACCGATGCGCAGGACGAGCTGCGCGACCTCGCCGCGCTGCTTGCGCATTTCGGCAATGACGACGACGAGACGGCGCAACGCGCATTCCAGGCCGCGATGCATGACGCATTGCCAAGCGCTTCGATCCTGTACGCCTTGCCGGAGGACTGGCAGGCCGCACTGGATCGCGCGCTGGCCACGCTCGATCGGCTTACGCCGGAAGGCAAGCAGTTGACGGTACGCGCGTTGACCCGTGCGATTGCGGCCGACGGCAAGGTCACGGTCGCGGAATCGGAATTGCTGCGCGTGACCTGCGCGGTGCTCGGCTGTCCGCTGCCGCCATTGCTTGCCGACGATGCTGGGTGACGCAGCAGACGCACGCCGGGTCGGAGTGGCGGCGCTGGCGTTTTTCTTCCTGCTTGCCGCCTATTACGTGATTCGTCCGGTGCGCGACCAATTGGCCGGGGCCACCGGCTCGGTCGCGTTGCCGTGGTTCTACGCCGGAACCTTCGTCGCGATGCTTGCGGTCGCGCCCGCGTTCGGCTGGCTTTCCGCGCGACTGCCACGCCGCGCATTGCTGGCTTGGGGCTACGGCTTTTTCATCGCGTGCCTGTTCGCGTTCGTGCCGCTGTTCGCGCAGCAAACACGCATCGGTGTGCGCGCGTTGGGCATCGGCTTCTTCATCTGGGTCAGTATATTCAACCTGTTCGTGGTGTCGCTGTTCTGGAGCCTGATGGCGGACCTGTTCGATGGCGAACACGCGCGGCGCGTGTTCCCGTTGATCGCGCTGGGCGGTGCGTTTGGCGCCCTGGCGGGTCCCGCGTTGACCTCGCTGCTGGTGGAACGCATCGGCGTGGCGCCGCTGCTCGTAGTGTCGGCATTGTTGTTGTTGATCGCGCTGGGCCTGATGCTGCATCTGTCCGCGGCGCATGGTGGCGGACGCGGTGAATCCGCACCCATCGGTGGCTCGATGCTGGCGGGATTGCGCGCGACCTTCGCCGATCCGTTCCTGCGTCTGATGGCGCTGCTGATGCTGTGCTCGGACGGTGTCGGCACGCTTGCCTACGCACTGGTCGCCGACTTCGCCAAGGCCCATTTCGTGGATACCGTAACGCGCACGGCGTTCTACGGGCACATCGATCTTGCGGTGAACCTCATCCAGATGGCGCTGCAGGTCGGGCTGACGCGCTGGATGTTGCCGCGCTTCGGCATCGTCTCGGGACTGGTGCTGCCGGCGGCGGTGAACGTTGCGATGCTGGTGGCGGTGGCGCTGTTCGGCGCCGCACAATTCGGCGTTGCCGGAATCACGCTCGCGCTGATTCCGTTGATGCTGATCGTGACGCGCAGCTTCGCGTATGGCGTCACCAAGCCGGCTTCGGACGCGCTGTACACGCGCACCGCGCGCGAGATTCGCTACAAGGGCAAGAACTTCGTCGAGACCGCGGTGTGGCGCTTCGGCGACGTCACCGTGGCGAGCGGGCTGGACGGCCTGCGCGCGCTGGGCGCTTCGCTCGGGACGATCGGCGCGGTTTCCGCGGCGGCGGCCGGATTGGCCGGCGTGTTCGGCTGGCGTGCGGCAGTGGCGAGCCGTGCGGCAAGGAACGACGCTTAGGGAAGCTCTGATTTTGCTCGTCATCCCGGAATCGCGAAGCGATATCCGGGACCCAGGGCCTTTGCATTTCAGTGCGTTGCGCGAAAGTCGCTGGGTCCCGGCTTTCGCCGGGATGACGAGCAATGGGGTTGGTCGGAGTTTCCTTAGTCGAGCAACGCGCGGCGCAACGCGCGAGCGTGGACGGCGAGTTCGGGAAAGAACGCATCGAAGTGGCGCTGCAACGCCTCGGCGCGATCGCGCAGCGCGGGCAATGCGTCACCCATGGGTGACGGGCGCGAAAGGCGCCGCGCCAGCGCATGGAACACCACGTCGAGGGTGGCGTCTTCGCCATACGCTTCAGGCAAGCCGTGCGCGTGCATCCAGGCGAGGAACGCGCGCAGCGATTCCGGCAATTCCGCCGCGCGCGCGTCGAGCAGCGCCAGCCAGTGATGCGAAAACTGCGGCAGCGATTCTTCGGAGCAATAGCGATGCCATCCGCGCACCAGCAGATGGTCGAACCAGACGTCCAGCACGATGCCCGCATAGCGACGCAACGGCGGCTCGAACGCGTTGCGCGCGGCCACCACTTCGGGATGCGCATCGGTGAAGCGATCGATCGCGCGATGGAAACGCAAACCGGCCTGGCGCGCTTCGGACCATCCGGGATCGGGCCGCCCGTGGATGAAGTCGCCCTGCGCGCTGCCCAACGCGAATTCGACGCCACCGGCGTCGGCAAGCAGGGCATGGGCAAGATGGTTCATGGCTGTTTCCCATTATCATCCACCCATGAGCGACGCCTTGCCGCCGGCCCCGGCCGGCTTCCCAGACGCCCCCGCCACGTTCGCGCTGCCCGGTCCCGCCGGTACGCTGGAGGTGGCGACCGCGGTGCCGGAACCGGACCAGGCGCGCGCCGGCACGGTCGTGATCTGCCACCCCAATCCGCAGCAGGGTGGCACGCTGCGCAACAAGGTCGTCACCATGCTGGAGCGCTCCTTCCGCGAATCGGGGCTCGCCACGGTGCGCTTCAATTTCCGCGGCATCGGTGCGTCCACCGGCGAGTTCGACCATGGCGATGGCGAGAGCGGCGACCTGGTCGCCGTGGCGCAGTGGGTGCGCCAGACGCAGCCGGGCGACGCCTTGTGGCTGGCGGGCTTTTCCTTCGGCAGCTACATCGCGCTGCGTTCCGCACGCTCGCTCGGCGCGGATGCACTCGTCACCGTCGCGCCGCCGGTCGGACGCTACGAATTCGGCGAGCTGGCGATGCCGAGCTGCCCGTGGCTGGTGGTGCAGGGCGAAGATGACGAAGTGGTGGACCCGCAGGGGGTGTTCGACTGGGTCGCAACACTCGACCCGCAGCCAACGCTGATCCGCATGCCCGAAACCGGGCACTTCTTCCATCGGCGATTGATGGATCTGCGTGGTGCGGTGAAGAATGCCGTTCGCGCTTGGCTGCCACCACCCAAGGCCGCCGGCTGAGCGTGGACGCGTCGACTTCGGGTCGCGATCCCGAACCACCTAGTGTCCTGTACGCCCGTGGCGTTGCCGAAGACCGCTGGCAGGACGATCCCGCGCAACGCACGGCGCTTGCGGCCTTCGATCGCCTGCATACGGCGTTGTTGGCGCCGGCGCCAAGCGTGTTCGCACGCCTGCGCGCGCGCGTTGCCGGGCGCGCGCAACCGCTGCGGGGCTTGTACCTCTGGGGCGCCGTTGGCCGCGGCAAGACCATGCTGATGGACCAGTTCGTCGCTTCGCTGCCGCAGGGCATCGCGCTGCGCGTGCATTTCCATCGCTTCATGCTCGACGTGCAGGCCAAGCTGCGCGCGCTTGGCGAGGTGCGCGATCCGCTGCCGCGGGTCGCGGCCGATATCGCCACACGCACGCGGGTGTTGTGCCTTGACGAGTTCATGGTGACGGACATCGGCGATGCGATGATCCTGCACGGCTTGCTGCGCGCGCTGATGGAGGATGGGGTCACGCTGGTCACCACGTCGAACACGCCGCCGCGCGACCTGTACCGCGACGGCCTGCAGCGTGAGCGGTTCCTGCCTGCGATCTCGCTGCTGGAGGAACGCTGCGAAGTGCTGGAACTGGCCTCGCCGCACGATTGGCGCCTGCGTGCGCTGACGCGGGCGCCGGTGTACCTGACACCCGACAATGCGCATGCCGAGGCGGCCCTGGCGGGTCTGTTCCCGGAGTTGGCGCAGGCTTCGATCCGGCATGGCGTTGAGCTGCTCATCAACGAGCGCGCATTCCGCGCGCGCGGAGTCGGCACGCAAGCCGCGTGGTTCGATTTTGCCGCGCTGTGCGACGGCCCCTACGGTTCGGCCGATTACATCGAGCTGGCGCGGATGTATCCGGCGATCCTGATCTCCCGCCTGCCGCAGTTCACCCCCTTCAACGAAGACGCTGCGCAGCGCTTCGTGCACCTGATCGACGAGTTGTACGACCGCCGCGTGAAGCTGGTGGTGGCCGCACAGGTGCCGGTGGTGGAGCTTTACGACGGCACGCGCCTGCGCGGCGAGTTCGCGCGCATCGAGAGCCGCCTGATCGAGATGCAGAGCAGGGAATACCTGGCGGAAGCCCATCGCCTCGATTCGCCGGAATAGTTCAGGTTCATGCGGCATCATGTAGCCTGCGCCGCTCGCAACGGCGCCGAGGCTTCACAACCGTTGTCGAATTGCCCCCGCCTCGATCGTCATTGATGCATGCACCAACGACGAGGCATGCCCGTGACAACTGTCATCCGCAAAGCCATGACATCCGGCCCTTTCGACATCAATGCAGTCCTTGCACAATGGCCTTGCCGTAAATACAATACCGCGCAGTTCAGTTAAGCAGCTCGCCTTTCCGGCGCCTTGCAGAACGCTTCAGACCGTTTCCGCCTGAATGACGCACCCCATGACTCCATTCAAGTCTGCCGCAAGGCGGGCCACCCTGACGATGACTGTTCTGGCGCTTGCCGGGTGCGCGGTCGGCCCGAATTTCCGGGTTCCGGCCGCGCCCGCCGTCGACCGCTACACCGCCGCGCCCCTGCCGCAATCCACGGCCACCGCCGACACGGCCGGTGGCGACGCACAACGCTTCCTTGAAGGCGAGAACGTGCCGCAACGCTGGTGGACCACGTTCGGCAATGCCGAACTGGATCGCCGCGTGCAGCAGGCGTTCCAGCACAGCCCGTCGATCACGGCCGCGCAGGCCGCGTTGCGCCAGGCCGAGGAAACCGCCAAGGCTGCGGGGGGCAGCCTGTTCCCGTCGCTGGACGCGAACGTCGGTGCCACCCGCGCCAAGGAACCCGCCGCGCAAACCGGTATCGGCAAGGCGCTCGGCCCCTACACCGTCTACAACGCGGGTGTCAGCGTCGGCTACGTGTTCGACATTTTCGGCGGCGTGCGCCGTGGCATCGAGGCCCAGCAAGCGCAGGCCGACGTCAGCCGCGCACAACTCGACGCGACTTATCTGACGCTGGCGGCCAATGTCATCACCGCGTCGCTGCAGGAAGCGTCCTTGCGCGAACAGGTCAAGGCCACGCAGGAGATCGTCGATTCGCTGAAGCAGGAACTCGACATCGCGCAGAAGCAGCAGGCGATCGGCGCGAAGTCGCTCTCCGACACGCTTGCCGTGCGCTCGCAACTCGCGGCGACCGAAGCAACGCTGCCACTCTTGGAGAAGCAGCTTTCGGCGACGCAAAACCAACTCGCGACGTACCTGGGTGTCACGCCGGCGCAATTGAAAATGCAGCCGGTGACCTTGGCCGACGTCACGCTGCCCGCCGATGTCCCGGTCAGCCTGCCATCCACTGTGGTCGCGCAGCGCCCTGATATCCGTGCCGCCTCGGCCCAGTTGCACGCCGCGACCGCTGCGGTCGGCGTCGCGACCGCCGACATGCTGCCCAAGCTCACCTTGAACGGCAGCCTGACCAGCCAGTCGCTCACCGAATCGGGCTTGCTCGCCGCGGGCAGCGGCGGTTGGTCCATCGGCCTCGGTTTGCTGCAGCCGCTGTTCCACGGTGGCCAGTTGCTGCATCAGAAGCGCGCCGCCGAGGCGGGCATGGATGCGGCGCTGGCGGATTGGCAACAGACCGTACTCGTCGCGTTCCAGAACGTGGCCGATTCGCTTCAAGCGCTCGATTACGACGCGCAATCGCTGCGTGCACAGAGCGTTTCCGAACGCGACGCCGACAAGCTGTTGTCGCTGACGCGCGCGCAGTACCGGGTCGGTGCGATCGATTACCTGACCCTGCTGTCCGCCGAACGCCAGTACCAGCAGGCCCGCATCGCCGAAATCGTTGCGCGTACCTCGCGCCTCGCCGACACCGCCGCGCTGTATGCCGCGCTGGGCGGAAGTTGGGACGGTGGCGCGCAAATCTCAGAAGCCAATCAAGCATCGAAGCGATAATCCCATGAACACATACGCAACTTCCGCGCGGCCCAAGCAGCGCAAGCGCCTGATCATCGTGATCATCGCGGTGCTGATCCTGTTCGGGCTGCTGATCGGCTTCAACACCTTCAAGGGCATCATGATCGGCAAGTTCATGAAGTCCATGGCCAACCCGGCGCAGACGGTCAGCACCATGACCGCCGGGTACCAGGCATGGCAGCCACACATCGATGCGGTCGGCAACGTGCGCGCGGTGCACGGCGCCGATCTCGCGTTCGATGTCGCGGGCCTAGTCGAAAGCGTGGACGTGAAATCCGGCATCGACGTCAAGAAGGGCCAGGTGCTGGTCAAGCTGGTCGACGCCGATGACCGCGCCAAGCTGGCTGCGCTGCAGGCCACCGCGCAACTGGCGGCGTTGACGGCCGGTCGCTCGAAGCAGCAGTTGGCGGTGCAGGCGATCAGCAAGGCGCAATACGACACCGACATGGCCAACCTGAAAAGCGCGCAGGCCAACGTCGCCGCGCAGCAGGCGCTGGTCGACAAGAAGACGCTGCGGGCGCCGTTCGCGGGCCGCATCGGCATCATCACCGCCAACCCCGGCCAGTACATCACCGTCGGCAACACGGTGGTGACCTTGCAGCAGCTCGATCCGGTGTACGTGGATTTCACCGTGCCGCAGTCCTCGCTGGCGGTGCTGCGCAACGGCGGCAATGTCGAAGTGACCGCCGACGCGTTCAAGGGCAAGGCGTTCACCGGCAAGATCAGCGCCACCGATCCCAAAATCGACCTCTCGACGCGCAACGTCGGTGTCGAGGCGACCGTGGCCAATCCCGACAAGCTGCTGGTGCCGGGCATGTTCACGAAGGTCGCGGCGGACTCGGGTAGCTCCCAGCGTTACCTGACCCTGCCGCAGACCGCGATTTCGTACGCGCCGTACGGCGACACGGTGTTCGTGGTGCGCCAGGGCCAGCCGCCGGCATCGGGTGACGATGGCAAGCCGGCCAAGGCTTCCGCGAATGCAGCGAGGGACAAGAATGCTCCGGATCATTACGTGCAGCAGGTGGTGGTGACGGTGGGTCAGACCCGCGGCGACCAGGTGGCGGTGCTGTCCGGCATCAAACAGGGTGACGTGGTCGTCACCAGCGGCCAGTTGAAGCTCAGGAACGACACGCCCGTGAACATCAACAACAAGGTGCAGCCCGCGTTCAGTCCGAATCCGCATCCAACAGAACAGTAGGAGCCTGCGTGCACGCGACGGTCGCGAGCACGCTCGCTTCTGCGTGCAGCAAAATGAAACCATGCGCGAAACCTTGACATGAAATTCACCGACCTCTTCATCAAACGCCCGGTACTCGCTGCCACGATCAGCCTGCTGATCCTGGTGCTGGGTTTGCGCGCGGTGACGACCTTGCCGATCCGCCAGTATCCCAAGACGGAAAGCGCGACCATCGTGGTGCAGACCGTCTACTACGGCGCCGACGCACAAACCATGGGCGGGTTCATCACCCAGCCGCTGGAGCAGGCCATCGCGCAGGCGCAGGGCATCGACTACATGACCTCGTCGTCGACGCCGGGCGTGTCGCTGATCAGCGTGACGCTGCGCCTCAACTACGACGGCAACAAGGCGCTCACCGAAATATCGGCGCTGGTCAACTCGGTGAAAAACCAGTTGCCGCAGGCGGCGCAGCAGCCGGTGATCACCCTGCAGACGGGCGAGCAGGTCGCGTCGATGTACCTGGGCTTCTCGTCGAAGACCCTGGCCTCCAACAAGATCACCGATTACCTGACCCGCGTGGTGCAGCCACAGTTGAGCGCGGTCGAGGGCGTGCAAAGCGCCGAGATCATCGGCGCGCGTACCTTCGCGCTGCGTGCATGGCTGGACCCCGTGAAGATGGCCGCGCATGGCGTCACCGCTAGCGACGTCAACCAGGCGTTGGCGGCGAACAACTATCTTTCGGCCATCGGCACCACCAAGGGCCAGATGGTCAGCGTCAACCTGACCGCGGCCACCGACCTGCACACGGTCGATGAATTCAAGGACCTGGTGGTGAAGGCCGACGGCGCCAACGTGGTGCGCCTGAAGAACGTCGCCGACGTCCAGTTGGGCGCGGAAGACTACAACTCCGAGTTCTCGTTCGACGGCCAGCACACCGTGGCGATCGGCATCAAGGCCGCGCCGGACGCCAACGTGCTGGACGTGATCGCGCGCGTGCGCAAGGTGTTCCCGCAGATCCAGTCGCAATTGCCGGCCGGGTTGTCGGGCAACATTGCCTACGATGGCACCGACTTCATTCGCGCATCGATCAGCGAGGTGGTGCAAACGCTGGTCGAGACGCTGTTGATTGTCGCCGTCGTCATCTTCCTGTTCCTCGGCACCCTGCGTTCGCTGCTGATTCCCTTGCTGGCGATGCCGTTGTCGTTGATTGGTGCGTTCCTGGTGATGCTGGTCTTTGGCTATTCGATCAACCTGCTGACGCTGCTCGCGTTGGTGCTGGCGATCGGCCTGGTGGTGGACGACGCGATCATCATCGTCGAGAACGTCGACCGCCACATGAAGGACGCGCATTCGCCGCTCAAGGCGGCGCTGCTGGCCGCGCGCGAACTGGCCACGCCGATCATCGCGATGACCATCGTGCTGATCGCGGTGTACGTCCCGGTCGGCTTCCAGGGTGGTCTGACCGGAGCACTGTTCACCGAGTTCGCGTTCACGCTCGCCGGCGCGGTGGTCATCTCGGCGATCATCGCGCTGACGCTGTCGCCCATGCTGTGCTCGAAGGTGCTGCGCGAATCCGATCACGAAAAGCCCCTCGTCAAGCGCATCGACAAGGTCTCGGACTACGTGCGCGAGCGCTATCGCCGCATGCTGCATTCCTCGCTCGACACCTGGGTGGTGGCGATCGTATTCGGCGCGCTGATCCTTGCGGGCAACGCCTACCTGTTCAAGACCGCGAAATCCGAACTGGCGCCGCAGGAAGACCAGGGCATCGTGCTGGCGCAGACCCAAGGTCCGCCCAACGCGACCATCACCCAGATGGGGATGTACACGAAACAGGTGTTCGACATCGCCAAGTCGCTGCCCGAATATACCCACGCGTTCCAGTTCACCGGCATACCTGCGGTCAACGGCGGGTTTACCGGCATCATGCTGAAGCCTTGGGGCGACCGCAGCCGCAGTGCCACCGAGATCCAGCAGGCCATCCAGCCCAAGCTCGATGAAATCGCCGGCGCGCGCATGGCGGTGTTCCAGTTCCCCTCGCTGCCGGGCGCGTTCGGCCTGCCGGTGCAGTTCGTGATCAAGACCACCGAGCCGCTGCAGAACCTCGACGATGTCGCGCACCAGGTGCTGGCGAAGGCCCAGGCATCCGGCATGTACTTCTTCGTCGACTCGGACCTCAAGATCGACCAGCCGCAGGCGACCGTCACCCTCGACCGCGACAAGGTGGCCGCGCTCGGGATGACGCAACAGAGCGTGGGTGCCGCGTTGTCGGCGGCGCTGGGCGGCAACTACGTCAACTACTTCTCGATTTCGGGACGCGCGTATCGCGTGATCTCGCAGGTCGCGCAGGTGGATCGCCTGAATCCTGCACAGCTCGACAGCTACTACATCAAGACGCCATCGGGCGGCATGATCCCGGCTTCGACCGTGGCGCACCTGACCTACCAGACGGTGCCGGAATCGATCAACCACTTCCAGCAGTTGAACTCGGCCACGATCTCCGGCGTGATCGCGCCCAGCGTGTCGCTGAGCCAGGCGCTCGCGTTCATGCAGGACACGTTGGCGCAAGTCGCGCCGTCGGGTTACACGGCGGATTACGCCGGCCAGTCGCGCCAGTTCATGCAGGAGTCGGGCGGCTTCCTGTTCACGCTGATGTTCGCGATCATCATCGTGTTCCTGGCGCTGTCGGCGCAGTTCGAGAGCTTCCGCGATCCGCTGGTGATCCTGGTGGCGGTGCCGATGGCGACGTTCGGCGCGCTGCTTTTCATCAACCTCGGATTCTCGTCGCTCAACATCTACACCCAGGTGGGCCTGGTGACGCTGGTCGGCCTGATCAGCAAGCACGGCATCCTGATGGTGGAGTTTGCCAACCAGCTGCAGCGCGAGCATGGATACAACAAACGCGATGCGATCGAGGAAGCCGCTGCCGTGCGTTTGCGTCCGATCCTGATGACGACGATGGCCATGGTGCTGGGCGTGGTGCCGCTGGTGTTCGCCGGTGGCGCGGGCGCGGCGGGCCGCCACGACATGGGCCTGGTGATCTTCACCGGCCTCTCGATCGGCACGCTGTTCACCCTGTTCGTGGTGCCGGCGGTGTACCTGATATTGGGTGAGACCCACAAGGTCGAGCATGAGGGATCCGATGACGCTGACGACATGGAGTCGTTGCCGCAGCCGGAACCGCAGCCGCACTGAACGGTTTGATGGATGCGATCGACGGGGCAGCGCAAGCTGCCCCGTTTTCGTTGGAGCGTCTCGCAATCCGCGTGCGTTGCCGTCCGGCGGTGCTATCGTTCGCGTTCGCACGTTGCGCGCAACCCGTCATGTCCGAAGCCACCGCCACCGTCTTCAACCACAACGTTGCCGCGCAACATCCCGGTGCCCGCACCGATGCGGAGCCGCCGGTCAAGCACATCGTCGTGGTCGGCGGCGGCACCGCCGGCTGGATGACCGCGCTGCTGCTGGCGAACTCCGCGTACGGCGCACGTCTCAAGGTCACGGTGCTGGAATCGCCGCAGGTCGGCGTGATTGGGGTCGGCGAAGGTTCCACGCCGTGGCTGCGCGGTTTCTTCGAGGGCCTCGGCATCGAGGAATCCGAGTGGATGCCGGAATGCCATGCGACCTACAAGGCCGGCATCACGTTCGATGGCTGGTCCACGCGGCCGGGCTACGAGAGCTACTTCCATGCCTTCGCGTCGATGCTCGACAACATGACGATGGCGCCATTCATCGACAACGTGCACGCGCGGCTCGATCGTGCCGACGTGCATGCGCATCCGAACCGGTTTTTCATTTCCGCGCGGCTGGCGCGCGAGTGCAAGGCGCCGCGTCCGCAGGCCAGCTTTCCGTTCGACGTGTGGTACGGCTTCCATTTCGATTCGGTGCTGCTGGGGAAATTCCTGCAGAAGAAGGCGGTGGAACGCGGCGTGCGGCACGTCGCCGGGCACGTCACCGATGTGCAGTTGACGGAATCCGGCGACATCGCGTCACTCGCGCTCAAGGACGGCGGCATGCTGGCCGGTGACTTCTACGTCGATTGCACGGGTTTCGCATCGCTCCTGATCGGCAAGGCGCTCGGAACACCGTTCGTGTC
>Ga0207707_10000853_pt1 | contig 29717 bp, 30 predicted proteins | sample KBSC83BmetaG_FD_184336 | JGI IMG/M metagenome (GOLD analysis project Ga0207707, IMG submission 184336) | Corn rhizosphere microbial communities from Kellogg Biological Station, Michigan, USA - KBS C8-3B metaG (SPAdes) (version 2) | ecosystem: Host-associated > Plants > Roots > Rhizosphere ... | reverse complement strand
GGGGGGGGGGGGGGGGGGGGGGGGGGGGGGGGGGGGGGGGGGGGGGGGGGGGGGGGGGGGGGGGGGGGGCGGTGGGAGTCCGCAACACGCGTGTGCAGACGATACCGAAACAGCGCCGGTCGCAAGACCGATACCGAATCCGAGTCCCACGACCGAAACAATCACAAAAGCGCCGATCGCAATCGAGCGTTTAGAGACGGTCAGGTATGAGCTGATTTTATTGAAGTCCATATGTTTTGTAATGCTTGTAAGTTGGTGAAATAAGTGCCCCTGCCATGCCTCTCGGCACAGCGTATCAAAGGGTGGGCGGCGGGCAACATGGTGTTGCCCGCTCCCTGCCCGGTTCAGAAGTAGAAGTTACTGACGATTGTTCGGCGTCACGACCTCGTGGTAGTGGCCACGCGGCACATCAGCGGCGTTTTCTTGCTGCGTGATGTTGTAGAAATATGCGAACATCCGGTACTTACCGAACGCGTACATACTCTTTGCCATGAAGCAGAACGTGACGCTCGTCTCGGGTGGCCAGAACGGGTCAATGAAGATCCGGCAGTGACCCGAAGGACACACAGGCTCCCCATTCTCCCGCACGATCGTGAGATAGAGCGGCGGCGTAGTGCCGGGCTGAACGTCAGCCGGCCATACCACGGGGCGCGAGCCCGTCATAGCTTCGCAGCCATAACAGTACCGCACGAGGCCGAGGGTCTCGTGGGTCTCGAGGTCTACCGCGTGGGGCGGGCACGTTTTACTGGCAAGCACACGATTGACGTCTGCCAGAGTGCCCCCCTGCTGATAGAACTCGGCCTGCACCATGGAAGGCTTGGGGACGTTGTCGTTCCCGCGCGTATCCACGTCGTAGCTGAAGCAGTGCGGTTCCGGCGGTGCTTTGACGATCGTCTTGTAGATCGTCTCCGTCTTGCGGATCACCTTTACCGGAGTCGCAGGCCGCGTCTTGCCGTAGAGGTTGCGGCAGACCACCGGGATGCCGGAGGTCCACACGGTTCCATTCCACTCGACGCTCCACTCCTCGGAAGGAGCAGAGTATTCCATGACCTCCTTGATAGGAGGCTTGTCGAACGCGACCGGCACATGGTGCCAGAGTTCGCGTGGACCGGAACGCATGAAGTCGAGCACGTCGCCGTTGGTGACATGCGCGACCTTGCCGGCGTGCTTCATTTCGGTCGCCATCAAAGCGATGACTTCCTTCGGCCAGCCAGCTTCGCGCATCACGCGCGGAGCGTCTTCGATGGCCGCACCACGATTCTCGTATGCCTTGTCCACACCGAAGTGCTTCCAGACATGCGCGTTTGCCGGTACCGCTCCCACCATGACAGTGATGAGCAGCGCGACGAGTCCGATGAAACTTTTCATCGTAATTCTCCCTTCTAGCGCGCTCGTATGAGCGGCTTTGCTTGGTTGGTTTCGTGTACTGTGCCCCTTCTCCTTTTACAGAGTCGAGCGGTGGCCCTACATAACAATCTTTCGATTATTTGCAGAAACCCACACGAGCTCGAGATTAGCTCGAGAGCGCGTGGCTTTCAACAAGTGTCGCCGAGACGACGAAGCGGTCCGATTTGGTCGCGAAGGAGTTGCAGGTCGCGAGCGTCAGGTGCTGCTTGCCGTCCTGGGTAAGTGGGATGGCACCCGAGTCCGCGTTCTCCTGCTGTACCGTGTCCACAGCATAGGTGTACACGCGGTCCGATGAAGAAACGGTGATGAGGTCTCCGGCTTTCAGGTTCTGGATGCCGTCGAACGTCTTGTACGCCTGGTTGTGCACGATAGGCAGGTAGCTCGAGTGACCGAACAGGATCACGTTCCCGTTCTGCCCCAAGAGCGCCGACGTCGGATAGCGGACCGCACCCGTAAGCAGATACTGGTCGAGCGTATCCACATTCGTCGAAGTCGGATTGCTTATCGTCGCATTCAGGCCGATTGCCGGCACCGAGATCTTCGTCGGCGCTTCGCCGGAGAGTGATACGAAGGCCTGCACCGCGTCGGGCGACTGGAGGTCTGAAAGCGTCGTCGGCACCGGTGTGGTCGGCGCCGGCGCATCGGGAATCCAGTCGAACCAGATCATGACCGACAGGGTGAGGAAAAGCACCACCATGAAGGTCACGAGGAACTGGAAACGCACCGCCCATGCATGCTGGGCGGCACGTACGAGACGTACGGCTAGATTTATCGCGCTCATATGGTCTCACATATAAATACACCACTAACCTATGTTTGTCAATAGGCGGCTGATTCGGACATACCTGCCAGGATTTGACAAATAATATAGCGTGTGGTAAACAGCCTTATATGCAGCAAACGACAATTACCACTGAAAAGACCCCCGCCCGCGGCGCAGCCATGGGTACGCTCGCCGTGGTGGGCTTTATCGTACTTATCCTTATCGGTATCGTGCTCGCCATCTGGGCAGCGCGCTATATCCCTCTCGCCTTCAGCGGCGCGACGAATTCGACTACCGGCAACTCGCTCACGACCGTGCCTTCCACTACCCTTTCATTCGACACTTCGAGCACGGTGACGTCGACCACGACCGCTACCACGACGGACTACACCGTCCCGGCAGCACCGACGCAGACCGCGCAGGTTGGTGCTACGCAGTACCAGCCGACCCAGTACCAGACCATGGCGTACCCGTATTACGTCCCGGGCTCGACCCAGGTCCAGGTCCCGGTTTCTAACTACGGCCTCTCGAACCTCACGGTGAAGATCACTGACGTCGGGTACTTCGACCGCGACAACCACTTCGTCTCCGACAATTCCATGAATTCCGACGACGAGCTCGTCGTGAAGATCCTCGTCACGAACACGGGCACCAACTCGACCGGCAGCTGGAACTTCCACGCGGTCATCCCGACCGACAACGACAAGTCGTTTGATTTCGACCAGGATGAGCCGTCGCTCGCTCCGGGCGCCACCCTTCCGCTTACGCTCGACCTCACCCGCGGCAAGCTTGCCACCGGCAACAACCAGCAGGTGAAGGTCACCGTCGACGCGAACCATGAGGTGAACGAGTCGAACGAGAACGACAACACCGACACCGCCGACTTCGACGTCCGCAAGTAATCTCCATAAGAAAACCGCCGCCTCTTTCGAGGCGGCGGTTTTCTTTTTACTTAGACGTCGAGGTTCGCGAGCTTGGCGTTGCTTTGGATGAACGACTTGCGGCTCGGGACATCGTTGCCCATGAGCACGTCGAAGATGCGATCGGCATCCTGTGCGTCGTCGATGGTCACTTGCTTCAGCACACGGTTCGCCGGGTCCATCGTGGTCTCCCAGAGCTCTGAAGGGTTCATCTCTCCCAGACCTTTGTAGCGCTGCACGCGCGCTTTCGCAGTTTTCTTTACGATCGTCTCTTCGGCTTCGGTCTCATCGGCGCCCGTGTCATCACCCTCGTCTGCAGCGACGACTTCATTCACGGCGACGCCCATGTCTTTCAGCTCCCTATCGCGCTCGGCATCGGTGTATGCGTAGCGAACGTCCTTGCCCTTGGTGATCTTGAAGAGCGGTGGCTGCGCGATGTAGATGAACCCACCATCGATAATCGGGCGGAAGTGGCGGTAGAGGAGCGTGAGCAGAAGCGTGCGGATGTGCGCACCGTCCACATCGGCATCGGTCGCGATGATTATCTTGTGGTAGCGCAACTTGTCGATATCGAACACGTCACCTATCGCAGTGCCGAGCGCGATGACGAGGTTCCTAATCTGCTCGGAGGCGAGCATCCGGTCTAGACGCGCGCGCTCAATATTCAAAATCTTTCCGCGCAGCGGGAGTATCGCCTGCGTGCGGCGGTCGCGGCCGGTCTTGGCGCTGCCACCTGCGGAGTCTCCCTCTACGATGAACAGCTCTGCCTCCGCTGGCGACTTCACCTGGCAGTCCGCGAGCTTACCCGGGAGCGTCATGCCCTCGAGCGCACCCTTGCGCAGCACCGAGTCCTTCGCGGCCTTCGCAGCCTTGCGGGCCTTGAGCGCGAGCAGCACTTTGTTCACGATGGCCTTCGCGTCGTCTGGGTTCTCTTCGAGGAAGCTGGCGAATGCCTCGCCGAACACCGTGGCGGTCGCACCCTGCGCTTCCATGCTCCCGAGCTTCGACTTGGTCTGACCCTCGAACTGGATTTCCGGAAGCTTCACGGACACCACTGCCGTGATGCCTTCGAGCACATCGTCTCCCGTGAAGTTTTCGTCTTTCTCTTTGATGATGTTCGCGGTGCGGCCGTAGGTATTGAGCGTGCGCGTGAGCGCCGTCTTGAAACCGGTGATGTGCGTGCCGCCCTCGCTGTTGTAGGTGTTGTTCGCGAACGCGAGGATTCTCGGAGTAATGTCGTCCACGTACTGGAGCGCGACTTCCACCATCACGCCGTCGGCTTCCTTGTCGATATAGAAAATATTCTTGTGCACCGCTTCCTGGTGTTTGTTGTTGAACGCGACGAGCGACTTGAGGCCGCCCTCGAAGTAGAACGTCATCGACGGCACTTCGAGCCCGAGCTCGCGGAGGTAGAAGACGTTCTCCTCGTTCGCGGCGAGCGTGTTCTCGCGCGCGTCGATGACGGAGATACGCACGCCCTTCACGAGGTACGCCTGCTGGCGCAGGTGCGCGATGATCTTGTCCCAGTTCCACTTCACGCCATCGGTGAAGATGGAGTCGTCTGGGCGGAACGCGATGATGCTGCCGTGGAGTTTGCTCTTTCCTATCTGCTTCACCTTCCCCTGGGGCTTACCGATCTTGTACTCCTGCTTGTGGATGCCGCCTTCCTGGTGCACCACGACCTTCGCATGAGTCGAGAGTGCGTTCACCACGGACGCACCCACGCCGTGGAGACCTCCTGAGACCTTGTAGCCGGAATCTGCACCGCCGAACTTACCGCCCGCGTGGAGCGTGGTCATGATGGTCTCGAGCGCGCTTACCTTAGTCTTGGGGTGGATGCCGACCGGGATACCGCGGCCGTTGTCGGCGACGCGCACGTAGCCACCCGGAAGGAGGGCTACCTCGATGTCGTCTGCGTGCCCGCCCATGGCCTCGTCGCGGGAGTTGTCGAAGATCTCCCAGATAAGGTGGTGGAGGCCATCGGGACCCGTGGTACCGATGTACATTCCTGGGCGCTTACGGACGGGCTCGAGACCCTCGAGCACCGTGATGCTTGAGGCATCGTACGCCTTAGCGGCCTTTGTTTTAGGCTCTTTTTCGGAGTTCTTAGCCATGGTTTCTTACCCGTATTTTAGCATATTACGAGGACCGAGTCAGGGCGAACAAGCTTGCGTATAAGGTACTTCCGTGTTTCCCTGATGCCTAGAAACAGGAGGCACACATGAGTAGTGACTGGACTCAACTGATTTCATTCATCACCTGGAAAGGACCGCAGCTCGACGACGAAGACACATTCGCACTCCGTGCGGTTGCGATCGAATATCAGAAGAAGAGTAAGGATGGAAAGTTCACTTTCACCCACCCTCACGCCGTGGGCACTATCGAGGACAAAGGGGTAAGTACCCTACCTGGGTTGCGCGGCACGTTGTTCGATGTAGAAATTGCCGGCGTAGCTGGCACGAGCACCGCGACATTCGTTCTGCCCTTCAACGCCGAGGCGTTCGATATCGAGACCGCCGCGATAGGTCTGATCAGATATCGCGAAGGTGCCGTCGAGCAACGCATCATGCGTGATCCTAAAAATCGCTTTGGACGCAAACAAGGAGAGACTGTGAACTAATTCGCGCCTGCGAACGGAAGCACCTGTGATGCTTCATCGCAGGCGCTTTCGTTTTATCTCGTGCGGGTGATGATGACGCCTGGAACGGCGTCCGGCCAGACCGCGAGCTTTTTTATAGAGACGGTGATTTCCTTGGCGCGGGCGTCGGTGAATATCGCAGTGGCGATGTCTTCAGCGAGAGCCTCCACCAAGTAATAGCTGCGGTCTTTGAATACGTTCTCTACCGAACTGCGTAGGAAATCGAAATCAATGGTGTCGGGCAGTTTGTCCGACTTCCCCGCCGCACCGATATCGCACCCCACTTTGAGCGATACTTCGAACTCCTGCTCCACGTGGCGCTCGTGCTCGTGGTGGCCGTGTATGCCGCTTATCTTGAAATTATCGAGGGTGACGTAATCCATGTTTACCCAAGGTGCGCCGAGTCGTTCCAAGAGATGAGTTGCCAGCCGAATTCTGGATTAGTATTACGCACGTACGTGATCCCGGTATTGCTGGTAATCATATGCCGGAAGAACTGATTTATGTGCGGCGGGTTGAACTCTTCGCCAAAGAGGATCACCCCGGTAAGCACGCGTAGGAATGCGCCGTGCATGACGACGCAGATGCGTTCTGCCGGATGCTGCGCGAGAAGTTCGAGAGCGGCCATAGCACGCGCTTTGAGTTCTGCGAACGTCTCTTCATCTGCGACGCGATGGTCTGGGTTCCCGTTTCGCTCGGTCATTTGATCATGGAGCGCCATCACTTCGGGATCGTCCTTGTGTCGCCCAAATATTGCGCTCGGTTCGCGCCACTCTATGAACAAGTCGCTCGGTTCAACCGTGAGCCCCGTGCGATCAGAAATGGCCTGTGCGGTGTCGAGCGCGCGGGTATAACTACTCGACACGAGTGCGGCGGGCTTTATCCGCTCTACCCGCTCGGCAACAAGCTTGGCCTGCTGCTTCCCAAGCTCTGTGAGCATGGACGCAGCGCCGTGGAAGAACCCGGTCGCGTTACTATCGGTCTCCCCATGGCGAACGAAATAGACATGTTTCTCCATAGCCACACTATACCCATTTCTGCTACACTCGGCATCATGGACATCAAGATAGACAGGACGGACGAGATGCGGCTCCGGGCGGAACTAGAGGCCCGCACCGACTTCGACGCCGCCCGTATGAAGCGGTACCTCGCTATGCCGGACCTCTCCCGCACGCCGGGCTCGCCCCTGTATGAAATAGTGCAGCGCGTGAAGGCAGCGCCCTCATTCCAGGGCTTCGACGACATCGAGATACCGGAAATAGTTCCGACCTCCATCCTCTTCGACCTCTTCGACTTCCCCGCCGACCACCCGGCGCGCAGTGCGAGCGACACCTACCTCGTGGACGATAAGAACGCGCTGCGCACCCACGATACGGTGTTCTGGTACTACTACCTGAACCAGCCCGAGATTAAGGAGCGCATCGCACGCGGGGAAAGCATGGGGGCGCTGTGCTACGGCAAGGTCTATCGCAAGGACGAGATAGACAGCCGCCACATGAACACCTTCCACCAGATGGGAGCGTGGTACATCGCGCCCGATTCTGTCCCGGTGACGGAAGAAGACTTGAAGAAAGTGTTCGCAGATATCGTGCATTCGGTGTTCGGCCCTACCACCGAGTTCCGCGTGAACCTGGATAATTTCCCTTACACCGACCCGTCGTTCGAAGTAGAAGTGAATGTGAAGGGCACCGCTGCAGAAGGCCCCGCCAAGGGCGAGTGGCTCGAGATACTCGGAAGCGGCATGCCGAAAAAAACCACGCTCTCGAAGCTCGGGCTTGAGGGCTACCACGGCTGGGCGTTCGGATTCGGCATCGAGCGACTCGCCATCATCTCGATGGCGCTCCCCGACATCCGCCTCCTCTGGAGCGAGGACGAGCGCATCAAGAAGCAACTCGTGCTCGGTACTACATATAAAGAAGTCAGCAAATATCCGCCGGTGGTGCGTGATATCTCGTTCATCGTGAAGAACGGCTTCGTCCCGAACAACTACTTCGACCTCGTGCGCGACGTGCTCGGCGACATGGCGGAGGACGTGAGCCTGCTCGATAAGTATGAAAATGCCGCGAAGCTCGGCGAGGGTAATGTGAGCTATGCCTACCGCATCACGTACCGCTCCCTCGAGCGCACGCTCACCAATGACGAGGTGAACGCGCTCCACAAGCAGCTCGAAGAATCGACTGTGAGCCAGTTCGGGGCGACGATCCGCTAACCTCCAAAATATAGGCGTTTGTGGTATAATGACCCCTACTATGGGGCCACAGGTTTTGGCATATCCGTTTCTCTTTATAGCGATATTCTTCGAGGCCTTTGTGCTGCTCACCTTCCTCTCTACCCCGGCCCGGAAGGCCCGCGCGCGCGGCGCGTCACTTAGCACGCCCACCGTCGCCGTCATCATCCCCTGCTACAACGAAATGCACACCATCGAGGGCACGGTGAAGTCGGCGCTCGCGCTCGACTACCCCAAGGATAAGCTCGAGGTCATCCTCGTCGACGACGGATCGACCGACGGCACCCCTGCTGTGATGGCGCGCTTCGCAGACAACCCGCAGGTGAAAGTAATCACCAAAGAGAACGGCGGTAAACACACCGCGCTCAACGCGGGCATCGCGGCGACCCGTGCTGAACTCGTCGGCTGCCTCGACGCGGATTCGTTCGTAGAGCCGGACGCACTCAAGCAGGTGATCGCGTGCTTCGACACGCCGGAGGTCGCCGCAACGACCGCCGCGATGTCGGTCCACGAGCCGCAGAACCTGCTCCAGCATATGCAGAACGCGGAGTACATCTTCGGCATCCTCCTGCGCCACGCGCTCTCGACCGTAAACGGCCTCTACGTGACGCCGGGCCCATTCTCCTTCTACCGCCGCAGCGTGGTGAACGACCTCGGCGGGTTCCGCAAGGGACACCAGACCGAGGACCTCGAGATGGCGCTCCGCATCCAGCGCGCAGGCTTCGTCATCGATAACGCCCCGGGTGCACGCGTGTACACGAAGGCGCCGACGAATGTATTCAAGCTCGTGAAGCAGCGCACGCGCTGGACCACCGGCTTCCTGCGCAACGTGCTGAACGAATACCGCGACCTCATCGGCAATTCTAAGTACGGCACGCTCGGCACCATGGTGCTCCCCATCGGCATCAGCGCTATCGGCAGCGGTATCGTGCTCTTCCTCCTTTCTCTCTCGCTCCTCGTCTACCACATCGCGTACTCGATATTCCTCCACATCGGTATCCCCTACACGTTTACATTCAGTGCACCGACCTTCGACTGGTTCTACATCCCGGTCTCTTTCTATATCGTCATGGCGGTGTTCACCATACTTACGACGCTCGTGATGATCGCCATCGGGAAGCGGGTGTCGCATACGCCGGGATCGCTCTCTCGCGGTGTCCTCGCGTACGCGTTCCTCTATGGATTCATCGCGCCGTTCTGGCTCATGCGCGCTACCGCCGACGTGGTCACCGGCGCGCGCCGCTCCTGGAAATAAGGAGGTATTCATAGTAGAGTCCGCTCATGTCGCTTGCTGCACGCAACGCCCTCATAGCCCTCGCGATCACCATCGTGATCGTGGGGACCGTCATATACGCCATCAACTACCTCAACCGCGAGCGCGTGGCGGAACTCAACGCCATCGAGGACCAGCTCTCCATCGATACGCTCTCCTTGGATACGCAGTTCTCTCTGCTCGAGTCCGCGCCGTGCACGTCTGCGGACGAGGGCACCGAGCTAACCTCGGAACTCAACGACCTCGGCGAGCGCCTCGCCTACACGGAGAACCAGCTCGGCTCGACCGACCCGCAGGTGATCCGCCTCAAGGACCAGTACTCCCTGCTCGAGATCCGCGACTACCTGGTGACCAAGCAGCTCGCGAGCGCCTGCGGCACGAAACCCGTGACCGTCCTCTACTTCTATTCCAACACCGGTAACTGCGCCGACTGCGACCGCGCGGGCGCCGCGCTCTCCTACTTGCGCCAGACCTACCCAGCGCTCCGTGTGTACTCGTTCGACTACAACCTCAACCTGGGCGCGCTTGCCACGCTCATCTCCGTCACGAAGGTGAACCCGGACTTCCCCGCGTTCGTGATACAGGGCACGCCGTACTACGGATTCACGGACCTCAATTCGCTCGAGGCGGAATTCCCCAAGGGCGCACTCGCGAGCTCGACCGCTACATCGACCGCGACCAGTACGAAAAACAAGTAGTGTAGAGTAGAAAACATACCCCTCGCGGGGTATATGCCCCTGCCGGGGTGGCTCAGTTGGTTAGAGCAGCTGTTTTGTAAACAGCAGGTCGCGAGTTCGAATCTCGCCCCCGGCTCCGTTATTCGAGAGATGCTTCGGGCGCTTCTTCTTCGTTCTTGCGGGCGCTGCGCAGCTCGGCAGTGAAATCGCTTATCTGCGCGACGAATTCTGAGGCCTGGCGGGCGCGCTCTGCCTCGATAAGGGTCGCGCGCTCGGCACGGAGCGCACGCACGGCGCGGGTCAAGAGGCGCTCGAGGAAGCGCACGATGACGAGCCCCGCGTGGATGATGTCGTGGGCTGCACGGGCGGCCATCACTCGCACGAGGTCGCGCAGGTACGCGGGCAGGTCGACGTGGGTCGTCACGAACGATACGCGCTCTACTTCCGCATCGAGCGCGGCGCGGGCACGCTCGAGTACGCGCACACCACGGCGCGACTCATACGCGGTGAGCGCGAGGAAGACCGCGAAGAGGAGGATGGAGACCGCGAGGAAGATGAGGTACCCCATTGCGTAGCTTAGCCGCGCGCGGAAAAGCGGGTGAACTTCGTGAGCTCGACGCGCTCGCCGAACTTCTGCGTAGCCTCGTTCACGAGGTCCTTCACGGTCTTGCCCTCGTCCTTGATGTACGGCTGCTCGAGGAGCACCTGGTCCTTGAAGTAGCTTGCGATTTTGCCCTCGAGGATCTTGGCCTTCATATCTTCGGGCTTTCCTTCCACTTCCTTCGAACACCTTCACCGCAGCGTCCTTGGCTTCAGGAGCGATGTCCTCGGTGGTGAGGTAGGTCGGGTTCGTGGCAGCGACCTGCATGGCGATCTCGCGCGCGAGCGCTGCGAACTCCGGGTTCTTCGCGACGAAGTCGGTCTCGCTCGAAAGCAATACCATCGCGCCGATCACGCCCTCATGGGTGTAGACGCCGATAGCGCCGGCGGCAAGCGTACGGTCGGCTTTCTTCTCTGCTGCTCCTGCTGAGCGCTTACGCAGTATTACGAGCGCCTGCTCCGGGTCGCCGTTCGCTTCCTCGAGCGCCTTCCTGCACTGCATCACAGAAACGCCGGTCTTATCGCGGAGTGCTTTCACTGCATCAGTAGAAATGTCCATACAACAAAATTAAGTATCTAAAGTATACCGCGCGGGCCGGCGATCCGGAACGAAGGCTTACGCCTTCTTGCCCTCGGCGAATGCCGCCGTGAGCTCGTCGAGAAGGTAGGAGACGGCGTCGTGGGAAGCGTCATTCGCCACGATGGGATAGGTCGCGTCCTTGAGGTTGTTGTCCGAACCCATGATGGCGATGACCGGGATGCCCGCGTCCTTCGCCTCCTTCGTGGCGTGCGCCTCGTGCTTCGGGTCGACGATGAGGAGCGCATCCGGGCGCTTCGCGAGGTCCTCGATGCCCTTCAGGCGCTCGGCGAGGCGGTCGATCTCGCGGTCGATCTTCACGCGCTCGAGCTTGGTGTAGAGCTTGGTGAGCTCGCCCGATTCGCGCTTCTGGAGGAGGTCTGCGAGGCGGTCGATGCGCTTCTTGATCTCCGAGAAGTTGGAGATGGTACCGCCGAGCCAGCGACCAGCGACGTAGGGCTGATTCACCTTCTCTGCAGCGGAAGAAACGAGCTGGCTTACTTCTGCCTTACCACCGACAAACAGCACGGTGCGAGCGTCCTTAGCGAGCGCAGAGAGGGCGGCCTTTGCGGCCTCAAGCTGGGCCTCGGTCTTCGAAAGGTCGAGGATCTCGAAGCGCGCCTTAGCGCCGACCACGAATGGCTTCATGGACGGGTGGCGACGGCTGCGTACCTGCGCGAAATGCGCCCCGGTCTGTACGAGGCGTTCAATGGTCGAGCCCTGAGCTGCTGCTTTCATGTGTGCGGACACTATACCCTAGCGTTCGTAGCCTCGCAAGCCGCTTAGTCGGCGTCTTCCGCGGGCCCGACCCCGCCCTGGGCTGCAGCGGCCTGGAGGGCCTCCACGATGGGGTCTATGCCACCCACCATGACTTTGGGTAGGTTGTGCCAGGATTCCTTGAGTCGGTGGTCGGTCACGCGGTCCTGGGGGAAGTTGTAGGTGCGGATCTTCTCCGAGCGGTCGCCGGTGCCGACCTGCGCCTTGCGTTCTGCTGAGTGCTTCTTGGCCTCCGATTCCTCGTGGGCGGCTTCCAATTTCGCGACGAGGATTTCCATCGCTTTTTCGCGGTTGGCTTTCTGGCTGCGCTCGCTCGAGCTACGCACATCGACGCCGGTCGGCGTGTGGACGAGACGCACGGCGGTCTCCACCTTGTTCACGTTCTGCCCGCCCGCGCCGCCGCTTCTTGAGAACTCCATATGGATGTCAGCGGGGTTTATTTCGATCTTCGGCTTCGCACGGATGGCGAGGACGGCAATCGAAGCGGTGGAGGTATGGATGCGGCCGTTCTTCTCCGTAAGCGGGATGCGCTGCACACGGTGCACGCCGGTCTCATAGCGGAGCGCGTCGTAGGCTTCCCCGTTCGCTATCTCGAGCGTCATGTCGTCGACCGCGCGGACTTTCCAGCGCTTGCCCTCGGCGTACTTCTCGTACATTTCTTTGAGCTCGCGCGCGAAGATGTTCGCCTCGTCGCCTCCCGCTCCCGCGCGGAATTCCATCACAAGCGCTTTCGGGCGGCTCGCTTCTTCGTCTTCCTTATGGAGGATTCCCTCTATCTGCGTAAGGATCTCTGCCTGGCGCGCGGCGTTTGCCTTGCCCTCTTCCTCTGCCATCGCGAGAAGCTCTGCATCGCCGCCGGCTGCACTTTTAGCCTCTTCTGCCTCCTTGCCGAGACGCTCGTATTCCTCCGCGAGGTACGCGGTCGCGTGGTTCTTCTTAAAATCGGGGGAATATTCCATGCTTCTATTTTACCGCTAAAAGCAAAAGACACATCGGTGCGAGGGAGTTGAAATCGGCCTAGCGGCCTGAGCGCTCCCGAGCGCGGATGTGTCTTTTGTTTGTCGTTACTGCTTTTTAGCAGCGCGGGTGCGGAACTTCTCGACGCGGCCACCCTTGTCGAGGCTGCGCTCCTCACCGGTGTACGCCGGGTGGGACTTGGACGAGATTTCGATGAGCACCTTCGGGTACTCTTTCCCGTCTACCGTACCGACCTCCGTCGTGTGGATGGTCGAGCCGATGAGAAACTGCTCGCCCGAGGCGAGGTCTTCAAAGAGTACGGTGCGGTACGTGTCCGGGTGGATATCCTTCTTCATTGCCTCAGGACTATAGCAAAACCGCCCCGTCTACGCAATCGCGAGACGGGGCGGTTTTGGGTATGTCCTAGAACTCGTTGATATCAGGGGCCACGTCCACAGTCGTGCTTGCGCCGTTCACGTCCTGGCTGCCGCAGACGACCTTGAAGAGGGTCTGGGTGTTGATCGCACCCGAACCCTTCGAACCACCGGAGAGCGAGCAGGAGTCGGTGGATTGTCCGATGTCGATCGGGTTCCCGTTTGACGGCACAGACACGATATAACACTCGGAGACCGCTGGGATGCCGGCCAGGTTCGAATATGTGAGCGTGCTTGCGGTACCCGTCGCCACGCGCGTAGGGTTCGCCGAGAGGGTTCCGCGCGGGTTCTGATTACAGCTCGTGAGGTTCGTGATACACGTTGTGGACTTCTGTCCGGCTGAGACCACGTAGGCGCCGTAGTTATTAGGGACTGTGAAGTTGTTGCTGTACTGGCTCGTGTGGTCGTTAAGGTCGTTATCAGCTCCGTCGTACCATGCGTAGGAGCTGCCTCCAGAAGCAGTCCAGGTAACCGTTATCGGCACCGTGCCGCTCGGCGGATTGACGCTACAGATCGGGCGCACGGTGACATCCGGCGCACAGGTAGCGGATTTCTGGTCGCCAAGCGTATCGCTCACCGTCACGCTCGGCGTGTAGTCACCGGCGGTCGAGTACGTCGTATTGCACGGGTTTACGTTCCCACAGCTTGATCCAGGCGAGGTGGTCCAGGTGTAGGTAAGCGGAGCGGTAAAGCCGCCTGGGTGCGCCGTGAGCTTCACGGGAGTACCCGCGTCCACCGGTAGCGTCGTATCGACGGAACACGAGAGTGTGACGGTGACGCCCTTCACCGTGATGCCCGTCCACGCTCCGCCGTTCGTGCAGTTATTCGTCTCATCGGACTCGGAGATCGTGCCGTTACCGTTGACGTCCTTGTCTGCGCACGCGCGGATATACCAGGTACCTTGCTCGTTGAAGGTGTAGATGATACTTCGGGAATTACTTGCACCCGCAATGAGTACCGGCGAAGAAGTCGCGATGTTGGTCGGATTACTGTGATCGGTGTCTTCTGGCGGGTCAATCTGGAAGAGGTCGCTGAAGCCGGTACCAGTCGAGGTGGCGTTCGAGTTGCTGAACGTCGCGGAGATGGTCGCCGCCTGATTCACGATAGGCTGCGCCGGGACAGTCGCGAGGTTGCTTGCGGTAAGGTCCGGAAGCGTATCACCTGCCGTGACCACGAGCGTAACGGTTTTATCGGTCTCTTTTCCGCCTCCTATGCAGTTGTAGTGGTAGTGATATGTACCGGTGGCAGACGACGTCACGGTGACAGAACCAGTAGGCGGCGCTACCGGGCACCACGCTGTGTTGTAGTATAAATCGCAAACACGCTTGCCGCCGTCGTTAGTCCACTCCTGGCAAGTATGCGTGCGGTTCACGCAGGTTGATGGAGGAGCGTCTGGATAAGATTCAACGCACCCGTACTCATAGAGAGGGTTGCCGTTACCATCGGTCGGCACGCTCATAAGCGTCGAGGTCTCGCCGGGGTCGTCAGAGCTGGACTTGCCGGCAATAAGATCAGGTGTTCCGCTGCCGCCGCAGGTCGCGTACGGCGTTTTTGAAGCGGGCGGTACTGGAATGGTGAACGCGCCGTTCGGATCGCTGTTATCAGTCGATGCGGTGCAGGTCTGTTTCGCACCCGCGAAGTTGTCGTTATCGGCCCACGCGAGATTTGCTGTCTGCCCTGCCTTCACCGTAGCGGTGCTGCCGCCGTTGATGGTGAGCGTCTGCGCGGGCGCCTGTGTGCCGATGCAGGTGAGCGCGGTGATAGCGGCGCCCGAGTTACGCTCGTCACCCTGGAGCTTGTCGTAGTGGTGGTTCGCTTCGAAAATGTCCCACCCACCGTTGTAATAGGAGAGGTTGTTGCGGTAGCTTCCGTCGTCGCCGTTACCAGCCGGATCGCTGAATGTGGCGGTGACAGTCGGATCCCAGACGCCGGTATCTACCATTGCGAAGGCCTGGCAGGCGCGCTGGGCCGTCGCGGCCACGAATGAGTCATTGGAACCCATAAGCTGTCCCGGGTACCCCTTCATGAAGTAACGTCCGTCGTCCTCTGGGAATGAGTGCTCGCTGTCTACCCTACCGTGAAAGGCTCCGATGACATTACCGAAGCTCGGATCGTTGTAGTATCCGCAAGTACCGTCATTGACCGGACACGAGACCGGGTATCCACAGTGGCCGCCGCTACACCCTGCTCCGGAGTAGGAATTGTTGTAGACGTCGGATGCAAGTCCGTCGAGGTACTTCTGCGGGACGAAGTCCTTAAGGGTAAGCCCGTTATTACCCGTCGACGTAATACCCGGGAAGGAGAAGCTAAAAAGCGTGTATGAAGCGTGCGCAGCAGAACTAGTGAGGAAGAACGTTACCGGAAGAAACGCGAGGACGAAAAAGCGAATGTAAGTTTTCATGGCCATGGATTAGCGAGGGTTGAAGTAGCGATGAGCGTAGGTGCCGCGGTAGCAGATACGGAATATTCAGAAACGCTGCTCGTCGTCGCGATCACGAAGAGTGACCCCTTTGCGTCGAACGCGAGCGCGAGCGGATCACCATTGATAGTACCGAGGAAGGTTTTCTGGAACGACTTCGGCGCGATTGCGTAGACGTCGGTCGCGCGGCTGACATCATTCCTGAATGCGACGATAGTGGCGTCCGCATTTGCGGCTGCGATGAGGTTCTTCGATGAGGAAGTGATGCTCACGCTGCCGCCTGGGACGAGCGCTTCAAGGCCGTTCGTCGTGATAGCAAGCAGCGTACCGTCAGCCATTGTGCCGAGTGGGCGGCCGACACCGAGCGAACTCGAGGCTGACACGTTCGCGCCACGATAGAACAACCACACTGGCTGCGGCGGCGTAACGATGACTGGCGAATCTTGACCCGGGACTTTCGGTGGAAGCGGCGCCATGGCGAGGACCGATACGTACTGCGTGCCGTCCGCTGCTGTAGCCGGCCCAAGCTTCTCTACCTTGTCTCCAGAACCACCGAGGTGGCTGCCGGAGACCGCGAACGTAGCGGCGCTATGTGCGGCCACGAACGTGACGGTATCAGCCGAAAGCGGGCTGCCAGGAAGTTTGCCGAGGAGATACCAACCGGCACCTGCAATAACGACGAGCGCGATAATAAGTATGACAAAAAGACGGGTCGAGTGACCGGCACCAGCGCGACTCTGGAAGGCGTCCCCGGGCGGCGTGGGCTGATTTTGCGGAGGCATATAACGTTATCGTAGCACCGGGACCTCCAGGCCGCGGTAATCACCTATCTTACGATGGGGACAACGCTTAGGAATTGTTGGCGAGGAAGTCGATGTTGGTCTGGATACCCTGCACCTTAGCCATCACCTGATTGGCGTACGCCTGCCCCGCGGTCGCCCATCCGGCACCTGCGTAATATTTAGCGGCCGCGGTGTGCTCTGCAGTGTATCCGCCCGCGCCCGCGCCGAGGTCTTCGAGGAAAAGCGACATCGCGGTGATAGCGTCCTTCGGGCTCCACGGATTAGCGACGGCGACGCCGTTAACCGATGCAATACGGCTCGCGTACAAGGCCCACGTAGAAGGGATGAACTGGGCCGGGCCCATCGCTCCACCCCAGCCGCCAGCGCTGAGAATCGGGCATGAGACTACCTGATGCGACGGATCGAATCCGAGCGCTTTTGAGAGTGCGACGAACGGCGGCACGTCGCGCGTGGGGCTCATCACGCCCGGGAACGCATTGCCGGTATTCTTACCGACGCCATCTCCGGTGGAGAGGTTCGTCACGTAGCACTGCCCCACGTTCGCGCCCAGGTTCGACTCCTGCGTGAGGATAGCGAGCACGAGTGCCGGGTCAACATTCGTCGACTTCTCTGACGCCTGCGCGTACTGGAGCGCGGTACCGAACTGAATCGCGGCGGCATCGCGCAGCGGGAAGAGCGCCGCGTATATCTGCGCGGCCTTCGCCTGGTTCGCGGCGAGCACTTTCTGCTGCGCAGCTTCGCTTGCTGCAGCCACAGCGAGCAACTGCTGTTGCTGCGTCTTATCGGTCGATATCTTGGTCTGTTTGGTCTGGATGTCGTACTTGGCGTCGGTAGTCGATGCCTGTGCGGCGGCGAGCTGCGCCTTCTGGCTTTCCGTCTGCGCCTTGTTCGATTTGATATCGCTGAAGAGCGACTGCATGTTGTCTTCTATAGCGGCGAACGCATCGACATCGGCGAAGAATGAGGAGAGGTCGTCAGAAGAAAGCGCTACTTCCACCGGCGAGTAGTCGTCTATCTCCTGCTGCTGGCGCAGCATGGACGCAAGCGAATCGTGACCAGCGTCGATACGGCTCTGGAGCTGGGTAATGACCGCGGCCTTCTGGCTGATCTGGCTGCCGAACTGCTTGATCTGCAAGTTCTTCGCATCTATCTGCGCCTGCGCCTGCTTTATTTGCGCGTTGAGCGTAGCGACGTTGCCCTGATAGGTCGACTTCTGCGCCTCGGTTTGGTTGATTATCTGCTGCTGCGCCGCTATCTCCTTCTGGAGTTCGTCGTACTGGGCCTGGCACTGCGCTTTCTGCTCGGGCGTATCGCAGGCGACCGCTTGGGCATGGGCAAAGCCGAGCGGCAGCGCCGTAAATGTGAGTGCGAGTATAAAAATTACCGCTCTTCGAACCATCCGCACCAGTATATCAAAATTATTCGGCCTTGGCCTCCTCGGGAGCGCCCCCCTCGGCACCCTCCTCGCCCTTGCCCTTCTGCTCTACCTCGATAGCGTCCATGTCGATAGCTGCCGGAGCCTCCTCCTTCTCTTCCTGGACCTCCTGGATGAGTGCGACGACTTCCTCGGCGTCGACACCGTTCAGTGTCACGCCCGTAGGGAGCTTGATGTCCTTCACGTGGATTTGGTCGCCGACAGCAGCAAGCGTGGAGATGTCGACTTCGATGTCGTGCGGGAGGTCCGCCGGTGCTGCCTCGATCTCGAGTTCGTGCATGACCTTCACGAGGTTGTTGCCCGCCTTCACCGCCGCAGACTCACCGATAAAGGTTATAGGTACGGCGACCTCGACCTTCGCTCCCTTCTCGATAGCGTAGAAGTCTACGTGGCGTGGACGGTGGGTGACCGGGTCGTTGTCGACGTCGTGGACGAGCACCTGGAGCGGGCTTGCCTCCACGCCCGTGAGCTCGATAACCGAGGACTCGCCGGCGGAGCGGAAGACCTTCTCGAACTCGCCGATGGAGAGCGTAATAGGGGTCGAGACCTGCTTCGGGCCGTAAACTACCGCCGGCATGTTGCCCGCGTCAAAAAGAGCGCTTGCGCGCTTGCCTTTTTCTTCCCGCTTCGAGGCGGCGAGGGTGACTACCATGTGGCGATACTATAGCGTTCCGGGGCTATTTCGGCAAGTCTCGATCAGAAAGGATAGTAGACGTCGCATTTGGTGATGCCCGTACGGAAGGCACCGTTATCGTTGTGGAAACCCTGGACCGCCGAGATACAGAGGGGGGAGGCATTATTAGCGTCCAGGTTCGATTCCCCATTCATCACCCAGTTTATCTCATAACGAACACACACCCCGGCAGTGACGGTCTTGCACTTATAAATGTACCCGATGAAGGAGTTGCTGCCTGACGTCACGGTCTGCCCAGCCGGAGGTCCCGGAATATAAGGAGCGAGCTGGCTATCGAGATTACCGGCTCCGGTATCTTCATTAGTCGACCCTTGCCAGCAGGTAGCGCTCGGAGAATATACGCCGAGGCACCAATAGCCCGCAGCCGAAGGATTCGGATAGGAGCCGTTCTGCGTGTAATACAGCTCGAACGCTTGCTGGTAGGCACGGATGTCGCCGACGATGCGCGCGTTCTGCGCTTTTGTCTTGGTGGTGCCGAGTGCGGCGAGTATGACCGACGACAAGAGCCCGATGATCGCGATGACCACCAGGAGTTCTATGAGGGTGAATCCTCGAGCCTTACGAGTGGCTCCAGACATAGACGACAATCGCGAGGAGCGCGATGACGCCTGCACAAATGGCGAGCGCACGCTGGGCACCCGCCTCATCCTTCGCAAAACCGAGGCTGATCATGAGTTTGGATAGGGCTGAGGGCTTTTCGGGACCACGGCCGGAGCCGTTATTGGGAGTGTACTGGGGTTCGTTGAAAGTGACGTCGCTCATATAGCTAACGATAGCCTCTGAGGCCAATACCGCAACCTTTGTATGGGGGAAAACTAGTTTCCGAGGGCCGCACTCACCTTCTTGAGCCGTGCTAGGAATACCGCGCGCGCAGCTTCTACGTTCTCTTCTTTCCCCTTCCACGCTTCGAGTGCTTCTTCCTGGAGCGCGCGGGCGAAGCTGAAGGTCAGCGGCCAGGGCGCCCCGGCGCTCTTTGCGCGCGCACAAATGGCCGCGAGGTTCGCGGTCGCCTCGTCTGGTGTCTGTCCGCCCGAAAGGAATACGATTCCGGGGACCTGCTTCGGCACCGCTTTGATAAGCGCTTCGAGCGTGTCCTCTGCGACTTCTTCCGGCGTGTCTTTCTTTCCGCCCTCACTCCCGGTGAGCGCCATCGAAGTCTTCACGATGACGCCCGTGATATCGACGGCCTGGTCTTCGAGCGCAGCGAACAGCGTCTTCAGTATCTGCGTGATGACCGTCTTCGAGCGAGTCCGGCTGTGCTTGCCCTCGAGCAATACTTCGGGCTCGAGCATCGGCACCATGCCCGCGCGCTGGACTTCGAGCGCGTACGCGGCGAGGCGCTTCGCATTCTCTACGAGCGCGTGCGCGCTCGGCAGTTTATCGCCGTCGATGCGGATGACCGCGCGCCACTTGGTGAACTTCATCCCCTGTTTCGAATACGCCTGGAGGCGCTCGGGTAGGCCGATAAGTCCCTTGGTGATGGTCTCCTTCGATCCGTCTACCAACGGGTCCGTGCCCTCATCTACCTTGATACCAGGGAGTATGCCCTTTTCCGCGAGCAGCTTCGGAAACGGCGTGCCGTCATTGCCCTTTTGCTTGGCCGTCTCTTCGTAGAGGATAACGCCAGTGAGGTAGTCCTCGACTCCGGGTGCGGAGAGGAAAAGATCGCGGAATTTCCGCCTCATTTCCACGGACGGCTTGATGCCATACGGGACGAGGCGCTTTTCATCGGCAGATTTGATGCTTTCATCTGCAGCGAGGAGACCCTTTCCGGCCTTCATCATCTCTGATGCCGTCCCCTGAAGATCAATCATGCTCCGAGTGTATCACGCGTGCGGTATACTATTTTCACTATGGAGTTCCTTGCTATCGGCGATATCGTCGCGGACACGTTTATCAAGCTTTTGCACGACGAAGCGAAGGTAACGTGCGACGTCCACCAAGAGCACTGCGAGCTCACGATGCACTTCGGCGACAAAGTGCCGTATGAATCAGCGACGCTTCTGCCGGCCGTGGGTAACAGTCCGAACGCGGTCGTGTCGGCTTCAAGACTCGGGCTTTCTGCGGGCATCCTCACCTGGCTCGGCGGCGATCGCATGGGCGAAGAGTGCAAAGCGCAGCTGGTGAAGGAGCACGTGATGATGGATCACGTCATCACCGAGCAAGACAAGCTCACCAACAGCCACTACGTGCTCTGGTATCCGCCCGACCGCACTATTCTCATCAAGCACGAAGCGTATTCGTACCAATTTCCGGCTGAGCTTACGGTGCCCAAAGCCGTGTACCTCTCGTCGCTCGGCGAAGCAGGGCTCGGCCTGCACGATCCGCTCGCCGACTGGCTCGACGCGCACCCCGACGTGCTGTTCGCGTTCCAGCCTGGGACGTTCCAGATGCGCGCGGGCATGGAACGGCTCTTGCGCATCTACGCACGCACGAATGTGTTCTTCGCGAATAAGGAGGAGTACCAGCGCATACTCGCCACCGAGGAAGAAAGCGAGAAGAAACTCATGGAGATGATGCGCGCCAAGGGCCCCGGCATCGTATTCCTTACCGACGGCGGCAACGGTGCCTACGCGATGTCAGAACGCGGCGCGTGGAAGATCGGACTCTACCCCGATCCGCGTCCGCCCTTCGAGCGTACCGGTGCGGGCGACGCGTTCGCATCGACGGCGACCGTCGCACTCATGCTCGGCAAGACGGTGGAGGAAGCGCTCGCCTGGGGACCAACGAATTCTATGTCGGTCGTGCAGGAGATAGGTGCGCAGAAGGGATTGCTCTTTAAGGACGCACTCCTTGCCTATCTTGCGAAAGCACCTGACTTTAAAGCAGAAGCGATTTAATACTCGTACGCGGCAGCTTGGGCGTATTCAAAATCTACGGTCTTGATCGCGTGCAGGATGGAAAGCGTCGCCACGCTCCCGATGATGGTAATGAGAATGATCGCGATGTATGCGCTCACTTTCCTATCCGCGAAGCTGCGATAGTTCATGCTATAAGCCTGCGCGCCACTTCTGCGATGTGCGCGGGAGCGAGGCCATAGTGCTCGATGAGTTCATCGGGGCTACCCGACTGACCGAATTCGTCCTGGATACCGATGAATTCGATCGGCACCGGAGCTTTCTTGGCGAGGAGCTCTGCGACTGCGGAGCCGAACCCGCCCGCGGTTTGGTGCTCTTCCACCGTGATCACGCGGCCAGCAAGCTTCGCGGCTGCGACGAGCGCCGCTTCATCGAGCGGCTTTACGCTCGGGTTATGGATGACGACCACTTCGATGCCGTCGGCATGCAGTGCGCGAGCAGCCGCGAGCGCGTTATAGCTCATCGAACCCGTACCAAAGATGGCGATCTTTGGAGTCCCCTCTGGCTCCCAGAGCGTGAGCGATTTCCCTATTGAAAATGGCGTATCTGCGGTCGTAAATACCGGGACCTCTGAACGGCCGAATCGGATATAAACCGGCCCTTCGTATTCCGCCGCTGCGACGACCGCTTTGCGCGCTTCTTCTGCATCGCCTGGATTAAGCACGATCATGTTCGGGAGCATGCGCATGAGACCCATGTCTTCGAGCATCTGGTGGGTCGCACCATCCGGCCCCACCGACACGCCCGCGTGCATGCCGCAGACTTTCACATTGGTCTCGTTGAGCGCGATCGTGGTGCGGATCTGCTCGTAGTTACGCCCTGGAGAAAATGCTGCGTACGAAGCCATGAACGGCACCTTGCCCGCGAGCGCGAGCCCCGCTGCGGTCGCCGCCATGTTCTGCTCTGCGATGCCCATTTCTATAAAACGGTCCGGGAATTCCTTCTGGAACCATTCTGCGCGGGTCGACTCGGAGAGGTCGGCGCACAGCACGAGCACATTCGCATCCTTCTTCCCCGCTTCTGCGGTGCCCGTACCGAACCCGTCGCGTGTCGGCGCTTTCTTGATGTCCTTCTCAAAAATATTCTCGACCAGTTTTGCGTGAGTGTTAAGCATATTCGTGTGGAAGCTTACCCTTCATCGAGCGGATGTCTTTGAGGAACACCTCTGCCTGCTTATCCGCTGGGATCTTATCGGTCGGGCCCTTGCCGGGAGGGTTACCGTGCCAGCGGTAGTCGCCCTCGATTTCCGGTACGCCCTTGCCCGCAATAGTGTGCGCGATGATGACCGTCGGCTTCTCATAAATCGCTTTAGCTTCTTCTACTGCGTCTACGAACGCACGGATGTTGTGGCCGTCTACTTCTATCACGTGCCAATTGAACGCTTCGTATTTTGCTCGCAGCGACTCGAGCGGCATCACGTCTTCCGTCATCCCGTCTATCTGGATGTTGTTGCGGTCGATGACGGCGGTGAGGTTGTGGAGCTTCTGCTTGCCCATCCACATGACGGCCTCCCACACATTGCCCTCATCCTGTTCGCCGTCGCCCATAAGCACGTATACGCGGTTCGGCTTTTTATCAGCGCGCAGCGCCCACGCCATACCTGCGCCCTGGGAAAGTCCCTCGCCAAGCGGCCCCGAAGTCGTCTCCATGCCAGGGAGCCGCAAGCGCTCCGGGTGGCCCTGGAGCCTCGACCCGAACTTGCGGAGCGTCATGCACTCTTCTATAGGAAAATATCCGGCGTGCGCCATGGCGGCGTAGCGCACCGGCACGATATGGCCATTGCTGAGTATGAGGCGGTCGCGTTCTTCCCAATCCGGATTCTTGGGATCGTGCTTGAGGATATGGAAATAGAACGCAGCGAAGATGTCTGCCATATCAAGAGGGCCCGCAGTGTGACCGCTCTTCGCTTCCACAAGCATCGTGACGATCGTCTCGCGGATCTGCTCCGCTTTATCTTCGAGAAGGGCGACGTCTTTGTCAGTGAGCGCCATTACCCACTAGTATAGCGCACGCTTATTCGTAGAGACCGTACTTCTCGGTGAGTTCGTTAAATTCCTTGAGCGCTCTCGGCAAGTCCGGCGCATCCCGCAGCGCGTGACCCACGATGAGCCTGTCGGCACCGGCATCGAGGAGCGCGGGCGCGGTGTCGAGCGTGACGCCGCCATCCACCTGCACTTTCATATCCGGATGCTTCTTCTTGAACGCACGGATGCGGTCGACGACAGCCGGATCAAACGGCATGCCCTGCTTGCCGATGGTGTCGATACCCATGAACTGCACGTAGTCGAGGTCGGTGAGGAACGGTTCGAGGAATGCGACATCGGTCTGCATGCCGATAGCGAAACCGAACGAGAGCAGGTCGAGGGCGAACCCTTTCTCGTGTCCGTACTTCTCATTGAAGTCGCTTACGATCTTCGGCAGATAGGTCGTCGACTCCACGTGCACCGTGATGCGGGACGCGCCGAGCGCGATCCAGGAACCTATAACGGTTTCTGGATTCCCCGCCATGAGGTCTATCTCGAACTTGAAATCAGCGAAGTGCGGAAAATTCGCACCCGAAGCGGCGAACGCCGCGAATTCCTGCGCACCGCCCGTGTACGGCCACGACGCGGGAGACGCGAACGCGCCGTCGACGATATCTATCTGCACAGCGTCGACGAGCCCTGTAAAACTCCCGAGCTTTGTTTCAAGGTCTTCGCGGGAGAGCGGCAGCACGGCCGGAACGATGACGCTCATAGTATGTGGTGCCCCTAGTATACCGCCTCATGGGGCCCGCAAAGGCCCTAGATCTCGGCGTGGATGAATTGGAGCGCCTTCAGGAGAACCCCGGTCGTCTGCTTCCAGGTGAGTCCGTTGAATACGTGACGGCCGTTGTAAAAGATAGCGGTGTTGGGTACGCCCGTCGTGTTGAGCGCGTCGATGAGGTTCTGGGGCTGCCCAGGAGGAGCGAGCGGGTCACTCGTGCCCTGCGTGATAGCGATGGGTGAAGTGGTCGCGGTCACGTAGCGGATCGGAGACGCGCTATCGAGGCTCGAGCTCGCGGTGCTGTCGAGAAGCCCTGCGATCTCGTACGGTATCTGTCCGTCGATCATGATGTCGAGGTCGGTAGGACCGGAGTTGTCGACGACGCAGTTAGCAAGCGGAGAAACGCTCCCGAGCACACCGGACTCATCGCCCGGGTAATTGGTGTCGAGCATGCCGAGCATGAGCGCGAGCTGCCCGCCCGCCGACTGCCCCATGGCGCAGATGCGGTTCTTGTTCACGTGGTAGGTAGTCGCATTGCTGCGCAGCCACCGTACGGCGAGCTGTGCATCCACGATCTGGTCCGGCCAGATGTTGGTCTCTTCCGGGTTCGGCGGAACCTCTTCTATCTCTCCCTGCACGAGGCGATAGTTGATGCTCGCGACGACATACCCGCGCGACGCGAGCCAGTTGATGTGTCGGTGTGCTCGGTTTTCGATCCGCTCGTCCAGGCGCCGCCGTGGATGAAGACGAACGCGGTGGAACCACCGGTCTTGCCTGCCGGCTGGTAGAGGTCGAGTACCTCGTCTGGCAAGGGACCGTATTGGACGTTGCTCGTCTCCTGCACGCTGTACACCGGCTCGGGAGCGTCTGCATGCACAGAGCCCGGAGCGGCTATGCCAACGAGGAGCGAAACGGAGCCCGCTGCCACGAGGAGGGCAGAAATATGTTTTTGCATGGTGGCGCTACCCTGCACTATTATTCGAAATGTGTCAAGTGCCGCTTAGAACTTCCCTATCCTGCGCACGTGGCGCTCCTCGCCGGAAAACGGCGTATCGAGGAAGAGCTTGAGCGCGTCGCGGGCCTGTTCCCCGAGCACGAAACGCGCACCTATGGAGAGTACGTTCGCATCGTTATGCGCGCGTTCCGACTCGATCATACCGAGCGTATGACCAGACGCATCGGTCTGAGGATGCGTGGGCTCTCCGTAGTAGACCGCAGCGCGGATACCCTGCACGCGATTAGCGCACATCGCTTCCCCCTGCCCCGACGCGCCGATGACCACACCGCGCGCGCCTTCCTCCGCTGCTACCTTTTCCGCAAGCGGCGTGACGAAGTCCGGATAGTCGTCTTCGGGATTGAGCGTGAATGGCCCCATGTCCTCTATCGCGCAGCCGAGCGTGGAAGCGTACTCCATCAAAGCCTGCTTGAGCGCGAAGCCTGCGTGGTCGCTTGCGAAGTAGAGGCGCGGACGAGGTACAAATTCGGCCATGGAATTATTGGGCTCCTGCAGCGAGCGCGTGGCGTACCAGCGACTCGGTGTACCCCATCTCGTTGTCGTACCATGCGAGCACCTTTACGAGGTTGCCGTCGACGACACGCGTCATGCCGAGGTCGGCGATGGACGCGAACGGTTCGCCCACGATGTCGCTCGACACAAGCTCTTCGTCCGTGGTGGAGAAGATTCCTTCCCACTTTGCGTCCTTTGCGGCAGTGCGCAGGATGTCATTCACTTCTTCTACCGTCGTCGGGCGCTTCGCGATGAAGGTGACGTCGGCGATGGAACCCGCCGGTACCGGCACGCGCAGGCTGATGCCGTCGAACTTACCCTTCAGTGATTCGTACACCTGCGTGACGGCGATAGCCGCACCAGTAGAAGTCGGCACGATGTTCTGCGCTGCTGCCCTGCCCTCCTTCAAATCCTTCTTCGCGGGACCGTCGACGATTGCTTGCGACGCGGTGTACGCGTGCGTGGTGGAGAGAATAGCTTTCTCGATACCGATAGCAGCGTCGAGGATGGAGATGACTGGGGATGCGGAGTTGGTGGTGCACGATGCGTTACTGGTGATCGGGCAAAATTTCACCTTGTCGTCGTTGATACCCATGAGCACCGTGGTGCCGAGGCCCTCGACGTCGTTTTTCACCGGGGCGGTGATGACCACGTGCTTCGCGCCACCGTCGAGGTGTGCCTTCGCCTTTTCATAGTCGGTGAAGAATCCGGTCGACTCTATGACCACGTCGATATCGAGGTCCTTCCACGGGAGCTTCGCCGGGTCCTTCTCCTGGAGAAACTTCACTTCTTTCCCACCCACCCAGAGGGCACCGTCCTTTGCTTCTACCGTGAATGGCGCACGCTTATACACGGTGTCGTATTTAAGCAGGTACGCGAGGTTCTCAAGGCTGCCGAGGTCGTTCACCGCGACGATTTCCACCCCCCTGCCCCAGCTGCGGCGCACAAATGCCCGCCCGATGCGCCCGAACCCATTGATTGCTACGCGTACTGGTTTCATGCCGTTTTGATTAGTCTCTCACTATATAAGTGTATATACGATGAGTATAGCAGCCTACACTCCGCCGCCATCCCCAGCCGCGGCGTCGGAACCGCCCGCGCTGCTACCGCTTGCCCCTGTCCCGGTTTCGCTACTTCCTGTACCCGCGTCTGTACTACCGGTAGTAGTGCCGGAGTCGGTGCCGGTCGTCGTACCAGTACCCTGGTCGCCCGTGGTCGTGCCAGCACTCGTGTCACCAGTCGTCGTGCCGGTATCAGTGCCCGTTGTCGTATCCCCACCACCCGCACCGCTATCGGTCGTGGTACCGGTGTCTGGCGTCGAAGTGCCGTCGGGTCCGATAATGATCTCAGTATTGATGTGCGGCACACCCTGGGTACCGTCCGGATTCTGCGCCGGAGTCGTGGTGCCTACCGGCGTATTTATCTGCCCGTCGGTCTCGATGATGAAGTAGTCGAACGTGACGTCTGCCTGCTGCGCCTGCGAGAGATGGACGCGGAAGGAACCGTCAGCCTTCTCGGCCACGTACCAGCTGCCGTCTATCGGCGAGGTGAGCGTGACGATGACTTTGCTCGTGGCCTGCGCGTATGAGTTGTCTATCTCCACGACGGTGTTACCCGCGAGGACGGTGCCGGATCCCGCCGACGACTGCCCCGCCGAGTCCGCCGCAGCCACGAAGCGGCTCGCGACGAGCGTATTGAACTGCGCGATGCCATTCTGGATGTAGATACCGAGGCTCTGGAGCGCGTCGGTGATGGTCGAGCTTGCGATCATGACCGGAGACGTAGTCGCCTCGGCGACCGCGCCGTTCTCGAGCTTCTTGATGCGGTCTTCGAGGGAATCCAGACGAATCGAGAACGCATCCACCCTGGTCGCGAGCGCTTGCACGCCGCCGAGCGTGAGGGTGGTGAGCTTGTAGAGGTCGACATGGAGGCCATCGGAAGAAAGCACCGGCGACGTGCTGGCGGCGCCCGCGATGATGCCGAGTCGCGGAGTATCGCTCGCGCTCTCACCGACGTACTGGAAGGTGCTGAGCGGGATAGCGCGAGCCGCCGCCAAGAGGTCATTCGTACTCGTCGCATCGAGCGTCGTTACCCCCTTCACTTTATCCGGGCTGCTGATGGTCAAGAAGCTCGTGCCCGCTTTATCATCGACGACATTCGGCGGTGGCGCATCCGGCGCCCCCACGGCAATAGCTCCAGTCGGATCGTCGACCCAGAACCGCAGGAGCGAGAGGCCGAGGCCGCGGATCGCGCCCGAGGTACCGCTCTGTGCTCCAGTCGCGATCGCGGAGACGACCGCAGGCGCGAGAGTAACGACCGGGATGTTCGTGGAAATCGTCGCCACGATGTTGCCGTTGATGAGGTAGGTCACCTGGCTGCCCGTCGCCTCGACGCGCATCTTCTGGAAGCTGGTACTCGTGGTCGCAACACCGGTATCAACCATCGTCTCCACGCCCGCCTTGCGACTGATCGCTTGCCAGGTGTTGGTCGAGGTCGCGAGGAAGTACATGCCGTTTGTCGGGATGGTACCCTGCGTGGTGATTGACGCTCCAGCCGAGCTTGTAAGACCGACGAAGCGGAACGGCGTAGTCGTCGCAGCCGCGTTATCGCTGACCGTGACCCACGCCTCGAAGACCGGGCTGGTCGTCGCGGAAGCGACAGCGCTCCACATGCGGGCCGTGACGCCGCTGTTTGCGATCGGTACTGCTGGCGAGTTCATCACGATGTACGGCGGATAGGAAGACTGCGCCGTAATGGTACCCGTCTGGAAGTCGAGTGCCCAATCGCCACAGAGCGGGTTGATGGTAGCGCCTGTGGTATCGCCGGCCGGGGGCGCAGCGCCCATGCCGCTGCCGACGAAATCACAAGAGGAGTAACGCCAAGTGGTGTAGATGCGGCCCGAAACGGTGAACTGGTCACGGAGCCCCGCGTTACCCCACGGACTCGTAGTGCCGACAGATACGCGTGCGTAGTCGAGGGCTCCCGTCGTGGTGGCAAAGCCGTAGAGCAGCGGGAAGTTGGTGGAACTGAGCGAGGTAGTGGCGAAGGAGAATACCGGATTCGTCTCATCAAGGCCGCCGATCACTTGGAAGCGGGAGGTCGGTGTCGTCGTACCGAGGCCGAAGTTGCCGCCATTTGTGAGGTGGACGTACGACGCACCGGTCGAGCCCGAGATGTCGAGCAGCTGGCCGGCGTAGGAAGCGGGCTGCTGTATTGAGAAGAGGCTCGACGGCGAGCTCGTGCCGATGCCCACGAGGCCATTGTTGTCCACGATGAAGTTGGTCGCGGTAGAAGAGCCGACGACGAATGCCGGACCAGTCAGGCCGTCCGGGTTCACCGAGAGAAGGCCCCACGGCGTCGTCGTACCGAGGCCGAAGTTGCCAGCAGAGTTGATGACCGCCTGCTGGGAACCATTGGTGAAGATACTCAGGGAATCGTTTCCATTGTTGTATACGAGTTTGCCATTACCTTCGGCCGCGCCGTCGCCGAAGTTGAGTGCGTCGGTGCCGCTCGTCCCACCCACGATGTCCAGGGTCGCGCTGTTGAGCGCAAGCCCGCTGCGGTCGAATACCGCTACGTTCTGCACCGTCGGTGCCCACGTCCGAGCGCTCGTACCATTTACCACTTCAAGCTTCGTCTGCGGAGAAGTAGTGCCGATGCCGACATTCGCAGCAGTCAGAGTCGCAAGGTAAGTATTGCCGGTCGTCGTGAGTTGCGTGGTAGAAGCATTGCCGCTGAACTGCTGGAGTGCCGTCCACGTGTTGGCGCTGCCGAGGTTGAGCGATGCGACGACGGCGCCCGTGGTCGGACTGATAGTGAGGGTACCGTCCGCGTTACTGACGCTATTCACCGAACCGCCCGAGCCGCCCACGCAGTTGCCGTTAATGGAGAAGCAGGCATTCGTACCGGTGAGGTTGATGCCACCCGCGCCACCGAATGTGGAGGTACCCGTGGTGCTGAGGTTGATGCCGGTACTGTTGCCGATTGCGAAGATGCTGCCTGGCGT
>Ga0207707_10000852_pt1 | contig 29744 bp, 35 predicted proteins | sample KBSC83BmetaG_FD_184336 | JGI IMG/M metagenome (GOLD analysis project Ga0207707, IMG submission 184336) | Corn rhizosphere microbial communities from Kellogg Biological Station, Michigan, USA - KBS C8-3B metaG (SPAdes) (version 2) | ecosystem: Host-associated > Plants > Roots > Rhizosphere ... | reverse complement strand
CCGGTCGGGATGCGCCACGCAGGCGGCGATGACCTGACCGAGACCGACACCCATTGTGCCGTAGGTGCCCGCATTGAGGCAGGAACGGGCGTTGAAGCTCGGCAATTGCGTGAGGCCGATATCCATCGTGCCGGCACCCTCGGCGCTGAGGATCGCGTTCCGCGGCATCCAGGCGGCGACGTCGCGCAGCGCCCGGTAGTAGCCGGCCGGCGCAGCATCGTCATCGATCTGCGGCCGGATCTGGGCCGCATTATCGGCGGTCTTCTTGGCAATCGCCTGCCGCCACGGCGAGTCCTTGGCATGAAACCACTGGCGATTGTCCAGCGCCTTGTTGAGCTGGCGGACGATCGCCTTGCCGTCACCGACCAGCGCGACCTCGGTCGCCTTGTTGTGGCCGATCTCCTCGGGCGCGATGTCGAGCTGGATGACCTTGACGTCCTTCGCATAGCGCGGCGGCAGGCCGAAATGAAAGATCCAATTGAACCGTGCACCCATCAGGAAGATGACGTCGGCCTGTTGCAGCGCCAGCGTGCGCGCCGCGCCGGCCGACAGCGGATGGTCGTCCGGCATCACGCCCTTGCCCATCGGCGAGCGCACGAACGGCAGTTGCGTGCGCTCGATGAAGGCGCGGACTTCGTCCTCGGCGCGTGACCACGCCATGCCCTTGCCGAGGAGGACGAGCGGCCGCTCGGCCTTCTCCAGCAGGTTCAGCGCCGCCTCGACGTTCTCCGTCGGCGCTACCATGCGCGGCGGTTCGCCTACACGTTCGACCTGAACGACCTTATCGAGGTCGCATGTGCCCCTGATGATGTCGTCGGGCATGTCGAGATAGGTGGCGCCGGGGCGGCCATAGATCGCATTCCTCGTTGCCATCTCGACATAATAGGGAATGCGATGCACGCTCTCGATGCCGTGCGCGAACTTGCAGAACGGTGAGGCGATCAGCACCTGCCGCTCTTCCTGGAATGCGCCCATGCCGCCGCGATAGGTTTCCGAGGCGCCGCCGATCAGGATCATCGGCCAGCAATTCTGCTGGGCATTGGCGAGACCCGCTAGCCCGTGCACCACGCCGGGGCCGGTGACGGTCAGGCAGGCGCCGGGGCGGCCGGTGAGATAGCCGTAGGCCGCTGCCGCATAGGCGGCGCTCTGTTCGTTGCGCATCCCGAGATAGGCGACGCCTTCCTTTTGGGCCGCCACGGCAATCGCGGTGACAGGAAACCCGACGATCCCGAACAGGTGATCGATGCCCTGCTGCTTGAGGCTCCTCGCGATCAGGGTAGCGCCGTCCACCTCGCTCATGTTTCCCCCCTTGCGATTTATTTTATCTTTGTCCGGGAGATTATGCACAGATGGCAGGGGCGCGGAAGTGCCCTACGTTCAGCCGAGCCATGCGTTCGGGCGTCATTGGCCCGGAGCCGCCTCGCGATTTCCTGCAGCGCCACGGCCCGCGCTTCAAAAAGAGCCTGAAAAGGATCGCCTCACGCCGCAGCTGTTCCTCGCGACAACCGCATGGCGCTTCCGCGGAAATCACGCGCAAACGCCGCCAGCCACTCTCAGCGTTTCTTCGGCCGCTTCGACAGCGGAATGACCTTGGCGCTCGTGCCGCCTTCGCGCGCGCTCTTGCGCAGCGCGTCCTTCAGGTCGATCGGGATGCCGTGCTTCTTCAGGAGATCGGCGAAAGCCTCGTCTGCGAGTTCCTGGAACGTCGCCATCCGGTCGCGCGCCAATTGCTTGAGCTTGGCGGCGGTGTCGTCGTCAAAGGCGATCAATTTGCGCATGGCGACGTCTCTCTGTTGTTTCGCTTGCTCTCTTTTGGCGGCCGGAACCCGATCCCGCACCGCGCCGTTGAATGATAAAGGGAGATTTGCCGATGACCAGACCATCCGCCATCGCCATGCTGGCCGCGATCCTCATGCTCGCCGCACCGGCCGCATCGCGGGCGCAGGGTGGCGCAAGCGCGCCTCCGCCGGGCACCAACAGCGCCGGCACGGCGCAATCGTCGGGAAGCGCATCGAACCGGGATTCCGGCATGACGACCGGTTCGGCCGGCATGGGCAGCGGCAAGGCCGCAGTCTCTCCTTCCACCAGCCCGGAGGGGTCAATCAAGGACGAGAACGTCACCATCGACCGTAAGCTCAAGAGCATTTGCCGCGGCTGCTGACGCCCGATCCCCTGGATGAACAACGCATAAACAACGGGTCGCGCAGAATTGAGCGTGACGATCCGTTGGTGGCCGCAAACCTCTCCTGGATTCCTGCGCGATAGTGCCGCTGAAAATCTTCGGCGGCGATCAGAGGAGGGACGTGTCATGTGGTTGGCGACTGCGCAACGTTCAGGTCTGCCAGGGACCTCGTGACGACAACGGAAGCGGATGGCTTCGCGCCATCGCGCTCCTGAACGGGCGCGAGCGGGAAGCGGCTTCACGCCTTCCTGCTTTTGCCGACTTTCACGCGCGTAGGCGCAACCGCCTTCTTCTTCGATTTGTTCTGGTTGTATTCAACGGCGGCGCGAATGAGCGCCTTCAACGCCTTTTCATCGATCTTGCCGCCTTCGAAAAAATCGATCGCGCGTCTCATGTTGCCGTCGAGGCTGGAGTTGAAGAGACCTGACGGGTCGTGCAGCGAGGCACCGTTGGCGAAGGTCGTCTTCACGTAATTCTTGTAGGTTTCGCCGGTACAGATGATTCCGGCGTGCTCCCACACCGGAACGCCGCGCCACTTCCATTCCTCGATCGCTTCCGGGTCCGCCTGCTTGATGAGAGCCCGAATCCGGGTGAGCGTCTCGCCGCGCCAATCACCCAGCTCCTCGATTTTCGCATCGATCAGCCGGGAGGGAGAGTGTCCTGCCTTTCCCTCGTTCGAACCGCTCTTCTTCACGATCGTTGTCGCTTTCTTCATGCTGTTGTCGCTCCGCTCATGCGCATCCGTTCGTGCGTTAACCGCTGCGCCATTTGGCGGCATGGGGCAGCACGAACAAGTACAGGCCCGTGAGCAGCATCAAGATCAGCGGGAATAGCGCCAGCAGGCCGACCCAGACGGCTTGTTTCTCCAGCAGCATGGCGGCAACGTTGACGATGACGGCCGCTGTGAAGGCAATCGACAGCCAGCGGTGGGTCTGCCGAACAAAGTTGTTCCAGTTCAATGGGACCTCCTTTGAAAGCGATCGAAGTGCTCAGTCGGGCCGCGCCAGGACCTGCTCCAGCTTTGTGAAGAATTGTTTCCAGCCGGCGTGGGCGCCGCCATAGGCCTGCTTCTGATCCGGATGGAAGCCCGACTGTTCCATGCGCAGGCGAGTTCCAGTGTTCGTTGGCGTGAGCGTGAACGTCACCACGCTCCTCAAATTGTAGGCCGCATCCTCGTGCTTGAAATCCCAGGTGTAGGACAGGGTTTTGTGCGGCTCGACGGCGAGGACCTCGCAGTCCAGCACGCCGCCCCATTCGCCGCGAAGATTGAAGCTGTGACCGACGACCGGCTTGAAATCGTTCTTCATCAGCCACTCCTCGATCAAATGCGGTTGCGTGAGCGCGCGCCAGAGCTTTTCCGGCGGATGAGGAAATTCCAGTTCGACGACGACAGAGCGCGTTTCGGTCGCGGTGGTGATCATTGGTCCATCCTTTTCAGTAGATCCTCGAGGTCGTCGAACCGTTTCTGCCAGAATCCGGTCATCCGGCTCGTCCAGTCGAGCAGCGGGGCGAGAGCGCCGAGTTGCGCGCTGTAGTGCGTCTGGCGGCCCTCGTGGCGGTCACGCACCAGGCCCGCCTGCTTCAAAACCCCGAGATGCTTTGAGACGGCCGGTTGCGAGACCCCGGCCCGCGCCGTCAGGGCGCCTACCGTCTGTTCTCCCTGGCGGCACAATTGCTCGAAGATGGCCCGCCGGGTCGGGTCGGCGAGCGTTCTGAAGAGCACATCGTGCGCGTTCGGCATCAATCAATAACTCGTTGGCTATGGATTGATGTATAACCAGCGGGCTATGCGTCAGTCAAGCAGGCAATCAAAGCTGCGTGCGGGACAACGCTATGCCAGGATTTGCCGTTCCGACGGCTTGTCCGGGGAATCAAGATAAAACGTCCGCCGGTGATGCATCGCGCATGAGCGTGGCCAATCACGCGCGAGCGTGGCGGGACCGCGGCACGCTTCCTCCCGGAAAGCGTCTCAGCTCAACACGCCGTATTTTCTGAACCAGGCCTGCATCTGGTTCCAGCCGTCTTCCGCCGCGTCCTTGCGATAGCTCGGGCGGTAGTCGGCGTGGAAGCCGTGCGGTGCGCCGGGATAGATCTTGAACTCGGCGGTCTTCTTGTTCTCCGCGAGCGCCGCCTTCATGGCCTCGACCTGTGCCACCGGAATGCCGGTATCCTCCGCGCCGTAAAGGCCGAGCACCGGCGCCTTCATGTCGGCGGCGAGCTGCGTCGGGCTCTTCGGCCAGGCCGGATTGGGGGCGTCGACCAGCGGCCCGTAGAACGCGACGCCGGCCTTCAGCTCGGGGCTATGCGCAGCAAATTCCCAGACGGTGCGGCCACCGCGGCAGAAGCCGATGATGCCGAGCTTGCCGGTATCGGCGCCTTGCGACTTTGCCCAGGCGACGGTTGCATTGAGGTCCGACATCAGCTCCGCATCGGGCTTGGCGTTCACGATCGGCATCAGTTCCTTGATGTCGGTGACCTTGGTGAGGTCGACGCCCTTGCGGAAATAGTAGTTCGGCGCGACCGCGAAGGCGCCGAGCTTGGCGAGCCGCCGCGTCACGTCCTTGATGTATTCGTGCAGGCCGAAGATCTCCATCGCCACCAGCACGACCGGCGCGTTGGCCTTGCCCTTCGGCCGGGCGTAGTAGCCGGGCATCTGGCCATCGGCGACCGAGATCACGGTTTCGTCGGCGTCGAGGCCCTCGGTGTCGGTCTTGATGACATCGGCGCGCACCGGACCGGCGGCCAGCGTGTAGCCGGCGGCAACCGCAGCGGAAGCGGTCATGAAACCGCGGCGTGAAAACGGCGCGGCTTTTGTCAGTCCGATGACGTCGGAAGTCAGCACGGGCTCGGCGCTCATCAATGTCCCTCCTGTTTTTTTGGCGTTCAGGAGGCGCATTCATCGGCAAAGGCCGGGGAGAGCGCAAGTCACCAGCCCGCGAGCCACGGCGAATATTATGTCGGAGGACCGCGGAATAAAAAACAAGGCCGCCGACGTAGTATACCGTCAACGACCTTGCCAGCCCCGGAAATTAAAATCGGCTCACGCCTTCCGGTGAACCCCACGATGCCCCGGATTCGCCCGGACAAATGTGAGCCAGTTCACAAACGGCAATGAAAATTACCGGCAGGCGCCCGAGGGGCGAGCGCCGGCGCGAAGGACGCTGAAGCGCGATCTTGCCATCGCGCTTCAGCTCGTTGTTTTGCCTGATTTTTTGGATCGAATGTTAGCTGCCGGGCTTCGCGCGCCGGTGCGAGGTGCGCACCATATGGATCCGGCGGACCGAGCGGTTGCGGGTGGCAGGGGCCGGCTCGTTGGCCTGGGCGCTGGCGAAGGACTGCCGGAGGCCATCGACCGCCTCGTTGAGGCCGGTGACCTGCTCGGACAGCCGCTTGTTTTCGGCCTGCTGGGCGGCGAGCTGGCGGCGGACCGTCTGCAACTGGTCCTGCACGACCTGGAGCTGGTCGATCGATTCCTGCTGGGTTTGCTCGAGCCCCTTGGTCGTTTGAACCAGTTGTTCGGAAACCTGGGTGGCGCGAGCCTGCAGCGCGCGGGCCACAAGCGCGCGGTCGGTCTCGGGCGACTGGCCGGTATAGGTGCGCCAGATCGCGATCGAGGCGCCGCCGGCCACGATGAGCAGCAGGGCCGCAGCCGTCAGCGCGATCGGCTGCGCGCCGATGCGGGCGAGGCCGGAGCTGGAACGGACGTTGTTGGCTTGAGAGATCATCAGGGTTCGCAAGGTCCAAACAAAATTGAGGATTTGAGGTCGCCACAGACGTTGGCGGCTCGCAAAACGAAACGCGAAGAAACTCTTGGTCCGGGCGTTCAGGCCTTCTTTCGGGGCCTTTGAGCCTCAGGGCGCGGCTTACTTGCCGGCAGGTCAGTAATTATCTGGCAATGATTCTGACGAAAACGAGGCCAATACGGCCAAAAAGCTATAATTGTCCAAGAAAATCAGGCTCTAAGCCCGATTTCGATCGCGAAAGGCGGCGGACTCGGTCCCAAAAAAGGTGCGGCCAGCTCTTGGGGGAGAGCTGGCCGCGCGCGAACCGGTCTGGGACGGGGAGGGGTGGGGATGTGACCGGGTCGCGTGTTCAGGTGTTCCTTGTCAGCGAGAGCTGGCGGTCGAGACCGCGGGGCGATTGTTGTCGCCGAGCGCAACCCACACATTGGGATCGCTCTGGGATTGACGCTTGACGAAGCGGTAGCCGGTCTCGGTCCAGGCCACGACGTTTTCGTTCTGGTTGTCGAGCACGAACTCGCCCTTGTCCGACTTCACCGTCAGCACCGCGTGGCCTTCGCCCTTCTTGTCGCGCACGACCGTGATGAGGAGGGCCTCACGCGGCCAGCCCGCATCGATCAGCATCTTGCGCTTCATCAGCACGTAGTCCTCGCAATCGCCGTAGCCGTCGGTCGGCAACGACCACTTCTCGATCACGCCCCAATGATCCATGTCGGTCATCGGCTTGACGTTCTCGTTGACCCAGTGATTGACCTTGTTGAGGTCGCGCCACGCAGCCTGCGACATCACGATGTCGCGCGGCTGCGTGCTGCCGCTCCGGCATTCGGTGGGATTGTCGACACAGAATTCGACCCAGCCGATCGGCGCGCGCGTGGTGTCGCCGAGGCTCGCGTAAATTACCTTGTCGTCGCCGGCCTTGGCCTGCGCACACATCCCCAGCAAGATGGCAATCGCTGCCAGCTCCCGTCCCTTTCGCTTGAACATCGTAGCCCCCGTTTTTCTTGTTGGGACCACGTTTCGCACAAAGGATTTGCGCCGCCGCTAAGTAGAGCAAGTACATTTGAAGCTAATGAAAGTAAAATTTGCGGCGATATCGATTTATACTTGAATCGAATTCGACTAAAATTTGAAACAACTGCAATTGATTCAAATTTTATCGATTAAGAGTTTTAACGCTGCGGTTCCGCAGCTTTCGGCCTAAGCGGGATGCCGGATTAACCTGATTTCAGGAGCCTCAAACGGGCCTGTTGCGGCCGAAAGCAGGCGCCGGACCTCAGCACACCGGGCCGCGCGCGGGTTTTTCTGTTTACCCCGCGTTAACGCTGTCTTCGCGGGGCATCCGAAAGGCCAGGGCTTGGCAGTTCCCGCACCTCCATGCATCGTGGCGGAAAAACCGGGAGGACGCATGAAATCCGCCATTTGGGGCTTTGCCGCGCTTGGAATGGTGCTTGGGCTGATCGCGGCACCCGCGGGGGCGCAGGATCAGGCCAAAATCAATCCGACCGATCCGCAGCCGACCTGCCCGATGTGCCCCGGCACTTACATTCCGTTAACCGAGCTGGAGGCCTACGCGCAGAAGGCGCTCGCCGAAAAGCTCCTGGACCAGCAGGTCCGCGACATCGATATCGGGAAAGCCCGCCTCGGGATCGGCATGGTCCATCGCGGCAAGCTGGACCAGCCGGCGCCGGACTCGGTCGCCGAGCACGATCAGATCAGCGAGGTCTACCATGTGATCTCGGGCGCCGCGACGCTGGTGCTCGGGCCCGACATCGTCAACCGGCAACGGAGACCAGCGACCATGCGCACGGTCAGGGAGTTCAACGGTCCCGGCAATAACGGATCCGACATCAAGGGCGGCATGGCCCATCAGATCAAGGCAGGCGACGTCGTGGTGATCCCGGCCGGCACCGGCCACTGGTTCACGAAAATCGACGACCATATCGACTACCTGATGGTGCGGATCGACCCGGACAAGGTGACGCCGCTCAAGAGCGAGGAGCAGTCGAAGGAGTATCTGTCGAAGCCGGCGCAGAAGGGGGAATGAGCGGGAGTCCGCGCGCATTTCCCGAGGCATGATCCGGAAAAGTGTGAAGGGATTTTCCCTCGCGACGAACGCGTAGCGTTTGCGCGGAGATCATGCCCAAAAAAGAAACCAGGCCGTGGACTCATTGGCGCGCAGCCAAATTCGGATTGAATTGACTTCCGCGTTCGGCGTCACAGCGGACATGGCTGGACTTGCCGCTGGGGTCGCCCCTGTAGCGAATGACCCATCTGAGACATCGAGCCTGATCAATGCCTGAGGCCGGTTGGGTGTCAATTCTCACTAGCAGCCCGGTCACAAGGTGCTAGGCTTTTGGTGTCGGGTGAGGCGTGTTCCCGGAGGGCGCATGCGGCGGCGCGAGTTCATTCTGGCTCTTGGCGGCACGGCTGTGGCCTGGCCGCCCGCGGCACAAGCGCAGCAGTCGGCGCTGCCGCTGATCGGTTTCATGAACAACAGTACGGCCAACGGCAGTGAGGACCTGAAGGCCGCATTTTTGAAAGGCGTAGGCGAAGCTGGCTACATCGATGGCAAGAATGTCACGATTGAATACCATTGGGCGGATGGTCAACCGGATCGACTTCCGGGGGTAGCGGGTGATCTGGTGCGTCGACAAGTGAGCGTGATCGTAGCTACCAGCACTCCCGCAGCCCTCGCGGCCAAAGAAGCGACCGCTACCATTCCGATCGTCTTCGAGACAGCCGCTGACCCTATCAAGCTTGGCCTCGCGGCTAGCCTGAATCGGCCGGGTGGCAACGCCACCGGCGTGGCCCAGTTTAATGCCGTGTTGGTGGCGAAGCGAGTGGGGCTGCTGCACGACTTGATACCCACGGCCAAGATCATTGGTATGCTTGTGAACCCGACCGATCCGAGAACCGAGACCCAAACGAAGGACGCGCAGGATGCGGCCCACGCGCTCGGGCTGCAAATCCATGTTCTGAATGCCAGCACCAAAGCTGAAATCGATGCAGCATTTGCGGCTATGCCCGAGTTCCGAATAGAAGCGATCTTAGTCGGCACCGGCGAGTTTTTCCGCAGGCAGTCCGAAAACCTTGCGGTGTTGGCAGCCCGACAGGGGGTGCCCGCTGTCTATCAATATCGCGAGTTCGCGGCCGCCGGTGGTCTGATCAGTTATGGTGCGAGCCTTCCCGATGCCTATCGGCTAGCTGGCGTCTACACCGGCCGCATTCTCAAGGGCGAGAAGCCCGCTGACCTGCCGGTCATGCAACCGACCAAGTTCGAGCTGGTGATCAATCTCAAGACCGCCAGGACCCTCGGCCTGAGCATTACGCCCGGCGTCCTTGCGATCGCCGATGAGGTGATCGAATGAAACGGCACTTAATGGCAGCTCTTGGCACTTAGCGTCGTTTCGCTGCGATGCGGAATTTGGTCCGCTACCGGCGCATATCGGACATCGAGTAGCAATCCAAGCTCGATTTATGGGGACGCGCCCTAAAAGCGCGATGACGATGCATCGCGCTTCAGCGCGCGGTGACGGCCTCCTCGATGTTCTCGGCGAGCTGCGCGTGCACGAACTCGATGGCAAAGCCTTCTTCGAGGTTGCGCACCACGCGCGCCTGCACGACGCCGAGCATGACCTGGGATTTCAGTGGCGGCTTGTGCTCGGCCGCGATAGCAGCGCCCGAGAGGGAAAGGTCGATGATGCGGCAGGTCATCTTGGTGCCGTCCTCGAGCGTCATCATCGCGATCGGGTTGCGCGGGATGATGCGGTCGTGGCGGCGGTCTTCCGGCAAATTGAGGATGTCGCGGTTGGCGAGCCAGGTGAGCTGGGCTGCGAGCTTGTCGCGCTTTCGCGCGGTCGCGCCGATGGTCATGGCAAAGCCGTTGTCGATGATGCGGGTGATCTTGCCTTCGACACGGCCGATATGGTCGAGATAGGCGATCACGCGGTCGCCGACATTGCCGATGCCGGGCGCGAGCAAAGCGAGGCCGCCCGGCGACATGTTGATAATCTGGCAGGGAAATTCGCGCCGGTCGGGAAGCATGTAGCGGCCGAGCAGATGCACCTTGACGCGCTGAAAGCGCCGGCGCTCTTCGGCGGCCGGAGGAATTGATTTCTTATGCGCGAAGCTCATCTCGCTACCCGACAACCGCTCACTCGGCGTCGCAAAACCCTACGTCCGGCAGGGTTAACGGAGGGTTACCGAGGTCTCAGACCCGCTGCAGCTTCCCTGCGGATGTGCCTTTTGCCGCGATGGCGTTGAACGCCCAGAGCAGGAGCGGGCAGATCACCAGCGCCAGCGCGCCGAAATCGAAGGCGGCCGCCGCGCTGCCGGTCCATTTGGCGGCGGCGCCGCCGATGATCGGCCCGAGCATCATGGTTGCGTAATACAGCGTGTAGAACACGCCCATGCCGATCGCGCGGTTGGCGGGTTCCAGCACGCGGGAGGGCAGGCTCATCACGGGACCGGCTGGTTGCCCGCTGACGAGACCGAGCAGGATCACGCAGATGATCACCGCATTGGTATGCGCCAGGCACAGCATCAAGCCCGCGAACACGATCGAGCCCGCGACCAGGATGCTCTGCGGCCGCTTCAGGCGGTCGGCGACAAAGCCGCCCATCGGCACGCTGAGCACGGCGATCCACAGCACGATGGAGATCACGGAGCCGGCCTGCGCGATGGTCCAGCCGCGCTCGACCAGCATGGTCGGCCCGAACGAGAAGATTACGGCAAAGCCGACATTGAACAGGCCCCAGATGGTGCCGGCGACCATCACGGCCATTAGCGTCCTGAAATCGAGACGCGCGGAGGACGTCACGGCCGCGGCGGCATTCGGCGGCGGCCGATAGGCGAGGGTGAGCACGATCCCGGCCGCCGTCAGCGCGGCAACAAACAGATGGACCGCATTGACGCCATATCCCGTGCCGATCGACGGCAGCGTCACGAGCGAGAGTGCGACACCCGCAGGCCAGGAGTTGACGAAGATCGCCATCGCGGTTGCGATCTCCTTGCCCGAAAACCAGTCGGCGACCATCTTGGTCATCTGCACATTGATCAGCACGCCGCCGGTGCCGGCCATCAGACGCCCGGCAATCTGCCAATTCCAGCTTCCGCCGAACGCCATCGCGCAACTTCCCGCGAGCATCAGGAGGAGTGCCGCGAGCACGGTGCGCCTGTCGCCGAGCCATTGCCCGATCGCGCCGCCCGGCAGCGCCAGCGCCACCCCCGGCGTGAAGAACAGTCCGATCAGGAATCCGATTTCGGCAAGTCCAACGCCGAATTGCGTCTGCAGGAGCGGCGCCAGCGCCGGCACGCTCTGGAACTGGAACGCCATGGTGAGGCGCACCGTGAACAGGACGCCCAGAATCCCCCAACGATTGCGCAACGCGTTTTCTCTCCCCGATTTCGGCGCTCACGGTGCGGGGATCGCGCCTGCCTGTCAACGGCGGCCAAACGCGCCGCCTCGACGCAGTTCATCCCGGGGGCGGGTGCCGGCTCGCGCCAAGAAAACGAGCCAAGAAAGCAAGCCAAGAAAGCAAGCCAGGAAAACACACCAAGCAAACGCGTCCAAACAAACAAGTTAGACCACTTCTGATCCAATCAGGACAGAGAAGGATTTGGCTCAAGTCTCCGGCTTTGTGCGCCAATGCGGTTGAATATCCACAGCAGCAGCGGACAGGCGAGAAGCGCGACGACACCGAAATCAAAAGCCGCCGCGGCGCTGCCGGTCCATTTGGCGCAGGCGCCGCCGATCACCGGGCCGAGCATCATTGCGATATAATAGATCGTGAAGAATACGCCCATCCCGATCGCCCGTGTCGCCGGCGCCAGCACGCGGGCAGGAAGGCTCATGATCGATCCGGCGGGCAGGCCGATAAATACGCCGAGCCCAACGATAATGAGTGGCACCGCATTGGAGTGTGCCAGCGCCGCCATCAGCGCGGCGAATACGAAACACCCGCCGGCGATGAAAATGGCTTGGGGACGCTTGAGCCGATCCGCCAGATATCCGGCCAAGGGAACGAAGGGCAGCGATATCCATAACACGAGGCTGATCGTCGATCCCGCAGCCGCAATCGACCAGCCGCGTTCGACCAATAGCGTGGGGCCGAAACTGAAGATCGTGGCGGGGCCGAGACTATAAAGGCCCCAGATCAGGCCCGCCACCAACAGCGAGAGCGTCGTGTGGCGATCGAGCCGCTCGGCTTTCCCGGTGGCGCGCCTCGCGGTCTCCGGCGATCGATAGCCGACCAGAAGAAGCGGAAGCGCTGAGCCGATCAGGGCCGCCACCACGACATAGGCAGTGGCCACCCCGAACGTCGTGCCGATCACCGGCAGGATCAGCAGCGACAGCCCGAGGCCGACCGGCCAGGAATTGATGAAGATCGCCATGGCGGTAGCGATCTCGCGCCCGGCAAACCAGTCGGTCACCATCTTGGTCATCTGCACCGTCAGCAGCACGCCACCGGCGCCGGAGACCAGCCGCCCCGCGACCTGAAGACCCCAGGCGGGCGAGGACGCCATGACAAGCTCGCCGATCAGCATCAACATCAGCCCGGCAAGCACGGTTTGCTTGTCGCCGAACCGCTGCCCGAGTCCGCCGCCCGCAAGCGCCAGCGCGACGCCCGGTGTGAAGTACAATCCGATCAGCAGGCCGATGTCGGCGAGGCTCATGCCAAAGTTCGAGCCGAGCAGCGGCGCCACCGCCCCGACGCTCTGGAATTGCAGGGGCATGGCGAGGCGAACAAGGAACAGGATGGCAAGAATGCCCCAGCGATTGCGCAAGCGTCGTTTCTCCTCATTAAAGCCGGGAGCGGACTCCCCAATCTGATCTGATCGAAGTACCGGTCACGGTGAACGAAGACTCGAAGGAGACGTCCGGCTTGCCTTTAGGCGGGCTGTATTTTTTATCGAGGGTGCCCGAAGCGCGGCGCCCGGGTCCGCCGATGGAGGTAGTCGGCAAAGGAAAGGCGGTCTTGATATACTCCGCCAAAGCCTTGCGAGATCGCGCCAATGACGACGAAAAGGTCCAAAGGCCCTCTTTATTGTCGGTGCGTCCCCCGAGCGTCCCTCGAGAGACCTCGAGGAGAACTTCTGGACCGAACCACGCCGGAATCTTAGGTTTTCTGGTGCCTTTTCAATCCCGAAGTTCGCTCAGGCGGGCGCAGCAGGGTTCGTCGAGCTTCGGATTCTGGACACCAGGTTCTGATTCAATTCACTGGAGAAGGTCGCATGCAGGAAATTCGGGTTTGCACCTATGACGGCCCAGGCGCGCAGCCCGTCATCCGCACCGTGCCGTGGCCGAAGGTCGGCAGGAAGGCCGCGCTGATCAAGATCGGCGCCTGCGGCGTCTGCGGCACGGATTTGCATATCCTGAAGGGGCACTGGCCGAAGCCGCTGCCATGGCCGTTCACTCTCGGGCACGAGCTCGGCGGCGTCATTGTCGAATGCGGCAGCGGGTTCAACGAAGACTTCATGAGCAAGCCGCTCAAGGTGGGCTCGAAGGTGATGATCCCGCCGCTGATGCCGTGCGGCCATTGCTACTACTGCATTCACTATCCGCAGAGCGCGAACAAGTGCCTGACGCCGGTCTATTACGGCCGCTATCTCGGCTTCGACAAGGCGCCGCATCTCTGGGGCGGCTGGGCCGAATATGTCTATGTCGATCTCGAAATGCTGCCGGGCACCAACTGCGGCTGGGCGCGCTGTCGGAGCCGTTGACCTCCTGCATCCGCGCCTTCAACCGCGCCATGCGCGCCGGCGGATTCACCTGGAGCGACACGGTGGTGATTCAGGGCTCCGGCCCGATCGGGATTCTCGCGGTCGCGGCCGCGCAGGAGATGGGCGCGGGGCGGGTGATCTGCGTCGGCGCGCCGGAACAGCCGCGGCTGAAACTCGCGCGTAAATTCGGCGCGGAGGCGACGGTGAATATCGAAGAGCTGAGGACGCCGGAGGAGCGCATCCGGAAAGTGCGAGACATCGCCGGCGGTTTCGGCGCCGACCTCGTGATGGATTGCTCGGGTCATCCGACCGCCGGGCCCGAAGGCATCGAGATGCTGCGCGACGGCGGCACTTATGTGGAGATGGGCCAGTTCACGGACGCCGGCTCGATCGAGACCTCCTGGCACCGCATCTGCACCAAGGACCTCAACGTGCTGGGATCCTGGGGCTTCACCGCCAATGATTTGCCGCTCGGCGTCGAGATGCTCTACCGCACCCGCGACAAATATCCCTGGCTCGAGATGCAGACGATCTATCCGTTCACGGAGGAGGGCGTCGGCCAGGCGGTCGCGGACGCGATGGCGATGAAGACGGTGAAATCGACCATCGTGCCCTGGCCGGAGCTCGTGACATAGAGCGTAGACTCGTCAACGTGCCGCCCGCAGCGGACTCGACACATCAAGCCCTTTGGGGCGGGCCGCCGGGTGATCCAAGCCGGCGGTCTTTTCTTCGCGTGCTTGATCTGGATCAAAGCTCGCCGCTCGCCGTGCTCGCCTTTGTGCTGCTCGCGCGTTAAGCGGGGCTGCCCCTTCGCGGCGTGCCACCCGACCAAACTGTCGATAAGGTTTGGCACACGGCTGACACGCGGCGCTCATCACGATGCCTTCTTCCAACACGCGCGCCGCAATTTGAACCAAAGCATTCTCTCGCTTCTTGATAGTGGCAGTCAGCGCTTGCTACCTCGAATTGGTCCAAAAAATCGATCGTGACAGGAGTAACCTGGAACCGTTCCGGGTCGTGACACGCCGCATAGCAAAATGTTAACCAGTTCTATTGCCGTCGGTAGTAGGAGTTTCAGCTTATGTCTTTCGTAAAATGGGCCGCAGCCGTAACGCTGGCAGCCCTTGTGACGATGGCCGGCGGCGTCGCGAACGCCAACACTGTCACTATCTTCAACGGCGCCTCCCAAAAGGGGACGCTTAGTGACCTGGGCGGTTCGATCACGTTCCTGGGTTACACGGCGCCGGGCGTGCTGGACGCCACCTCTCCCTATACTGCCCTCACAGCGACGGTGAACCCGGCAGATCCTGGCACTCTGGTGCCGATCGCAAATACCTACTTTGGCACCACATTCACTACCCTTGACGAGCATCGAACCGAGGGTGGCTCCGCGTCGTTATTTGACTTGGATATCGATACGTTGTTTTTCTCGGTTACGCTTGGCGGAAACCAAACAGCCTTCTTTAGAAATCAGACTGGTGGCGAACTTCATCTCACATACACCGCGACTGGCACCGCGGCTGGATTGAGCCACTACTCAGAGTACGGAAACCCCCTTGCGGTTCCAGGCCCCATCGTTGGTGCTGGGCTTCCCGGGCTGCTGATGGCATTTGGTGGCCTTGGTGTATGGCTGCGACGGCGCCGGGCGCTCGCGTCCTGAGCCATATTAGATGTAGCATGCAGAGGCCGCCTTAGTTGGCGGCTTCTTCGTTTTGGGCACCATTATGCGAGGGCAGGGGCGAGCGCAGCCGGTGACTTGACCGGCCTCGTCGGAATGTCAAGGAGCGCCAGTAGATCGTCGCTATCGCGGACCGCCGCCTCCAAGGCGGCGCGTGCGAGGATGTAGCGATCGGTGCTCCGACTCTTGAACATCGCATCGGCGGCGCGCCGATGCCGGAGGCGAGCGCGGAGGTCGCCCCGGCATCACCGCCTAGGCTGCCCGGACTGTCGCGAGAAAACTTTCGACCTCCTGCTTGAGGCGATCGGATTGCCTGGCGAGTTCGCCGGCCGAACCGAGAACCAGCTCGGCGGCAGTTCCCACCTGGCCCGATGCCTGTGTCACGCCGTCAATGTTTTGCATGACCCCCTGCGTGCCCTGCGCGGCCTGCTGCACGCTGCGGGCGATTTCCTGGGTCGATCCACCCTGTTCTTCCACCGCGGCGGCAATCGTTGCGGCGATCTCGTTGATCTGGCCGATGGTGGCGCCGATCTCGCGGATTGCGCTGGCCGTTGTCCCGGTCGCGTCGCGGATCGCCTGGATCTGATCGGCGATCTCCTCCGTCGCTTTTGCGGTCTGGGTCGACAGCGCCTTCACTTCGCTTGCCACCACCGCAAAACCCTTGCCGGCCTCGCCGGCTCGTGCGGCTTCGATCGTTGCGTTCAAGGCCAGGAGGTTGGTCTGGGCGGCGATGTTCTGGATGAGCCCCATCACCTCGCCGATCTTCTGTGTCGCCTCCAGCAATCCTTCCACCATCGCATTGGTGCGGTCGGCCTGGGCCACGGCGCTTTGCGCCATCGATGCCGAATGGGCAATCTGGCGGGAGATTTCCTGCCCCGATGTCGAAAGCTCCTCCGCCGCGGCAGCGACGGTCTGCACATTGGCCGTGGTCTGTTGCGCCGCTGCGGCAACCGTGGTGCTCTGCCGCGTCGTCTCCTTTGCGATCGCGGACAGCGATTGTGCCGAGCGCTGCATTTCGGTGGCCGCTGAAGCGGCGCCTTCGACAATTCCGCCGACGTTTTTCTCGAACTCGCCCGCGATCCGGTTCATCGCCGATTTCCGTTCCGACACGGCGCGCTCGGTGGCCTCTTCCCGCTCTGCGCGGAGACGTTCGGCGTCGATCAACCGATCCTTGAAGACGGCCAGGCTGCGCGAGATATGGCCGATCTCGTTACGACGCTCGACAAACGGAACCTCGACGTTCAGGTCGCCCTTCGCCAGACCGTCCATGACGCCGCATATCGCATCGAGCGGACGAACCAGGCCGCGACCGAGCGCGAGCGCGGCCAATCCCGCGATGAGCAATCCGGCCAGACCGCCCGCGACGATCCAGACGGCGCGGTCGTACACCACCGCGTCGATATCGTCGGTATAGACGCCTGCCTGGATGGCGAGCAGCTTGTCGCCCTCGCCATATCCGCCGGCATAGGTGAGTTTCGGCAGCTCGGGACCACCCGCCGCCTTCGGCACCTGGTATTCGAGATAGCCGCCGCCGCTGCGGGCCTTGCCGACGATGTTTTGAATCAGCAACTGGCCCCGGTGGTCCTTGTAGTCCCAGCGATTGACGTTGATGTATTTCGGATTGGCGTGCACGTAGGTGACGCCGGCATTGGTGCTGCCGGCGCCGTAAACGCCCAGATAGTCGGCGGATTTGCCCCAGCGCATGGCGCCGATCGCATCGAAGGCAAGCTGCCGGGCCTGCTCCGCCGGGATCTTGCCGGCTTTGGCCTTTTCATCGTAGTTCGCCAGGATCTTCTTCGCGGCGTCGACCAGGTCGAACACCTTGGTCCGGCGTTCCTCGATTACCGTATCGCGAAGGACCATCACTTGAGCGGTCAGTGCGGCGACGAAGACAACGGTCAGGACCGCGATGATCATCGCAAAACGATTGTAGACGGTAAGATGTCGCATGATGGGCGCCTTCGTGACGGTAGCGATCCGCGACTGTATTTCTTTACCGGTTAAGCTTTTATTGAGAACGACTTCCGGTTGCGCCGTTGAACCGCGCGCGCGACGTATCTTAACGCGTCTTGGGGCGCCGGAACGCAGCCAGAAGAACGCCGATCGGCGGAAGGCGGCGACGCGAGGCCTTGGCTCAATTTGTTATAATGTAACAGCGACAAGCCCATCGCCACGACGCCGAATTTGTCCGCTTGTCAATCTGGGTAAAAATAAAGATTGGCGAGACGGACGTCCGCCGGCGTCTTGTGCGGACGTTGCGGCCTACCACATCACCGCTCCGCAATTCTGGGGTGCAGGTTCGCGACTGCGAACCACCCAGTTGCGAATTGTGGAGATGGAATATGGACTTCAATGGTTTTTTCAATGGCTCCGGCTGGATCCAGCCGGCCCTCTGGGCGGCGGCGGTCGCTGTCATCATCGTCCTGCTGCGCGTTTCCAATATCTTCCGCTATATCCCGAACAACCAGGTCGGCATCGTCGAGAAGCTCTGGACCACGAAAGGCTCGATCAAGGACGGCTTCATCGCGCTGAACGGCGAAGCCGGCTATGAGCCGGAGGTGCTGCGCGGCGGCCTGCACGTGTTCTTTCCCTTCATGTACCGGATCCACAGATCGGATCTCGTCACGGTCGGGCAGGGCAAGATCGCCTATGTGTTTGCGCGCGACGGCGTGCCGCTTGGGCCCTCGCAGGTGCTCGGTGCCAACGACACCGAGGACAAATCGGATTTCCAGGACGCGCGACGGTTTCTTCTGGGTGGCGGCCAGAAGGGGCCGCAACGGAAAATCCTGCGCGAGGGCACCTATGCGATCAACACGACCCAGTTCGCGATCATCACCGACGATCGCGTCTACGGTCATGCCCTGAGTCAGCAGGAACGCGGCGTGCTGGAGGGCATGCAACTCACGATCTCGGAGCGGTGGGGATTCACGCCCTTCGTGCTCGCCACCGAACATGATCTGGTCGGGATCGTCACCGTGCATGACGGCCCGTCGCTGCCTCCCGGCGAAATCATCGCGCCCGAGGTCGGGATCGATCTGCGCGAAAGCGAGACCTTCCACAACAACTTCCAGGAGCCCGAGAAATTCCTCGCTGCCGGCGGCTACCGCGGACGGCAGTTGCAGATCATCGTCGAGGGCACCTGGTACATCAACCGTCTGTTTGCGACGGTGGAGGCGGTGCCGAAGACGGTGATTCCGGTCGGCAATGTCGGCGTCGTCATCTTCTATACCGGGCCCAGGACCGACGACGTGTCGGGCGAACAATATCGTCACGGCGAGCTCGTGCTCAACGGCAGCCGCGGCGTCTGGAAGGATCCGCTGCTGCCCGGCAAGTACGCCTTCAATACCTTCGCCGGCAAGATCGAGATCATCCCGACCGTCAACTTCATCCTGAAATGGGTGCGCGGCGAGGTCGGCGCGATGAAGCTCGACGAGAACCTGTCGGAAATCTCGCTGATCACCAAGGACGCGTTCGAACCGACGCTGCCGCTCTCGGTGGTGATGCATATCGACTACAAGAAAGCTCCGATGATCATCCAGCGCTTCGGAGACGTGAAGAAACTGGTCGAGCAGACCCTCGACCCCATGGTCAGTGCGTTCTTCAAGAACATCGCGCAAAAGATGACGCTGATCGAACTCTTGCAGAACCGCGCGGCGATCCAGGAGGAGTCTGCGGCGGCGATGAAGGCGAAATTCGAGGGCTATTCGCTTGACCTTCAGGAGGTCCTGATCGGCACGCCGCGGGCACCAGCGGGCGACCACACGATCGAGAACATCCTGATCCAGCTTCGGTCGCGACAGATCGCCCGCGAGCAGATCGAGACCTACCAGGAGCAGGAAAAGGCCGCGATCCAGGAACGCGCGCTCAATGAGGCCAAGGCGACCGCCGCGGCGCAATCCGCGCTGACGCAGTCGCTCATCCAGGTCAAGGTCAACGAGAACGAGGGCGCCGCCGCCCTGGCACGCGCGCAAAAGGATGCCGAGACGCGAAAGGTGACGGCGGCGGCCGTCGGCGAGCAGTCGCGTCTCGAAGGACAGGGCGAAGCCGACCGGGTGCTGGCGGTTGGCGCGGCCAACGCGCAGGCGACCAAGCTTTCGGTCGACGCCTATGGCGGACCCGAATTCCGCCTGGCGGAGCAGAACTTCACCAAGTTCGCGGAGGCCCTGACCCGCATCAACCAGCCGCTGGTGCCGCAGTTCCTGATGTCGGGCGGCCAGGGCGGCGAGAGCAACAACGCGGGCCTGATCCCTACCGCGATGCTGAGCTCCATGTTCGGCCAGATGATGCCCGCCGCGCTGGAGAGGCTGAAGGACGAGGCGCCGAAGGCCGGGCGCAGAACCAACGGGGCGTGATTGACTGTACATGCGAGGCTGCCGGCGGTGCGATCCACCGCCGGCAATGCGCAAGGCCGCTTCCTGCATAGGGCTTGTCGCTTTCTACCGGACTAGGAGGCTGTTCCGATCGCGGCGCGCCGTTTAGGCTACTCATCCTGCAGGGCCCTCGCCCGGAACGACGCACCCTTCAAGAGCCCCCCACCGTCATGAAAGACACCATGCTTCCCTCCCAGCGCGAGCATTTCGAGATGCCGCGCGAGATCTGCTTTCTCAACGCCGCATCCTGGAGCCCGTTGCCGCGCAAGACATTGGAAGCGGCCCGCGCCGCCGTCGGGCGCAAGGGCCAGCCGTGGAAGCTTCCCGGCGGCTTCGCCAACGAAATGCATGAGCGTACCCGTGCCGCGGCGGCGCGGCTGATCAATGCGGATGCCGACGACATCGCGCTGATCTCGTCGGTCGGCTACGGCGTCGCGACCGCGGCAAAGCTTGTCACGATTCCGCGCGGCAGCCGTGTGCTGGTGCTGGAAAACGACCATTCCTCGCCGGTGCTGGAATGGCAGTCTCGCGCGGAGGCGCAAGGCTTTGTGGTCGACACCGTGCGCCAGCCCGATGACGGCGACTGGACCTCGGCGGTGATGGCCGCGATCGAGCGGCCGGGCGCGCCGCCGGTCGGCCTTGCCTCGATCTCGTCGGTGCACTGGTCGGACGGCGGCCTGATCGATATCGACAAGGTCGGCGCAGCGCTGAAGAAGCAGGGCGCCATGTTCCTCGTCGATGCCACCCATGGCGTCGGCGTGCTGGCGATGGATGTGAAGGCGCTCGATCCGGATTTCGTGATCTTCCCGACCTATAAGTGGCTGATCGGGCCCTACGGCCGCGCCTTTATCTATGTCGCGAAGCGCCACCAGAACGGCATTCCGCTGGAGCAGACTTCCTACGGACGCCGCAACGTCAATTCCGAGCGCGACGTCTATTTCGCCGACGTCGGTTACGTCCCGAATGCGCGGCGTTTCGACATGGGCGAGCGCGACCATTTCATCTCGATGGAGATGGCGGCGATCGGCATGGAGATGATGTCGGCGTGGGGCGCGGCCGCCGTGGTGCGGCGGCTCAACATGCTGACGGAGCGGATCGCGGACGGGTTGCAAAATGCCGGCGTGCAGATCGCGGAGGCGAGGTTCCGCGCGCCGCACATCCTGAGCCTCGGCTTCCGGGGCGGCATGCCGGCGGGGCTGGTCGAGGGGCTGGCCGGCGAGGGCGTCCACGTCGCGCCGCGCCTGGGTCGCATGCGCATCTCGCCGCACGTTTATAATGACGAGGCGGACGCGGACCGGTTCGTAGCGGCGCTGGCGCGGCGGCTCAGGGGGTAGGTCTTGTCATTCCGGGATGGTCCAAAGAACCAGACCTCAGGGGCGCAATTGCGCCCCGGGGAATCTCGAGATTCCGGGTTTGATGCTTTCGCCTCGCCCCGGAATGACGCGGACAAGCGCCGTCTGTGCATAGGAGACGGCCAAATTGTCCAGTCCCCGGAGGCTGTTCCAATCGCCCGGGGCCGTGTAGAGTCTGATTTCCGCAAGGCCGGAACATAACAAACCCACCCATTATCAAGGGAAGAGCAGGGGAGACGCGGGAACCGACATGACCGATATCCGATACGTGGCGCCGCGCACGCTTGATGAAGCGATTGGCGCATTCGCTGCCGCGGGAAGTGCTGCACGCATTATGGCGGGAGGCACGGACCTATTGGTGCAGATGCGATCCGGCATGGTGCGGCCGGGCTTGATCGTCGATATCAAGAAGATCGACGAGATGAACTCCATCGAGGAGACCGCTGGCGGCGGCTTCCAGGTCGGCGCTGCCGTCTCCGGCATGGCGCTGGCGGAGCATTCCCGCTTCGGAAAGGTTTGGCCCGGCGTGCTGGAGGCGGTGAACCTGATCGGCTCCAAGCAGGTGCAGGGCCGGGCGTCGGCTGGCGGCAATCTCTGCAACGGCTCGCCGGCCGGCGACAGCGTCCCCGCCTTGATCGCGGCCGGTGCCATCTGCACCATCCAGGGCCCGAGCGGCCGCCGCGAACTCCCGGTCGAGCAGGTGCCGGCCGGTCCGGGCCGCACCAACCTCAAGCCCGGCGAAATCCTGGTCAGCTTCACGCTGCCGCCGCGCCCGCCGGGCTCGGGCGATGCCTATCTGCGCATGATCCCGCGCACCGAGATGGACATCGCGGTCGTCGGCCTTGGCGTCAGCCTGACGCTAAAGGATGGCGTCTGCACCGCCGCCCGCGTCGGCCTCGGCGCCGTGGCGCCGACAGCGCTTCTGGTCGAAGGCGCCGCCAAGGCGCTGGTCGGCTCGAAGCTCGACGATGAAGCGGTGGAGAAAGCCTCTGAGGCCTGCCGCGCGGCCTGTCGTCCGATCGACGACAAGCGGGGCACCATTGCCTATCGGGTAAAGACCGCCGGCGTTCTGCTGAAGCGCACGGTTGCGATCGCAGCAAAGCGCGCGGGAGGAAAGTGAGAACATGGCGAAGGTACACGTCACCACCACCATCAATGGCGAGCCGATGGAATTCCTGTGCGAGCCGTACGAGACCATGCTCGACGCTCTGCGCGGCTCGCTCGGCCTGACCGGCTCCAAGGAGGGCTGCGCCTCCGGTGACTGCGGCGCCTGCTCGATCACGCTCGATGGCCGGCTCGTCTGCTCCTGCCTGATGCTGGCGGCCGAGGCCGAAGGCCATGAGATCCGCACCATCGAAGGCATGGCCCATGGCGAGCAGTTGCATCCCCTGCAGCAGAAGTTCCTCGAGCACGCCGCCCTTCAATGCGGCATCTGCACCTCGGGCATGCTGGTCGCCTCCGAGGCGTTGCTGAAGAAGAACCCCGATCCGACCGAGGAAGAAATTCGCTTCTGGCTCGCCGGCAATCTTTGCCGGTGCACCGGTTATGACAAGATCGTCCGCGCGGTGATGGATGCCGCGGCTGAAATGCGGGAGCAAGGAATTAGGGAGCCTTTGCGATGAATATCGTCACCAACAACAAGTGGATCGGCCAGCGTACCATTCGCCCTGACGGCGTCGACAAGGTCACGGGGCGCGCGGCCTTTGCCGCCGACACCAACATGCCCGGCATGATCTGGGGCAAGGTGTTGCGCAGCCCGCATCCGCATGCGCGCATCAAGAAGATCGACACGTCGAAGGCGGAAAAGCTGCCGGGCGTGAAGGCGGTCGTCACCTCGCGCGACGTCGTCGATTTCCCGCTCGAGAAGGGCGCCGTCATGCTCGGCATCCAGGACATGCGCTGGATGTGCCGCAACGTGATGGCGCGCGACAAGGCGTTGTTTCCTGGCCATCCCGTTGCCGCGGTTGCCGCCACCACGGAAGCGATCGCAGCCGAGGCCTGCAAGCTGATCGAGGTCGATTACGAGGTGCTTCCTTTCGCGGTCGAGATCGACGATGCGCTCAAGGACGGCGCGCCGATCCTGCACGAGTGGAACAAGTTCGATGGCAAGCCGTCCAACATCATGGGCAAGCTCGAGTCGAAGAAGGGCGACATCGCCGAGGGCTTTGCCAGGGCCGATATCGTGATCGAGCGATCCTTCACCACGCGGCCGGTACACCAGGGCTATATCGAGCCGCACGCGTGCCTGATCTCGGTCGCCGCCGATGGCAAGACCACGATCTGGAGCTCGAGCCAGGGCCAGTTCATGGTTCGCGCCATGACCGCCCATCTCACGGGTATCCCGCAGAGCGACATCCGCGCGATCCCGGCCGAGATCGGCGGCGGCTTCGGCGGCAAGACCATCGTCTATCTCGAGCCGCTCGCGACCTTGCTGGCGAAAAAATCCGGCCGTCCCGTGAAGATGGTGATGACCCGCGAGGAAGTGATGCGGGCGACGGGCCCCACCTCGGGCTCGAAGAGCACGGTGAAGATCGGCGCCACGAAAGACGGCAAGATCGTCGCCGCTCATGGCGTCTTCTATCTGCAGGCCGGCGCGCTTCCGGGCTCGCCGATCCGCGGCGCGGTCGGTTGCTCCTTTGCGCCCTACGACATCCCGCACATCCTCTCGCAGGGTTTTGACGTCTGCTCCAACCGCTCCAAGGTCGCGGCCTATCGCGCACCCGGCGCGCCGATCGGCGCCTATGCGGTGGAATGCGTGCTCGACGAGGTGGCGTCCGCGCTGAAGATGGATCCGCTGGAGTTTCGCCTGAAGAACGCGGCGAAGGAAGGCACCAAGGCCGCGCACGGCCCGGTCTTCCCACGCATCGGCTATATCGAGACGCTGGAGATGGCGAAGAACCATCCGCACTACAAGGCGCCGCTCGGCAAGCCGCAGGGAACACTGAGAGGCAGGGGCGTCGCTTCCGGCTTCTGGTTCAACGCCGGCGGCGAGTCCTCGGCGCAGGTCAACATCACCGAGGACGGCAACGTCGTCGTCACCACAGGCCATCCCGATATCGGCGGCTCGCGCGCCGGCATCGCCAACATCTGCGCGGAGCTGCTCGGCATCGACTACAAGCGTGTCTCCGTCATCATCGGCGACACCCAGACGATCGGCTTCTCCAACCTGACGGGCGGCAGCCGCGTGCTGTTCGCGTCCTCGATGGTGGTGACGCAATCGACCGAGAAGATCATCCAGACGCTGCGCGAGCGCGCGGCCAAGATCTGGGAGATCGATCCGGAAGCCGTGAAGTGGGAGAACGGCGCGGCGCATCCGGTCAGCCCGAACGCCGGCCAGTTCCAGCCGCTGACGCTCGCCGAGCTTGCGGAAAAGGCCCCCGCCATGGGTGGCCCGATCGGCGCCGGCGTGCAGCTCAACACGCAAGGCGCGGACGGTGGCTTCGGCACGCATATCTGCGACGTCGAGGTGGACACCGATCTCGGCATCGTGCGCGTGATCCGCTACACCGCGATCCAGGATGTCGGCCGCGCCATTCACCCCGGCTATGTCGAGGGTCAGCTTCAGGGCGGCGTGGTGCAGGGCATCGGCTGGGCGCTGAACGAGGAGTACATCTACAACAAGGACGGCAAGGTCGATAACCCCGGCTTCCTCGACTACCGCATGCCGGTCTGCTCCGACATGCCGATGATCGATTGCGGACTGGTCGAGGTGCCGAACCCGAAACATCCGCAAGGCGTGAAGGGCGTCGGCGAGGTGCCGCTGGTGCCCGTGATGGCCGCGGTCGCCAACGCCGTCCACAACGCGCTCGGCAAGCGCTTCTACAGCCTGCCGATGTCGCCGCCGAAGGTGAGTGCGGTGCTGGACGCGCCGGTGCAGCAGGCGGCGGAGTAGCGCAACAGCGTACGGCGGAGTAGCGAAGCGTAATCCGCCGTTTCTCCTCACATCCAATTGCGGCGGGTTACGCTTCGCTGGCCCGCCCTGCGCTCTACATGCGTGGCGCCGAGAACCCAGCATGACATCGCCGCCCGCGCATTTGACCGAAGTCACGCCCGGCGCGGCGACGCTCGGCCGTGAATGGGTGAAGTTCGATTCCGCCACCGGATCGGCCACGCTTCGTTTCCTGGCAAAGCCCGAATTCGCCAACCGTCACGGCACCGTGCAGGGCGGCTTTCTCGCGGCCATGCTGGATTCGGCAACGGGCATCACGCTGCTGGCGACGCTGCCGAAGGAGCTGACTGCGGTCACGATCAGCCTCGATACGAAGTTCGAGAAACCGGCGAGCGTTGGCGTTCTCACCGTGGAAGCGCGCGTTGTCGAGAAAGACGACCGCGATGCCACCGTCGAAGCCGAAGTGGTGAGTCCGGACGGCACCATCGTCGCGCGCGGCCGCGCGAAGCTGCGCATCCGCAAGCGGCAGCCGGTGTAAGGCGGTTGAGCGGCGCGCCCGCCGTCAATCCTCTTGGGAGAGCCGCGCAAAGTCCTCGAAGATCGCCGACACGAGGTCACGATGGTGGGCATCGTCCGGCGACAGGCTTGCAGCATACAGATTCAGGACATAGCGCGCCTTGGCGGCTGCGTCGGGCCATGATGTGGCGGGAATCGACAGCAGCTCGTTTTCGAGCGTGGCCTGCCGGTCGCGCAACTCCCTTGCGTTGTTCTCGATCTCGGCCAGGACGCGACGGAGCCGCGTCGCCTTCTGGGCCGCCATGCCGCGATGCTTGTCGAGATCGAGCGGTTCGTCAGTCATTCGGCGTGCTCGCGTCGATGCGCTGCGCGTCTGCGAGATCGACGGAGCCGATGGAGATCATCTCGGAGCCGCGCGAGGCTGCCGCCGGCACGATGATCATGGTCGCCACGCGGCGATAGGAAGCGAACGAAAGTCCTTCGATCATCTCCTCGTCGGTGATGACTTCGTAGGGCCCCGCAGGCAGCAGGCGATCGACGCCCCTGATCTGGAACGGATGTTTGAAGGTGACGACTTCACGCCGCGAACGGATGGTCATGCCCGCCTGCCTTTTGCAGGTAACCCTGCAGACAGCGCCACGCCGATGCCGACTTCATGCATGAACCCAGCATGCGCTCATTCGGCGCGGTAAGCTATCGCTTTCTCCCGCACCGGGCCGTCTCGATATGGTTCCATGCTTTACCGCTGGCTATTGTCGTGCCGCGCGCGTACGGTCTGCCATCACCGCTCCTCCCCACGGCTTCCATCGGTGACTGAGGGTACATGAGCTCCCGCCGGCAACGAGGAGCCTGCTTTGTCCCCATTTCGCCTGGCCGACTGGATCGTCCCGCCCGTCATCGTGCCGCTGTTTCTTCTGATTTTGGTTGCGGCGGCCGCGCTCCTGCATGGATAGCGCGACGAAACTGCAATACCTGGTCAGCGGGAACGATCGATCCGGCCGAGTCAATCTCGGCCGCCCCACGGCTGCGGCGGCCATGAAGAAGGCAAGGGAGCTCATCGAACAGGGTTATCTGGACGTGCGGATATGCACGCCACGAGGCCAGATCCTGATGCCGGATGAGTTTGATCGGCTCGAGGAATAGACCGGCGCGGAGGCCGTCATGGCAAGAAGTGCAAGACCGGCAATGAACTCGAAGCCCTACAAGACGGCATATGAGCTCCGGGACATGATCGTCGACCGGACCAGGGCCCTGTACGGGCCGTGGCCCGCGGGCATGACGCTTTTCGTATTCGACGATGCTTACGGCTGGACCGCGAGCATCAGCCGGCCGGTTTCTGAGGCGGATGATTTCTATCGCACCTGCACGCTGGATGTGATCGCAGCGCTCAGGACCAGATACGATCTGGACGCGCCGCGCCTGCGGCCGGATGAGTTTTTCTGATCCGGCCGCCGTCTCTGCATTCGATCTGCGCTGTTCTCAAACCCAAGGGAGACCCACGTGGCAAAAGGCCAGCAAAAAGGCAATCGGGAAGCCAAGAAGCCGAAGAAAGACAAGATCAAGGTGATCGCCGCCGCGCCAAGCCGAAAGGTTGAGGCGTGGCAGCCGACCATCGGCTCCGCCAAGCGGAAATAGCAGGCGCGGGCGAGGGACGCATGCAGCCCGGATGAACGACGTGTTCGCCGTAGCTCGAAGAGCGCAGGCGGACAGCGACATCCGTGTTTTTCCCGCATGTCGCCGTGCTCATCCGAACCTGCTGCCATGCGAGCAGCCTCTCGCGATGCCTTTGAGGTCATCCTCCGCCGTCTCCATCATGGGGACTCGTCCCAATGCGGAGATGAAACGACGAGGCTCACGCCCATCCCGAACTCGGGTATGGCCGTCCGATCGGTCTTGAACAACCGTTGTGCGGCTTCGGCGTTCATGGCGCAGCGCTCCAGCCAGCGAGCCACGAGAAAATCAACCCACAAGGCAGATCGCAGTTGAGCCGCTGCCAGCACACGCCGTGCGTTCAGGGTCTGATGAGATGGTCTGTTGACGTTAGTGCGGGCGTTCATCTTGCCCTCCTGCCGGTTCGGCGGAGGGGGCGGCCCTGCGCCGGAAATTACACTCTTGCTTTGCGGATCAGCCCGGATTCGAGCTGGAAATTCGGGCCCGAGGTCATCACGGACATGCACGACCGATCGGTCAGCCGAACAAGCGGCCGGACACGGGCGGCAGTCGCTGCGACGTGCGTGCGTGCGTTGCGCATTGGGGTCCTCAAGAGTGCAGGCAATTTTACCCGCGACGAATTTCCTGATCTAAGCGCAGACAAAATCCGGCGCGTCAAATGTTTTGTGTTCACGAGGCGCCGAATTCGTGCAGGCTGGTAATTTTCGAACGCCTGCGGAGCCGGCTGGGTTCGAAAATTGCAGACTATGCTCGGAGAGTGCAATGGCGAGACTCATCGCGCTGGCTGGTTTGTCCGGAGTCGGCAAGTCGAGCATTGCTCGGGATTTGGCGCGGCGTACCGGTGCCATGTGGCTGCGGATCGACTCGATGGATCAGGCGATCTGGGCTTCCGGTACGGCGCCAAACGATCTCCTCGACTGGACCTATCGAGCTGCCCAGGCCGTCGCCGCCGACAATCTGGTCCTCGGCCTGGATGTGATCGCGGATTGTGTGAACGATTGTGAAGACGCGCGGGAAGGTTGGGAAGCCGCTGCGCGAAAGGCCTGTTCCGAAATCGTCTGGCTCGAGATCGTGTGCAGCGATGCCACGGAGCACCGGCACAGGGTCGAGACGCGATCGACCGACATCGCCGGGCTGTCTCTGCCCGGTTGGGACGCCGTCACCGGCCGCGCCTACGCTCCGTGGAAGCGCGATCATTTCACGGTCGACACCGCGCATCGCAGTCCGGAGGTCTGCGCAGAGGAGGCATTCCGCCTCCTCCATAAGCCGTAGCCGTTTCCGACTGGCGTCAGGACGCCAGCCGGTGCACGGCGCAGAGCTTGTTGCCGTCGGGATCGCGCAAATACGCAATGTAGAGTTTCATGCCCGGTCCCTCGCGCAGTCCCGGCGGGTCCTCGCAGGTCTTGCCGCCCTGCGCGCAGCCGGCCGCATGGAAGGCATCGACCTCCTCGGTCGAAGCGGCCGCAAAGCCGATGGTGCCACCATTGGCGAAGGTCGCCGCCTTGCCGTCGATCGGCTTCGACGCCGAGAACGTCCCGGTCTTGGTGCGCCAGAAGATGCGATGGCGGTCGACAAAGCCGGGCTTCACGCCGAGCGTGCCCAGCAGCGCATCATAGAACGACTTGGCTTTGTCGAGGTCGTTGGTCCCGATCATGATGTGCGAAAACATCCGTTCCTTCCCCGTTTACGTTTGTTTGTTGTGCGGAAACGCCGCTCCGCAGGAAAATTCCTAGCAGAAGTTTGATCACGACGAAATCTCGATGAACGCCCGATGAACCGAGCGCCTTGCCGGTTCCCGCAAGAGCTTGTCCCGAAAATTTTTGGCGCTACGTCTCCACGCAACGAAAACCAGCGAAGGTGGATTCGATGGGACAGAAAATGCCGCCGCTCCAGGAACGCGTGGACATGCAGGAGCGACAGGACGGGGACAAGGCCGGGTTGATGCCGCCTGGGCCCGAACGCGACGCGCTGTTGCGCCGCGCCGACAAGATGAAGCGGGCTTCCGATATTACCGGTTGGCTCAATTCCTCGGAGCTGAAGCCGCCGCAATAGCGCGACCCCCAAGACCATTGGCGCGCGACGGCGGCCTTCTCGATGCGTCAGAAAGGGCTGGGAACGCTTGATCCATGGCGGCGTTGGCTCGCCATGGAGAAGATTTCGCAAGCCGTCGAGAACGCTTTCATGATCGCCTGGGAATATCTCGAGGCGACGGGCGAACTCGGCGAGCCCGAGGGCTCGGCGCGGGAGCTGCTCGATACCATCGAGTCCATGATCCAGCGCGGCGAGCGCCGCCGGATCCTGCTCGCGAATGTCGCGATCGACACCTACAAGAGGCGCCGCCTGCGGGGCGAAGAGAGACAGGGGCAGCCTGACAAAGCGGCGCAGCCTGACCGCTCCAGCAGAAATTGGATGGGGTAAGCCGGCGATCCCGGAAGCGGGTCCTCGCCGCTCCGGCGATTTTTTCCAGTCGTCTTGACGTCCTTCGTGCCGCAAGGACTGATTTGCCCGACGTCCTGATTTTCCGAATTTGTGTCAAGACTTCAATCGTAAAATATTTCGCTTTTACAGAAACGCAAATCAAGCCTATGGTCTCGCCCGTCTCGCGCCGCTCAGAGGGCGTATCG
>Ga0207707_10000846_pt1 | contig 29949 bp, 22 predicted proteins | sample KBSC83BmetaG_FD_184336 | JGI IMG/M metagenome (GOLD analysis project Ga0207707, IMG submission 184336) | Corn rhizosphere microbial communities from Kellogg Biological Station, Michigan, USA - KBS C8-3B metaG (SPAdes) (version 2) | ecosystem: Host-associated > Plants > Roots > Rhizosphere ... | reverse complement strand
CGGCGGCATCGTGCGCTGCGATTTGATCGCAGAGGGCATCATCGCGGCGGTCAAGGAAGTGGGCCTGAAGATTCCGGTCGTTGTTCGTCTCGAAGGCACCAACGTCGAGAAGGGTCGCGAATTGCTGAGTGGTTCCGGCCTCAAGATCACGCCCGCCAATGATCTGAACGACGCCGCGCAGAAAGCGGTCGCGGCGGCCAAGGCTGCGTAAACAAAAACGGGTAGGGCGGGAGCAGCGTAGCGAATCCCGCCGTTTTCGATTTCACGAAGGCGGGATGCGCCGCTGCGCGGCTTCTCCGGCGGGATGCGCCGCTTCGCGGCTTCTCCGGCGGGATACGCCGCTTCGCGGCTTCTCCCGCCCTACATGAAGGAATTCGATGTCATGAGCGTATTGGTCAACAAAAACACCAAAGTCATCTGCCAGGGCTTCACCGGCCAACAGGGCACTTTCCATTCGCAGCAGGCGCTGGACTACGGCACCAAACTGGTCGGCGGCGTCACGCCCGGCAAGGGCGGCAGTGAACACATCGGCCTGCCGGTCTTCAACACCGTGCGCGAAGCGGTGGACGACACCGGCGCCGATGCCTCGGTGATCTTCGTGCCGCCGCCGTTCGCGGCCGACGCGATCATGGAAGCCGCGGCCGGTGGCATCAAGGTGATCGTCGCGATCACCGAAGGCATCCCGGTGCTCGACATGCTGCGCGTCAAGAACGTGCTAAAGGATTATCCCGACACCGTGCTGATCGGCCCGAACTGCCCCGGCATCATCACGCCCGGCGAATGCAAGATCGGCATCATGCCCGGCCATATCCACCAGCCCGGCAAGGTCGCGATCGTGTCGCGTTCGGGCACGTTGACGTACGAAGCCGTGTTCCAGACCACCAACGTGGGCCTGGGCCAATCCACGGTGATCGGTATCGGCGGCGACCCGATCAACGGCATGAATTTCATCGATTGCCTGAAGTTGTTCCAGGACGACAAGCAGACCGAGGGCATCATCATGGTCGGCGAAATCGGTGGCAGCGCCGAGGAAGAGGCTGCCGAATTCATCGAGGAAAACGTCACCAAGCCGGTGGTCGCATTCATCGCCGGCGCGTCCGCGCCTCCCGGCAAGCGCATGGGTCATGCCGGAGCCATCATCTCGGGTGGCAAGGGCACCGCCGCGGCCAAGTTCGCGGCGCTGGAAAAGGCCGGCGTCAGCACGGTGAAGTCGCCGGCCGACCTGGGTGCCACGCTCGCCGCGAAGATGACACACTGAATCACAATGGCACAAGCGTAAAATGACAAGGCCGCGATTCGTCGCGGCCTTTGTCTATCCGGAAACATCCATGACCACTTTGCGATTGGCGCTGGCGCAGTTCGACTTTCCGGTCGGCGCGGTTGCGGCCAACGCCGATCGCGTGCGCGCGCTGATGCGCGATGCGCGCGCGGGCGGCGCCGACCTGCTGGTGTGCCCCGAGCTGGCGTTGAGCGGCTATCCCCCGGAAGACCTTTTGCTTCGGCCGAGTTTCCTCGCCGCGTGCCAGTCGGAAATGGATCGCTTGGCGGCGGAGAGCGATGGCCTCGCTGCGCTGGTCGGTTTTCCGCACAGCGAAGGCGTGGTGTACAACGCGGCCGCGTTGTTGCGCGAGGGTCGCGTCGCGCAGGTCGCGCACAAGTGCGTGTTGCCCAACTACGGCGTGTTCGACGACAAGCGCTGGTTCGAACCCGGTCATGCGGTGACCGTGACCACACTTGATGGCGTGCGCGTCGGTCTGTTGATTTGCGAAGACGTGTGGCAACCGGAACCCGCGGCTGCGGCGGTGCGCGCGGGTGCGGAATTGATCGTCGTGATCAATGCTTCGCCGTTCGACACGGCCAAACTGGCGCAACGCGAAACATTGCTGGCCGCGCGTGCGAAGGAAACCGGTTGTGCCATTGCTTACCTCAACATGGTGGGCGGACAGGACGACGTGGTATACGACGGTGCATCGTTGCTGGTGAACGGCGACGGCTCCATCGCTGCACGTGCGCCGGCATTCCTGGATGCGTTGCTGTGGGCGGAATTCGATTCCGTTTCGCGTCGGTGGACCGCTCGGGATTGGCCGGTTCCCGAGGACGCCGCACCCGAAGCCACGCTATACGCTGCGTTGGTCCGCGGCGTGCGTGACTACGTCCGCAAGAATGGCTTCGATGGCGTGTTGCTGGGGCTTTCAGGCGGCATCGATTCGGCGCTGACGCTGGCGATCGCGGTGGACGCATTGGGCTCGGACAAGGTCACGGCGGTGATGCTGCCGTCGCGCTACACGTCGGAGCTTTCGCTGCGCGAAGCGCAAGCGCAGGCGCGCACGCTCGGCGTCGAGTATCTCGATGTATCGATAGCCGGTGTGGTGGATGCTGCCGCTGCAACGCTCGCACCCGCGTGCGGCGAACCGGCGGATCTCACGGCGCAAAACATGCAGTCGCGCAGTCGCGGGCTGCTGTTGATGGCGCTGTCCAACCAGACCGGCAGGCTGCTGCTGACCACCGGCAACAAGAGCGAGATGGCGGTGGGCTACGCAACGTTGTATGGCGACATGTGCGGCGGCTACGCGCCGTTGAAGGACGTCTACAAGACGCAGGTGTACAAGTTGGCGAGGTGGCGCAATCGCGCGGGGCAGAGGGACGCGATTCCGGCTGCCGTGATCGAGCGCGCGCCTTCGGCCGAACTGCGCGCCGACCAGACCGACCAGGATTCGCTGCCGGCCTACGAAGTGCTGGATGGCATCCTCGCGCGCTGCATCGAAGGCGCCGAATCGCAGGCCGACATCGTCGCCGCCGGTTTCGACGCCGACGACGTGCAGCGCGTGGTGCGCATGCTGTATGCCAGCGAGTTCAAGCGACGCCAAGCCGCTCCGGGTCCCCGCGTATCGACTTGCGCGTTCGGACGCGAGCGGCGCTATCCGATCTCGAGCGCCTGGCGCTGACTCCCGGGAAGCTTCCGCTCGCAAGCGAGCGGAATCAGGGCACAGCACTAAAGGTAGTGAAGTGCCGTTTGACGATGTCTCGAGGCCCCACGCACAGTGTCAGTGCGCGCTCGTCAACGGAATCAACCGCCATGGCCAACTGTGGTGCTTCGGCCAGCCGTTCGGGTTGCGCAGGTAGGGATGGTTCGGATAATTGAGTTTCAACACCTGCGTGGTCTGGTCGGCCAGCTTCTGCTGTCCGAGCAGGTGATAGCTCTTGGCCAGCACCGCCAGCGCATCCGCCGATTCCGGCGAGCGCTGGTAGTGCTCGACGATATACTTGGCGCGGTCGGCCGAGGCGATGTAGGCCTTCCGCTGCAGGTAGTACTCGGCGACGTTCAACTCGGATCGCGCCAACTGGTTGCGCAGGTAGATCATGCGCTGGCGTGCGTCGGCGGCGTAACGTGTGTTGGGGAAGCGCGCGATCAGCGTATTGAAATCATCGAACGACTGCAGCACGTAACCCTGGTCGAAGCGCGACGGACTGATCTTGGCCAGCTTCTGCATGCCGGTTTCGGTGCGGTCGAAATTGATCAGGCCGCGCAGGTAATACGCGTAGGCGACGTGTTTCTGGGTCGGATAGGTCTTGATGAATTCGTTGATGGTCGAATATGCATCTTCGAACTTGTCATCCTTGTATTGTGCGTAAGCCAGCTCGATCTGCGATTGCTCGTTGTAGGCACCGTAAGGAAAGCGCGAGATCAGCTTCTGGTACACGACCTCGGCCGCGCCCCAGTTGCCGTCCTGGGACAGGTGGTGCGCGCGCTGGTACAACTGCTCGACGGTCATGGTGTTGAGCGTGTCGCGCTTGCCGTGATGGAATAGCGAGCAGGCGCCGACGGCCAGCAGCAACGGCAGGAACAAGGCGAATTTCAGCAGCGGTGCGGAGCGTCGGAATGGCATTGGGCAAGTCTTTGCGAATGCGAACGGGCATGATAGCGGAATCCGTCCAACCCAACCGGCACGGGGCTCGGCATGGCTGAACGGCTGCGCGCGGAAGTTCCGGCCCAAGGCGCCGGCCAGCGTTTCGACCAGATCCTGCCCGGAATGTTCCACGGCTATTCGCGGGCGCACCTTGCCGGCGAAGTGAAGAGCGGGCGCATCCGGCTGGATGGCAGGGAAGTCCCGCCGCGCACACTCGTTCGCGGTGGCGAGGAAGTGGAATGGGATCGCGTCGAGGCGCCGGTGCTGGCCGATCGGCCGCAGGCGATCGATCTCGATATCGTTTTCGAGGACGCCGACCTGCGGGTCATCAACAAACCGGCGGGTCTGGTGGTACACCCGGGTGCCGGCAATCGCGAAGGCACGCTGTTGAATGCGCTCCTGCACCGCGATCCGAGCCTTGCACAGCTTCCGCGCGCCGGCATCGTGCACCGATTGGACAAGGATACTTCGGGCCTGCTGGTGGTGGCGCGCACGCTGCCTGCGCAAACGGCGTTGGTGGCGATGCTGGCGGCGCGGGCCATCCACCGCCGCTATGCCGCCGTCGTCAATGGCGTGCCGGTCGCCGGCAGCACGGTGGACGCGCCGCTGGACCGCCACCCGACCGATCGCCTGCGCCGCGCCGTGCGCGAAGGAGGGCGTCCGGCCGTCACCCATTACCGCGTGCGCGAGAAGTTCCGCGCGCATGCGCTGCTGCAATGCGAACTGGAATCGGGCCGCACCCATCAGATTCGCGTGCACATGGCGCACGCGGGTTGGCCGCTGGTGGGTGATCCGCTTTACGGAAAGGGACTGAAGCTGCCACGCGGCGCCACCCCGGCGTTGGCGGACGCGCTGCGCGGATTCAAGCGGCAGGCGCTGCACGCCGAACACCTGGCGTTCGCGCATCCCGTCAAGGGCGACGCGATGGTATTCGATGCCGAACCACCGCGCGATTTCCTCGATCTGGTGGACGCGCTGCGCGAGGATGCAAAGTAGCGGTGCGGTTCAACATCCGTTCGCGCTGGGCGTAGGCCCGAAGGCCGAAGTCGAAGCGCAGATGGCGTTTCGACTTCGCTCGCTGCGCGAGCTACGCTCAACGCGAACGGAGAACTTCAAACGATGCCAAGCAGGCCATTGTCGCGGATATCCCCAAACTGGCCCGCACCGCCACGTGTGCACGCGGCGGTCGCCACGTTGCGTGGCGCCGAACCGGCTACCGGTCCGTTGCGTCTGCGCGAAGCATTGTCACTCCCTGCTGAGCCGTGCTGGCTGCGGCAAGTGCACGGCACGCACGTCGTAACGTTCGATACAAAGGAACACCCCAACGAACTCGAAGCCGACGCTGCCGTCACCCGCACGCCCGGCGTTGTGCTGACGATCAAGACCGCCGATTGTCTGCCGGTGCTGTTTTGCGCAGACAATGGTCTCGAAATCGCCGCCGCGCACGCCGGCTGGCGCGGACTGTCCGCCGGCGTGCTGGAAAACACGCTTGCTGCAATGCAAGCTCCGCGCCAGAACATCATGGCGTGGCTCGGCCCCGCGATTGCCGCGCAGTCTTACGAAGTCGGCGACGAAGTGCGCGAAGCATTCCTTGCGCACGATCCCGCTGCGGCGTCGGCCTTCACCGCTACGCGCCCCGGTCATGGGTTGTGCGATTTATACGAACTTGCGCGCCAGCGCCTGCATGCCGCCGGCGTCACCCGCATCTTCGGCGGCGGCTACGACACCTTCACCGATCCTCGTCTGCATTCCTACCGCCGCGACGGCGCTCACAGCGGACGAATGGTGAGCCTGGTTTGGATATTGCCGATGGCGGGCTGAAGGCGTTTAATGGTGTTTGCGTCAGTGCTTGGCCAACGGAAATGCGCGGCAAGTCCGCGATCGGATGTTTTGCGCTGCTGGTGACCGGCTCGGTTTTCCCCAGCCCCATGGCACTGGCCGCTGTGCCTTCGCCGCGAGCGGCAGTCGAACAGGCAGTGATCAATGTGCTGCCGACTTGGCGCGGCCAGAAGGCGAAGGTCATTGACTATCTGGATCTGACGCAATCGTTTGCGACGACGTCACCATGGACACTCGTGGTGGCCCAGGACGCCAGACCTCCACCCGCCGATCTCGCCATGGTGGGCAACGTCAGCCCGATAGCCGTCTGCTTCGTCAAAACTCTCATTCCCAGCTGCATCGAGGCCCGCGGCCATCCCGGGTACAACTGGTTCGACATGACGAATGGACTGGGCGTCGCGGCGGTGGTTTTCACGGGTGCCGGCCAAACAAGACCGCTGCTGATGCTGCAGGCTTTGTCCGCGCATGGCACGAACGGGAATGCCAGCGTCGGAACGAAGCTGTTTCAGTACGACCGCAAGACGGATTGCTTCCGCCAGGTGTTCGTCAAGGTCAATGGCGGCACCAACAACAACGCAGCGACACGGTTCGTCGAGCACGGAGCGCTGCGGGGTGACGTGATCGTGAACTATCCGACTGACGATGCTCCGTACGCTTACTGGATCGAGGTGTATGCGCCGGGCAAATCGGATCAGTACGCGCGCACCCTGCACTACCGCAGCATTACGCACTACGGCGATGGCAATCCACTCGCCGTTGCCGACTCCGAAATGCCGGAGATCATGAAGCGTTTGGGCGTCTGGAAGCCCGGTGACGCATTGCCCGTGCCCCCGCACGCGCCGAAGGGTTGTGGGCCGCTCATCATGCGTCACGGCGAAGAGTGGTGCAAAACCCTCCGGATAGCGTCAACGCCGCAGCAATAACAACGGCGAAGTGCGCAGCACCTTGCGTGTCCCGGCCAAACCCAGCGCGGCCACGACGGCCGCCGCGATCAGGGCTGCAACGATCAGCGGCATCCACGGTGGTGCGAAGGCGTGGATGCGAAACACGGCATGCGCCATCCACGCGCCGCCAATTGCGGACGCCAGCAATGCAGTCACGCCGGAAATCGCGCCGAGCAATCCGAACTCGCACAGTGCCGCCATGCGCAACTGATCTCGGCGTGCGCCGAGGGTACGCAACAGCGCGGCTTCGTGGCGGCGTTCGGCGGCGCTCATGGTCAACGCGGCGGCCAGTACCAGCGCACCGGCGAGCAGGCTGAAGGCCAGCACCCAGCGGGCGGCGGCGGTGACTTGTCCCACGATCTGACGCGCGCGATTGAGCAGTTCGTCGACGTCGATCAGCGACAGGCTGGGATTGTCGCGTGAGAACGCGGCGAGCGCACCGGCGTGGCCGGGCGCGAGATAAAAACTGGCGATCCAGGTGTGCGGCAACGTTTCGCCGTGCGCGGGATCGAGCATCACGAAGAAGTTGACGTTGAAGCGGCTCCAGTCCACTTCGCGGATGCTGGTGAGCCTGGCATCGATGCGCTGGTTGCCCACGAGGAATGCGAGCCTGTCACCCAATTTGAGATCGAAGCGACGCACCCACGCGACATCCAGCGAAACCTGCGCGCCGTGCGCATCCGGCGCAAACCATTGTCCTGCGATCACGCGGTTGGCCGGCGGCAGCGCGCGGCTCCACGACAGGCGCACCTGTTGCGAGGCTTCCTGGCTGACGTCGCGACCACGGAACGGGGCACTTTCGACGTCCACGCCGTTGATCGAAACGAGCTTGCCGACCGCGACCGGCATGTCGTTGAAGCGCGTCGCGCCGAACTTCTCCAGCGCATCGCGCACGCCTGCGCGTTGCGCATCCTGCAGGTTGACCACGAACCAGTTCGGCGTATCGCGAGGCAGCTCGCGCCGCCAGTTGTCGAGCAACGCCGGCGCGACCACCGCGAGCAGCAGCAGTGCGGTCAGGCCCAGCGAAATCGCGCAGGATTGCAACAGGCTCAATCCGCGGCGGCGCGTCAGCGCGCTGACGCCGAGGCGCAGCGCGGGATTCAGACGCACCGCGTAGCGGCGGATGAGCCACAGGATCGCAAACGTGAGCAGCGCCGTGAACAATGCGGCGCCCGCGAGACACGCGGCGAGCACGCCCGCGATTTTCCAGCTGCCGGTTTCCAGTGCGATCAGCCCCAGCGCAACCAGCACCGGGACCGCATACAACAAGTCGAAGCGGCGCCGCGCCAGCTTGACGTTGCGCCGGAACACCGCGACCGGCGGTATCGATTTCAACCGCGCCAGCGGCGGCAGTGCGAAACCGGCGAGTACCGCGAGGCCGATGCCCGCGGCAGCGAACGCGGGGCCGAATGGAAGCGGTGCACGCTGCGCGGACGCGGGCAACAGATCGTGCGCGTATGCGAACGCCGCGGACGCAAGTCCCAGCGCGACGCCCGCGCCGATCAATGCAGCCAACACGGCCGGCAGCGCCAGCGTCCACGCGAGGCTGCCGAAAGCAAAGCGGGACGATGCGCCGAGCGCGCGCAACAGCGCGATCTCGTCGGTCTTGCGCCGCGCATAGCGTTGCGCCGACAGCGCGACCGCGATGCCGGCCAGCAACGCCGCAAGCAATGCGGCAAGCCGCAGGAATGAACCCGCGCGATCGAACGCGACGGCCAAGCGTTGCTGCACTTCTTCCGGTGTCACCATGCGGGCATTGGCGGGCAGGTGAGCTTTCGTCCAGGCGCGATACGCGTCCGCGCCCGCCACGCTGCCCGCGACCAACAGGCGATGTCGCGCGCGGCTGCCAGTGCCGAGCAGGCCCGCGCTTTTCGCATCGGCGAGCGCCATCACCGCACGCGGCGCCAGCGCGATCAGGTCACCGCCGCCGGGCTGCTGGTCGATCTGACCCGCGACCGCCAGATCCATGCCGCCGACCTGTAGGCGATCGCCAATCTTGAGTTGCAGTGACACCAGCGCGCGGTGGTCCAGGTAAATGGAACCCGCCGGTGGTGCGTGCGCGACTTTGCTTTGACCGTCTCGTCCCACAACGGTCAGCTTTCCGCGCAGCGGCCACGCGCCATCGCCGGCGGTGACCGACAGCAACTGACTGCGCTCGCCGGCGAACGCGACGCTGGGGAAATCGGCCAGCGTGCTGGTGCGCAGCCCGAGTGCTTGCGCGTGGTGCACGAACACCGCCGGTAACGGCGACGCTGCATCGATACCCAAGTCGCCGCCGATCAATTCCGCCGCGCTCATCACCACCGCACGCTGCACGCGCGTCGCGAGGGTGCCGACCGCGCCCAGCGCGGTCACCGACAGCAGCAACGCCGCGATCAGCGTGCGCAATTCCGGCAGGCGCCATTCGCGCCGCAGCGTGCGCAGTGCATGGCGCGGGCCGATCATGCCGCGTGCGCCCGCAGGCGGCCATCGACCAGGTCGTATACCTGCGCGCAGCGCGCGGCCATGGCGGGATCGTGCGTGACGACCACCAGCGTGGTGTGGTGTTCGCGGTTGAGCGCGAACAACAAGTCGGCGATCGCATCGCGGCTTGCGTGGTCGAGATTGCCGGTGGGTTCGTCCGCGAAAAGGATGCGCGGACCATGTACGAACGCGCGCGCGATGGCGACGCGCTGCTGCTCGCCGCCGGACAACTGGTAAGGGTAATGCGCGCCGCGTTCGCGCAGGCCCACCGAGGCCAGCGCATCGCGTGCGCGCGCCGGCGCATCCGGCGTGCCGTCGAGTTCCAGCGGCAGCAACACGTTTTCTTCCGCAGTCAATGCGGGCAACAAATGAAAGGACTGGAACACGAAGCCGACCAGCGTCAGGCGCAGCCGCGCGCGCGCTTCCTCGTCCATAGCTTCCAGCGCGTGGCCGTCGAGTCGCACACTTCCATCGCTTGGAAGGTCCAGCCCCGCCAGCAGGCCGAGCAGGGTGGTCTTGCCCGAACCCGATGCGCCGGTGATCGCGATGGTTTCCCCGGCATTCACTTCCAGGCTGACATCGTCAAGAATGTCGAGGCGGCCCGCCGGTCCTTCGACGTGCTTGCCCAAACCCCTCGCGGAAATCAATGCCATGTCTGTCCGGTTGCCGTCGTGCACCTCGCTGTCATCCATCCTGCTGTCATCCGTCATGTTGTGCCTTGCGTTGCTGTTGCCGCTGCGAGCGTCTGCGGCTGCCGCGCCGCGCACGATCCTGTTGCTGGGCGATTCGCTGGCGGCTGCCCACAATATCGAATTGCATGCGGCGTGGCCCGCGTTGCTGGAAAACCGTCTTGCGGATATGCGTCCTGCTTACCGGCTCATCAATGCCAGCATCAGTGGCGAGACCACCTCGTCCGGACAGGCGCGCCTGCCGGGGCTGCTCAAGCAATACCGGCCCGCGCTGGTGATCCTGGAATTGGGCGCCAACGATGGCTTGCGCGGGCTGCCGCTTGCCGAAATCAGCGCCAACCTTGCAGCGATGATTGCGCAGTGCCGCGACGCGGGCGCAAAGGTTCTGCTGCTCGGCATCGAGCTGCCGGTGAACTACGGCCCGCGCTACCGCACTGGCTTGCGCGGGATCTATGCCGATCTCGCGCGGCAGGATCACGCGGCGCTGCTGCCGTTCCTGTTGCAGGGCATCGCGCTCGATCCCACGTTGATGCAGTCCGATGGTTTGCATCCCGTCGCCGCCGCGCAACCGCGCGTGCTGGACAACGTGTGGGCGGCATTGGCACCGATGATCGGGGCTGCGCCGAAGGTGAAGCCTGCCGGTCGGGGACTTTGATTTTGCTCGTCATACCGGCATAGGCCGGGCTGCGTTTGCAGGATTGCAAACCCGAACGCCGCAGGCGGCCCGGAGGGCGAGCGCCATGGACGGCGCGAATAATCCAGCAAATGAAGGAATCGCGGCCTGCGACCGCGATACAAAGTGAAACTGAGCCCCGGCCTTCGCAAAAGACAAGGCGGCGCTACGCGCCGGGCGACAATGAAGGACGTCGATCGGGAATTCCTCAGCTTCCGAGCGCGGCCAGGAAATTCCTGCGCCACGCTGCGATGTCGTACTTCGAAATGTGTTCGAACATCGCCGACCAGCGTTCGCGGCGTTCTTCCAGCGACATGGTCAGGCCTTGTTCGATGCCCTCGACCAAGCCCTCGGGGTCGTAGGGGTTTACCAGGATTGCTTGCGTCAGCTCGCCCGCTGCGCCCGCGAAGCGCGACAGCACCAGCGCGCCGGGGTCGTCCGCGGGCTGCGCCGCAATGAATTCCTTGGCCACAAGATTCATGCCGTCACGCAGTGGCGTCACCAGCGCGAGGTCCGCGATGCGGTAGAAACCGGCGAGCGTGCGTTGGGCAAAGCTGCGGTTGACGTAGCGAATCGGCACCCAATCCGGTTCCGCGTAGCGGCCGTTGGTTGCGCCGGCGGAGCGTTCCAGCTTGGAACGCAGTTCGCGGTATTCGGGTACTTCCTCGCGCGATGGTGGTGCTATTTGCAGGAACGAGACCCGAGAGCGCCACTCGCGATGCTCGGCCAGGAAACGCCCGAACGCATCGAAGCGCCGCGGCAGGCCCTTGGAATAATCCAGCCTGTCCACGCCGACCGCCAGGGCGCGGCCACTGAGGCTGGCGTGCAGGTTGCGGATGGTCGTGCTGGTGGCGGCAGCTTTCGACCGACGAACTACCTCGGCGGTGTCGATACTGATCGGGAACGCCGCGACGCGTGTGCGACGCCCACCCAGCGCAACGGATTCGCCGAGGCGTTCCGCGCCGAGGTGGCTGGTGAAATAGTGCGTCAGTGCGCGCGCATCGTCGCGGTTCTGCACCCCGACCAGGTCGCAGGCGCTCAGCGTGGCGATCAGGTCGGCGTGGCAGGGCAGGTTGATCAACAGTTCGGGCGGCGGTAGCGGGATGTGCAGGAAAAAACCGATGCGTGCACCGATGCCGAGCGCGCGCAGTTCCGACGCCAGCGGGATCAGGTGGTAGTCGTGAATCCAGATGCGGTCATCCTCGCGCAGCAGAGGCGCCAGTTTTTCCGCGAACAGCTTGTTGACCTCGCGATAACCCGTGTACTGGGCACGGCTGTATTGCATCACGGTCGGCTGGAAATGCAGCAACGGCCACAGCGTGCGATTGGCGAAACCGAGGTAATAGGTCTCGAATTCCTCGCGCGTCAGGTCCAGCAGCGCATAATCGATGTTGCCAGCTCGCTCGCGGTGCAACGCGCGTTCATTCGGTGCGACGCGCTTGCCGCTCCAGCCGAACCACAGGCCGCCGTGTTCCTTCAGGGCTGCGCGCATCGCCGCAGCCAGTCCGCCGGCGCGCGATTCCCTCGGTTGCGCCACGCGGTTGGACACGACGACCAGGCGGCTCATACCACGTCACTCCATTTGGTGGAGAGGCCGCGTGCCGCGTTGATCAAACCGACCATCGAGTACGTCTGCGGGAAATTGCCCCACAGTTCTCCGGACTTGGGGTCGTAGTCTTCCGACAGCAATCCCAGTGGATTGCGGATCGCCAGCAGTTTCTCGAAAAGCTTGCGCGCTTCGTCCTTGCGGCCGATCGCGATGAGCGCCTCCACGTACCAGAAATTGCAGACCAGGAAGCTGGTCTCGGGCGCGCCGAAATCGTCCGGGTGTGCGTAGCGCATCAGGAAGCCGTTGCGCATCAGGGTTTTTCCGACCGCGCCCACGGTCTTGACGAAGCGCGGGTCGTCGGCGCTGACGAAACGCAAACCCTCCAGCAACAGCAAGCTCGCGTCGAGCAGGTCGCTGCCAAACGACTCCACGAAGTAGCCGTCCTTGTGCACCGCGTGCCGCAGGATTTTTCGCTTGATGCTGTCGGCGCGCTTGCGCCAGAACTTCACGCGGTCATCGAGTTTGAGCCATTCCGCGATGTTGGCGAGGCGATCACAGGCGACCCAGCACATCACCGCCGAATAGGTGTGCACCGACTTGCGTCCACGCAGTTCCCACAGGCCCGCATCGGGCTGGTCGTGCACGCGCCAGGCGACTTCACCGCAACGCTCCAGCCGCCGGTATTCGACTTCGCCGGCGATCCGCACCAGTCGCTGGTCGCAGAACATCTGCGTGGCCGCCAGCACGACGCTGCCGTAGATGTCATTCTGTTGCTGTTTCCATGCCTCGTTGCCGACGCGTACCGGACCCATGCCGCGGTAACCGGACAGGGTGGCTTCCTCGCGCTCCGGCAGTTCGTCCTGGAAATGGATGCCGTACACCGGCGTCATCTGGCCCTCTTCCTTGATCGCAAGGTTGAAGATGTAGCGCATGTACTCTTCCATTGTGCGCGTGGCGCTGAGGCGATTCAGCGCACGCACCGACAGCGCGGCGTCGCGCGGCCAGCAATAGCGGTAATCCCACGTGCGCACGGTGTCGGGCGCTTCCGGAATCGACGTCGTCATCGCCGCCGTGATTGCGCCGGTGCCTTCGTACTGGCACAGCTTCAGCGTGATCGCGGCACGAATCACGGCCTCCTGCCACTCGGCCGGAATAGACAGGTAACGCGACCACTCGCGCCAGTAGTCCAGCGTCAAATCGAGCGCCTCGTTGTAAAAGCGCGTGGCCGATTGGTGCAGGGTTTCGTCTGTGCCAAGCACGATGTGCACATCGCGGTCGAGCAGGAAAGGCAGGCCGTCGCGCAGCATCGGCAGTTGCGTGTCGGTGGTGGCGCGCAGCACCAGCGGATCGAGCAGGTAGCGCACGTGGTTGGAACCGAAGGTCATTTCGGGCTTGCGTGCGCCGTAGCCGGTCAGCGGCGTCAGCCGCAACGCGATGCGCGGCGAGCCCGACAGCGGGCGTACGCGTCGCAGAATCTGCATCGGATGGAACGTGCGGCCGTGCTGCTTGTAGCGCGGCGCGAAATCGGTGATCTCGACCTGCGCGCCGTCCTTCGCGGTGAGTGTCGTGACCAGCACCGCACTGTTGTCGGCGTAACGCTGATGGGTCGACGCCTCGTTTTCCAGCAGCACGTCGAAAAAACCTGCATCCGAAAACCGCGGCGACAGCAGCGAGCAGAACACCGGGTCGCCATCGAACGCCGGCACGCAATGCCACACGATGCTCCCGCGCGCGTCGATCAGCGCATTGATGGTGCCGTTGCCGATGATGCCGAGATCGAGGCTGGCACGGCTGGACGGATCGACGGGTTTGCGCCTGGGCGTGCGGCTCGCCGGCCCGCGTGGCGGCCTCGCGGGATTCGCGCGGGATGTCTTGCCCTTCGTTGTTTTCGTGGTGGACGCAGCCAATGGTTACCTCCTTCATTCGTACGAATTGGCTTCGGTCAGCGCGTGCAACCACGCACGCACCGCGGCGGGATTGTCCAGTGCGTAACGCGCTTCGGTCGGGCGGCGCGAACCGACAATCACGCTGATGCCGCCGTCCGCGTTGACGTGCCGGAACGCGTGCTCATCGGTCAAGTCGTCGCCCAGCATCCACGGCGTGCGCCCATGGAACGGCACGTCCCCCATCAACGCCGCGAGCGCGCGACCCTTGTCCACGCCCGCGGGCTTCAGCTCGAACACGTGGTCGCCGCGCTGGATTGCGTAACCGTCGCCGGCTTCCCGCAGCAACGTGCGTGCGATGTGCTCGGCCGCTTCACGTGCCGCGGGTGCGCGCCGGTAGTGCAGTCCGAATGCGCGTTGCTTGTCTTCCAGCATCACGCCTTGCGTCGCGGCGACCAGGGCGGTTGCGTGAGCGCGCACCGCCGCGAACGCCGCGGCACCGCCGGTGAGGCGCTCGCTTCCGTCGGGCATTCGCAATTCCGCGCCATGCACGCCGGCGGCGGCGCGATGGTTCCAGTCGAACAACGCGTCGAGTTGTGACAGCCTGCGACCGCTCAGCAGCGCCAGTGCGCCGTTCAACCTGTCATGCAACCGGCGAAGGTCGTCGTGCAGGCGCGTGTCGACGCGTACGTCGTCGGGATGGCACGCAATATCCAGCAGCGTGCCATCGACGTCGAGGAACAGCGCCCAGCCAGCATCGGCGCCGGTTTCAGGCGGCGCGGGCAAATCCATTGCGATGTCGGCGCTGACGGTGGACACCTCGGCTCAGCGTGAGCGATTCGTCTGCACATTGTCGCGCACGCGACGTGAATGCCTCATTCACGCTCATTCTGGACATGCGCCGAGGCATGCATCGCGGCCACCGCGTCGTGCGCGCGTTGCGCCAGTGCGTGGCGATCGCCGGCGTGCAATCCCGCGGTGTGGATCGGCTCGCCGACGTGCAGCGTGATCGTGCCCGGCCGTACGCGAAAACCCGAGGCGGGCAGCACCGCGCCGGAGCCGTCTATCGCGATCGGCACCACCGGCACGCCGGCCTGCAGTGCCACCTGGAACGCGCCACCCTTGAACGGCCCGACGGATCCGTTGCGGCTGCGGGTACCTTCCGGGAATGCGCACAGGCTTTCGCCCGCGCGTACAAGCGACACGACTCCGTGCAGGCGCTCGGTGGCTTCGCGCGCATGGCCGCGTTCGATGAACACCATACCCATGGCGCGCGCGTACCAGCCGATGAAGGGCACCTTCGCCAGTTCCTGTTTGATCACGAAGCGGATCGGCACGGGCAGAGCGCGGAACAGCGCGCAGATGTCGATGATCGATTGATGGTTCGCGACGAACACGTGCGGTTTGGAAAAATCCACGCGCTCCAGCCCTTCGATGCGCAGTTTTGCACCAGCGCCGAGCAACAGGCCGGGCGCCCACAACCGTGATGCCATCCTCAGCGGAATGCGTCGGTTGCCGCCGCAAAGCGGCAGCACCAGCAACGCCAGCGCGATGCAGCCGGCCGTCCAGGCGATGGTGTAGATCAATTGCAGCGTGTTCCACGCCGACCACGCCGCGCGCCCCATGGTCGAAGCGCGCGGTTCAAGCCCGATGACGTTCACGGCGATCCAACCCGGTCAATTCCCACGCGCATGATAATGGCCGCTGGCGCCTGCAAAATGGGCGCGGGCTTGGCGCCACGGCCCGGGTGGTCCAGGGGCCGCGGCGCTTGAAGCGCAGCGTTTCGACCGCATCTTTTCCGCTTCGGATTCCCAGCAAAGGCCCGCCCCATGCGCAGCGACAAACTCACCTCGCGTTTCCAGCAGGCGCTGGCCGACGCGCAATCCATCGCGGTCGGACGCGACAACAACATGCTGGAACCCGCACATCTGTTTGCGGCGCTGCTGGACCAGCAGGGTGGATCGACCGCGCCGATGCTGGCTCAGGCCGGCGTGAACGTGCCGCTGCTGCGCCAGCGGGTCGGGGAAATGCTGGACAAGTTGCCACGTGTATCGGGGCAGGAAGGCAACATCAATATCTCGAACGAGTTGACGCGCCTGCTCAATGTCACCGACAAGCTCGCCCAGCAGCGTGGCGACCAGTTCATCGCGTCGGAACTGTTCGTGCTGGCCTGCCTCGACGACAAGGGTGACCTCGGCCGCGCGCTGAAGGCCGCCGGTGCCGGCAAGCAGAACCTCGAGGCCGCGATCGACAAGTTGCGCGGCGGCGAGAAGGTGCAATCGGAAAGCGCAGAGGACCAGCGCCAGGCGCTCGAGAAATACACCATCGACATGACCGCGCGCGCCGAGACCGGCAAGCTGGATCCGGTGATCGGCCGCGACGAGGAAATTCGCCGGGTGGTGCAGGTCCTGAGCCGCCGCACCAAGAACAACCCGGTGCTGATCGGCGAGCCCGGCGTCGGCAAGACCGCGATCGTCGAAGGCCTGGCCCAACGGATCGTCAAGGACGAAGTGCCAGAGGGCTTGAAGAACAAGCGTTTGCTGGCGCTGGACATGGGCTCCCTGATCGCGGGCGCGAAGTTCCGCGGCGAATTCGAGGAACGCCTGAAAGGCGTGTTGAACGACCTTTCCAAGCAGGAAGGCCAGATCATCCTGTTCATCGACGAGCTGCACACGATGGTCGGCGCGGGCAAGGCCGAAGGCGCGATGGACGCCGGCAACATGCTGAAGCCCGCATTGTCGCGCGGCGAGCTGCACTGCATCGGCGCGACCACGCTGGACGAATACCGCAAGTACATCGAGAAGGACGCCGCGCTCGAGCGCCGCTTCCAGAAGGTGTTCGTGGGCGAGCCCAACGTCGAGGACACCATCGCGATCCTGCGCGGCCTGAAGGAACGCTACGCGGTGCACCACGGCGTCGAGATCACCGACCCGGCGATCGTCGCCGCCGCGACGCTCTCGAACCGCTACATCACCGATCGCCAGTTGCCCGACAAGGCCATCGACCTGATGGACGAGGCGGCATCGCGCATCCGGATGGAAATCGATTCCAAGCCGGAGGAACTGGATCGTCTGGAACGCCGGCTGATCCAGCTGAAGATCCAGCGCGAGATGCTGAAGAAGGAAAAGGATCCGGAATCGAAAAAGCGCCTCGCCGATCTCGAAACCGACATCGAAAAACTCGAGCGCGAATTCTCCGACCTGAACGAAGTGTGGAAGTCGGAGAAGGCCGCGCTGCAAGGCGATGCCAGCATCAAGGAGCAGATCGAGAAGGCGCACCTCGAATTCGAAACCGCGCAACGGCGCCAGGACTACGCGCGCATGAGCGAAATCCAGTACGGCCAGTTGCCGGCGCTGGAAAAGCAGCTCGCCGCCGCGCAGGCTGCCGACCAGCGTGAGTTCAAGCTGGTCAAGGACAAGGTGACCGCCGAGGAAATCGCGGAAGTCGTGTCGCGCTGGACCGGCATTCCGGTCTCGAAAATGCTGGAAGGCGAACGCGAAAAACTGCTGCAGATGGAATCGGCGTTGCACAGGAACGTGATCGGCCAAGACGAAGCGGTGCGCGCGGTTTCCGACGCGATCCGCCGCGCGCGGGCTGGATTGAGTGATCCGAATCGCCCGTACGGTTCGTTCCTGTTCCTCGGGCCGACGGGCGTCGGCAAGACCGAACTGTGCAAGGCGCTCGCGGGTTTCCTGTTCGACACCACCGAGGCGATGATCCGAATCGACATGAGTGAATTCATGGAGAAGCACTCGGTCGCGCGGCTGATCGGCGCGCCGCCAGGGTACGTCGGTTACGAAGAAGGTGGCTATCTCACCGAGGCCGTGCGCCGCCGTCCGTACAGCGTGATCCTGTTGGATGAGGTCGAGAAGGCGCATCCGGATGTGTTCAACATCCTGTTGCAGGTGCTGGACGACGGGCGGCTCACCGACGGCCAGGGCCGCACGGTGGATTTCCGCAACACCGTGATCGTGATGACGTCGAATCTCGGTTCGCAGCAGATCCAGGAAATCGCATCCAGCGGTATCGACGAGGATTCACCCGAGGCCTACACCCAGATGAAGGCTGCGGTGATGGGCGTGGTGCAGGCGCACTTCCGGCCCGAGTTCATCAACCGCCTCGACGAGATCGTGGTGTTCCATCCGCTCGACAAATCGCAGATTCGGGAGATCGCGCGCTTGCAGACCAACTATCTCGCCAAGCGATTGCAGGAACGCCAGATCGATTTCGAGATTTCCGATGGCGCGCTGATGCTGCTCGGCAACGTCGGTTTCGATCCGGTCTACGGCGCGCGCCCGCTGAAGCGCGCGATCCAGACGCAGCTCGAAAATCCGCTGGCGCAGAAAATCCTCGCCGGCGAGTTCGTCGGCGGCGACACGATCGAGGTCGACGCCGAACACGGCAAGCTGGCGTTCCATAAGCGCTGAGGCTCGTTTCACGCACCGTCATTCCGGGGCGTCCAGCGTCGACGAAACCGGCACTTGCCCGCAGCCATGAAAGGATTATTCTGGCGCTGATTGCGACAGGCGCAGTGCGGGTGGCTGTCGGGAGGTGGGTATGTTCCGTACATGTCGGGTCATCCTGGTTGCATTGTGCGTGATGGGTGCGTCGAGGGCTTCGGCCGACGCCCAGCACGGACATCCAGGGACGATGGCGCAGCAGGCCATGATCGGCCACGCACACTTCGCAGTCTCCTGTCGCGAACAGCAGCATGCGTTCGATCAAGCCACGACGTTGTTGCATTCGTTCTGGTACGAGAAGGCGGAAGCAGGGTTCGCCGCGATCGCCAAACGCGATCCCGATTGCGCTATGGCGTGGTGGGGGCAGGCCATCAGTCTTTGGCATCCGCTATGGCCGGACCGTCCCGACGACGAGGTGTTGGCGCGCGGGCGTGCGCTGCTGGCGCAGGGCCGCGCCGCAAAGCAGCAGACGCCCCATGAAGCGGCGTGGCTGGACGCGCTTGGCATGTTCTACGGCACCGACAGTTTCGCGGATTACCGGGAACGCACACTTGCCTACGAGCAGGCGATGGTAAAGCTGCGCTCCGGTTCGCCACAGGATTCCGAGACCGCAGCGTTTTACGCACTTGCGCTGCTGGCCAGCGCACAAGCTTCGCCCTTGGACAAATCGCATGTGCGCGAGCGCAAGGCGGCAGATCTCTTGAACCACGTGCTGGCGGTCGAGCCGGAGCATCCCGGCGCGCTGCATTACCTGATCCATGCCTACGATTCGCCGTCGCTGGCGAAGTACGCCCTGGATGCGGCACGCAGCTATGCACGCATCGCGCCGGCGGTTCCGCATGCCCAGCACATGCCTTCGCACATCTTCACGCGTCTGGGTCTCTGGGACGAATCGATAGCCTCGAATCTGCGCGCCGAGAATGCGGCCAAGCACTTTGCCGCGGAAATGCGCCTGCCCGGAGCCTGGGACGAACAGTTGCACGCGATGGACTATCTTGAATACGCCTATCTGCAACTCGCGCGGTATCGGGACGCGCGCGCGGTGCAGGACGAATTGCTCGCGATTCCGGTCACGAGCCCCGCTAATTTCAAGGTCGCGTATGCGTACGCAGCCATCCCCGCGCGTCACGCGATCGAACGCCGACAGTGGCGCGAGGCGGCCAGGTTGCCCATCCATCATCCGGATTTCCCCTGGGATCGATTCCCCGCGGCGCAGGCCATCACGGAATTTGCGCGCGCGCTGGGCGCCGCGCGCAGCGGCGACCAACCGCATGCATTACTGGCCGTGGATCGGCTGATGGCGCTGGAGCATGCATTGCGGAAATCGGGAGACGCGTACTGGGCGAACCAGGTCGAAATCCAGCGATTGACCGCCCAGGCCTGGTTGGCGAAGGCCATGAGCAAGACCGATGTGGCAGTCTCGACGATGCGGCAGGCAGCCGATCTGGAAGATGCCTCGGAAAAGCGCCCGGTGACGCCAGGGCCAATTGTGCCGGCGCGCGAAGTGCTGGGCGATCTGTTGCTGGAACTCGATCGACCTGCTGAAGCGCTCGATGCATACCGGTTGGCGCTGGCGGTATCGCCCGGGCGATTCAACGGCCTGGCGGGCGCTGCCTGCGCGGCGCGACGGCTGGGCGAGCAGAACACGGTGCAGCGCCACGCCGGACGATTGCCACTGCAGACCGCAAGTGACGCGTCGAATCGGTCGTCGAATCCTCAGTGGCCAAGTTGCCGCTCGTAACGCACGACGATGCCCGCTGCCAGCAATGTGCCCAGCGCGAGCAGGTACCAGGTGATCGCGTAGCCGAGGCTGTGGTTGTAGATGCGGATGCTGGTGAGACCGGCGATGGGCAATTCGGTGGCGCTTGCACTTGCGTCGGCATCCACGAAATACGGCGCGACTTGATTGGCAGGCAAATGTTCGGCGGCCGCGATCGCCGCGACATCGCGCGAATACCACAGATTCTTTTCCGGCTGGTTGCGGCGCAGGAAGCCGCCGCGCGGTTCGCTGAGGCGCAGCAAGCCCATCAGCGTCACCTTTTCGTCGGACGGCGCGATCTTCGCGAACGCGGATGTGCCGGGAAGTTCCGACGGGATGTAACCTCGATTGACCAGCACGATGAATCCGCGATCCGTGCGCAGCGGTGCCATCACCCAATAGCCATAGCCCTTCGAACTCGAGCCATGCACGAGCGTCTGGCCGCCGATGAAGTGGCCGTGCAACCTGACGTGCAGATATTGAAGTTGACCGTTGGCGATGCGCGACCACTCGGCAGGACCAGGCGCATCCACCGGCGGCGCGTGCACGCGCGTGGCGATGTCGTGCGCGATCTTCAGCTTCAGGTGATACCGGCGCACCTGCCAGTTGCCCAGCAGGACGAGACCGACGAACACCGCCGCCAGCACTGTCATTCCGAGGATGAACTTGACGGTTCCTGCGCGTCGCCTTGGCGGTGTCGTGTGAATACTTGAAGAAGCTCTCATCTTGCTCGTCGTTCCGGGCCGCCGCAGCTCTTCGCGGATTCCGGATTCCAGTTCGTAGACCCGCGTTGGGCTTCGCGGCGCTCAGCACCAACCTACAACAGCACCCGACATCCAGTTTGTAGGTTGGGCTGATCCCGGACTGGTTCCGGGAGAAGCCCAACAGTCGTCGAGTCGGCGGCGTGTGGGATGAGCCGCGCTCGCGTTGGGCTTCGCTGCGCTCAGCACCAACCTACACAAGCGTTCCGACCTCGTTGCGGCCCGGTTCGTGAGTTCGTCCAGAACGACGAATGATGATTCGATGTTTACTGCGGCGGTGGGTTGCCGGTCGGCTGATGACTGATCGAGTGCTGCTGGTACTGCGGCGACATCGGCATCATGTTCATGTTCTCGTTGTACATGACCCAGATGGACGCGCCGAGCACGATGATCACCAGCACGGCGGTGAAGATGAAGGCCATCATGTTCCAGCCGGCTTCCGAGCGCGTGTCGAGGTGCAGGAAGTACACGATGTGCACGAAGATCTGCACGATCGCCAGCGCCAGGATGATCAGGATCAGCAACTGCTTGTTGGCGATCACGTGGCCCATCACCAGCCAGAACGGGATGACGGTCAGGATCGCGGCCAGCACGAAACCGGTCAGGTAGCCGCGCAGGCTGCCGTGGTGTTCGTGCATGGGATCGTCGTGCATCGCGTCATGATTGGGCGGCGACATCGCGCGACCGGACGAAGACGGCTGGCTCATCGCAGCACTCCCACCAGATAGACGTAACTGAAAACGCCGACCCACACCAGGTCGAGGAAATGCCAGAACATGCTGAGGCAGCGCAGGCGGCGCACGTTGTCTGTGTTGAGTCCGAACTTGAGCGTCTGCACCATCAGCACGATCAGCCACAGGATGCCGAGCGTGACGTGCAGGCCATGCGTTGCGACCAAAGTGAAGAACGAGGACAGGAACGCGCTGCGCCCGGGGCCCGCGCCGTCGGCGATCATCACCAGGAATTCGTGAACCTCGAGCGAGACGAAGGCCGCGGCCAGCAATCCGGCCACCGCCAGCCAACCCAGCATCGCACCTTTCCGCTGGCGCGCCATCTCCAGCATCGCGAAGCCGAACACCACCGACGACACCAGCAGCAGCGCGGTGTTCACCGCGAGGCCGGGCAGGTCGAGCACCTCGGCGCCGGTCGGACCGCCCGCGTATCCGGTGCCGAGTACCGCGTAGCAGGCGAACAGCGACGCGAAGATGAAGCAGTCGCTCATCAGGTAGATCCAGAACCCCAAGAGGGTCCCGTTGCGCGGCGGCGCTTCCGTGAGGCTGTAGTAGTCGGAGGGCGCCGGCGGCGCGGTGTCGATGGCGGTCGTGTTCATGCGTTGACGCCTTGTGCTGCCGCTTGGTTGCTGCCGGATTCGAAGCGACTCACTTCCTCTGCAGGAATGTGGTGGTGCTGGTGGTAATTGAAGCTATGGACGATCGTCACGATGATCACGCCCAGCAGCGATGCCGCCGCCAGCCACCAGATGTACCAGGTCAACCCGAACGCGCAGGCGAATGACAGCGCGCCGATGATCACGCCCGTGGCCGTGTTCTTCGGCATGTGGATGTCGTTGTAGCCGCCTTGCGGACGCGTGAAGCCGAGTTGCTTCATCCATGCCCACGCGTCGCGGTGGTGCACGACCGGGATGAACGCATAGTTGTATTCGGGTGGCGGCGAACTGGTGGACCACTCCAGGGTGCGGCCGTCCCACGGATCGCCACCCACCGCGTATTGCTTGCGCCGGCGGATGCTCACGTAGATCTGGATGATGAAGGACAGGATGCCGAGCGCGATCAGGAACGCGCCGAACGCGGCCACGATGAAATACGGCTGCAGGCTCGGATCGTCGAAGTGGCTCAGGCGGCGGGTCACGCCCATCAGGCCGAGCACGTACAACGGGCCGAACGCGACCCAGAAGCCGACCAGCCAGAACCAGAACGTGGCCTTGCCCCAGAATTCGTCGAGCTTGAACCCGAACGCCTTGGGGAACCAGAAGTTGACGGCCGCGAACGCGCCGAATACCACGCCGCCGATGATCACGTTGTGGAAGTGCGCGATCAGGAACAGGCTGTTGTGCAGCAGGAAGTCGGCCGGCGTCACCGACAGCATCACGCCGGTCATCCCGCCGATGGTGAAGGTGAACAGGAAACCCATCGCCCACAGCATCGGCACGGTGAAGCGCACGCGGCCGCGGTACATCGTGAACAGCCAGTTGAAGATTTTCACCCCGGTCGGGATCGCGATCATCATCGTGGTCAGCGAGAAGAACGAGTTGACGTCCGCGCCCGAGCCCATCGTGAAGAAGTGGTGCAGCCACACCAGGTACGACAGGATCATGATCGCGATGGTCGCGTACACCATCGACGAGTACGCGAACAGCGGCTTGCCGGAGAACGTAGGCACGATTTCCGAGAACACGCCGAACAGCGGCAGGATCAGGATGTAAACCTCCGGGTGGCCCCAGATCCAGATCAGGTTGATGTACATCATCAGGTTGCCGCCGAACCCGTCGGTGAAGAAATGGGTGCCGACGTAGCGGTCCAGGCCCAGCAGGAACAACGTGGCGGTGAGCACCGGGAACGTCGCGATGATCAGCCCGCTGGTGGCCAGTGCCGTCCATGTGAACACCGGCATCTTCATCAGCGTCATGCCGGGCGCGCGCATCTTCAGGATGGTCACCACGAAATTGATGCCGGTGAGCAGGGTGCCGACGCCCGACAATTGCAGGCCCCAGATGTAGTAGTCGACGCCGGGTCCTTGCTGCAGTTCGGACACCGGCGGGTAGCCCAGCCAGCCGGCCATCGAGAAGTCGCCGATGAACAGCGACACCATGAACAGGATCGCGCCGCCGAAGGTGAACCAGAAACTCAGGTTGTTGAGGTACGGAAACGCGACGTCGCGCGAGCCGATCTGCAACGGCATGATGTAGTTCATCAGGCCGACGATGTAGGTCATGCCGACGAAGAAGATCATGATCGCGCCGTGCGCGGAGAAGATCTGGTCGTAGTGCTGCGGCGGCAGGTAGCCCATGTGCGGGCCGAAGGCGTAGGCCTGCTGCGCGCGCATCATGATCGCGTCGGAGAAGCCGCGCAGCAGCATCACCGTGCCCAGGATCATGTACATGATGCCGAGCTTCTTGTGGTCCACGCTGGTGAACCACTCGTGCCACAGATAACCCCACTTGCGGTACTTGGTGATGGCGGCGAGGATCGCCACGCCGATGATTACCACCACGGCGAGCGTGACGAGCAGGATGCGGCCCTCGGCGTTGTTCGCGAGGAACGGAAGCGAGTCGAGGGTCAGCCGCCCGAACAGGAAGTTCCAGATGGCGGCGCGATGGGGCATGGCTTCAAGCATGGTTGAATCCCGTCAAAGCGATCAGTGCGCGTCCGCGGCGGGCGCGGTCGGCTTCGGCGCGTCAGTCATGGCGCCGTGCGCGTGCATGTCCTGCATGGCTGCGCCGCCGTGTGCATCGGCGGCCATCATCGGGCTCTTGCAGATTTCGCCGGGAAGGACGCACATGTTCAGGACCCGGTCGTACAGGTCGGCGTCGAACTTCGCGTAGTACTGCACCGGCGCGGCGCGGCTGGGTTCGCGCAGCTTGTCGTAAGCCGCGAGATCGAGATCGCCGCCCGCCGCGCGCACCTTGCCCACCCATGCATCGAAATCCTGCGTGCCCAGGCCATGGAACGTGAAGCGCATGTCGGTGAAGCCGGTGCCGCTGTAGTTGGCGGAAAAGCCCTTGTACTCGCCGGGTTTGTTGATGACGCCGTGCAGGATCGTCTGCATGCCGGGCATCGTGTAGACCTGACCCACCAGCGCCGGCACGAAGAACGAATCCATCATGGTGTCGCCGGTCAGCTTGAACTTGATCGGCCGATCGACCGGCGCGGCCAACTCATTCACGGTCGCGATGCCGTACTGCGGGTACAGGAACAGCCACTTCCAGCGCAGCGACACCACGTCCACTTCGAGCGGCTTGACGTCCGCCGGCACCGGTTTGCCCGACCCGACACGGTCGAGCGCCCGGTACGGGTCGGTCTGGTGAGTGCCAATCCAGCTCACCGCGCCGACCGCGATGATGACCAGCAGCGGTCCTGCCCATACCCACAGTTCGAGTTGCGGCGAATGATCCCAGTGGGGATCGTATTTGGCCTGCTTGTTGGAGGCGCGGTAACGCCACGCGACCAGGCCGATTGCGACCAGCACCGGCACGATGATCAGCGCGATGATGATCGTCGTGATGATCATGATGTCGCTCTGCTGGCGCGCGACATCGCCGGACGGATCCAGCAGCACCAGGTTGCAGCCGCCGAGCAGCAGAAGGGGAAGCAGCAACACGCTGCGAAGGCGCTTCACGATCATGGCGTTCGCAAACCCTGACTTGGGTCGAATGCAGAAAGCGCCTATGATACCGCTTCACTCCATCTTTGTAGTCTCGGCGGCGGTACGAACAAGCAGTGACGCCGTTTTGATCTGCATCAATGCGTTGGCTCGAGAGAACCGCTGAATGCCTCTCGCCGCGTCGGCGCAATTCGCGCCAACCGTCCAACATCCGCTGCACACAATCCACGCAAACGTCATGTCCACCAGCGATACCTTGACCCACAATCCGGCACCCGGCCGCCCGCATGCGGAACCTTCACATGAGGAGCACGTCACGCCGGGCGACCTGGCGGTGGGCGTAATCGTCGGACGCATTTCGCAATCGTTCGACGTGTTCGTGTTCGGTCTGGGTTGCGTGCTGGCATTTCCGCACGCATTCTTCCCGTTCGCCAGCCAACTCGACGGCATGTTCTATGCCTTCGCACTTTTCGCGCTGGGTTTCATCGCGAGACCGCTGGGCTCGATGTTCTTCCTGGTGCTGCAACGCCACTTCGGTCTCGCCACGAAGCTGACGATCGCGCTGTTCATGCTCGGCATGGCGACCGCCGGCATCGCCTTCATGCCGGGCTACTCGACGCTTGGCTGGTGGGCGATCCTCGCGTTGGCATTGTTGCGTTTCGGCCAAGGCTTTTCACTGGGCGGAAGCTGGAATGGCCTCGCCTCGCTCGCCGCGCTGATGGCGCCGCGCGAGCGCCGCGGCTGGTTCGCGATGCTCGCCCAACTCGGCGAACCGATCGGCTTCATCCTCGCCGCCGGCCTGTTTGCCTACATCTGGTCCAGCCTCACGCCGGATGATTTCTACGCATGGGGCTGGCGCTATCCATTCTTCGTCGCGTTCGCGGTGAACGTGGTGGCGCTGTTCGCGCGCCTGCGCATGGTGGTCGCGCCGCGTTACGCCGAGCAGATGACGCATCGCGATCTCGAGCCCTCGCCGATACGCGAGACGTTCCGGTCGCAGGGCGCCAACATCGCGCTGGGCGCGTTCGCACCACTGGCCAGTTACGCGTTGTTCTACCTGGTGACGATCTTCGGACTGTCGTGGGCGCTGCTGTTCACGCAAATGTCGACGACCGGGTTTCTGCTTCTGCAGATCATCGGCGCGCTGGTGGCCATTCCCTGCATGCTGCTGTCGGGCCTTATCGCCGACCGCTTCGGGCGCCGCACCACGCTGGGCGTGTGTGGCGTGTTGATTGCGATTTACAGCGGGTGGACCGCGCTGATGCTTTCCGGCGGGACGGTGCAGGGTTACCTGTTCATCCTCGTCGGATTCGCATTGCTCGGCTTCTCGCATGCGCAGGCCGCGGGCGCGGTCAATTCCGGGTTCCGCAGCGAGTTTCGCTACACCGGCGCCATGATCACCTCCGACCTGGGTTGGTTGATCGGCGCCGGCTTTGCACCGCTGGTGGTGTTGGCGCTGGCGCAATTCCTGGGCGCGGACTACGTGGGCCTGTACCTGCTTTCGGGTGCCGCGGGCACGCTCGGCGCGCTGTGGTTTTCCAGGCGCCGGGGCAGCTTGCCCAACGACTGATCGCGCTCAAGCGTCGTGCGTGCCACGCACGGCACGCAACAACCGCAACGCGGTGGGCGTGGTGCGCAGCATGGGTTGGAATGCCGGGGTGTCGGCAGGCACACGCCGGAACACCCGGTAACGCCAGATCGCGTATGCCGCGAGCACGCCGTGGCTCAGCGCGAACCACGCGAACAACGACCACGCGCCAAATACCGACATTGCTACGCCTGCGATCAGCGGGCCCAGCGCCGAGCCCACGCCATACACCAGCAGCACGCTGCTACTGGCCGCGAGCAGGTCTTCGGGTGGCGCGTGATCGACCAGATGCGCGACGAGGATGGGGTACACCGCGAAACTCATCCCGCCGAACAGGAAGACCGTGGCCATTTCCGGAAACAGACGCCCGCCGAAGGCGATGCCCGCGAGCGCCAACAGGGCTGCGGCTGCGGACACCAGCGCCAAGGCGATGCGCCGGTCGTGCCGGTCGGACAGCCGCCCCAGCGGCCATTGCAATGCCGCGCCGCCGAGGATGGCAATGCTCATGTAGGTGCCGGTCGTCGTGGCGTCGAAGCCGCTTGTGCGCGCATACACCGGCAGCAGGCCCCAGAATGCGCCCATGGCCAATCCGGAGAGCAATGCGCCCGCACCGGCGGTCGGCGCCACGTTGAACAACAAACCCAATTGCAATTTCGGCGTCGCTTGCTGCTGCGGTTGTGCCTGGCGCGTCACCAGGACCGGCAGGGTCGCCGCGCATACCAGCAAGGCGACCACCGCGAACAGCACGAACGATTCGCCCGGAATCCGCAACAATTGTTGGCCGAGCGCCAATCCGCACAGGTTCACCACCATGTAGGTCGCGAACACCGCGCCGCGTTTGCCGATCGGCGCCTGCGCGTTGAGCCAGCTCTCGATGATCGCGTACAGCCCGACCAGCACGATCCCGGTCAGCAGCCGGAGTATCAACCACGCGACGGCGTCGGTCCCGAACGCGTACAACAGCACGATGCAGGCCGCGCACGCGGTGCAGAACGCGAACGCGCGGATGTGGCCGATCCGACGTACCAGCGGCGGCATCGCGAAGGTGCCGATGAAGTAGCCCGCGTAATAAGCCGAGGTGAGGCCGCCCAGCAGTGTTTCCGAAAAGCCCGCCGCGATACCGCGTAGCGGGATCAGTGTGTTCAGCAATCCTGCGCCGACCAGCAGCAAAGCGGTGCCGGCGAGCAGCGAGGCGACGGGTCGCAATGTGCGCAGCATTTCGTTGCGAGGTGGCGAAGCGTTCGTGTGAAACGGTGAGCGAACGTGAAGCATGCCCTGCAAACCGTGCACATAACGTGACCGCGTGCGCGATGCGCGGCGATCGTCTATCATCCGCGTTGCCCCAGGTGATCGTCCGTGCAAGCGGACGGTTGAAACGGGAATCCGGTGACGCCTTCCATTCGCTTCATGCAAATGGACGGCCATTCCGGAGCTGCCCCCGCAACGGTAGGCGAGCAACGTTCCGCACGACGCCACTGAACGCAAGTTCGGGAAGGCGCGGATCGATGAAGGTTCCGAACCTTCGCTCGCGAGCCCGGAGACCGGCCTTTGGCAACACTCGGACAAGCGGCGGGCTTGTGTCTCGGGGTCATGCGGCAACACGCATGGCACCGCACTCCTTCCCCTGTCCATGACGCCAACCAAACCGCGCGGGCAGGCGCGGACAGGAGTAATCGTGAAATTCCATCGTCATTGGCTCGGCCGCTGCGTGCTGGCCGCGTTATGTTGCGTTCCCGTCGTCGCCTTCGCCGACGGCAGTCCCACCACCCTTGGCCAGATCATCGTCACCGCCACGCGCACCGCGCAGACGGAAGACCAGACGCTGGCGCCGGTCACCGTGATCACGCGCGCGGAGATCGAACTGCTGCAGCCTACGTCGCTGCAGGACTTGTTGAACGACACGCCCGGCATGGCGATCAGCAACCAGGGCGGCCCCGGCAAGCAGACGTCCATGTTCCTGCGCGGCACCAATGCCAACCAGGTGCTGGTGCTGGTCGACGGCATTCGCGTCGGCAACGCGACGTCTGGCACCACGCCGGTCCAGGACATTCCGGTCGACCAGATCCAGCGCATCGAAATCGTGCGCGGGCCGTTTTCCAGCCTGTACGGTTCGGAGGCGATCGGCGGCGTGATCCAGATTTTTCTGCGCCACGCGCCCGGCACGTTCACGCCGAACGCCAGCGTCGGCCTCGGCAGTTACTCGCACTGGAAAGCGTCTTCCGGATTTTCCGCTGCGGGTGACAAGGGCTGGATCGCGGTGCAGGCGACGCACGACCAGACCAAGGGCATCAACGCCTGCCGCGTCGGCGCCGCGGAAGCGTTCGCGGGGTGTTTCGCCGACCAGCCCGACCGCGACGGTTTCCACGACAATGCGTTGACGATCCACGGCGCCTATCAGTTCGACGCGCAGTGGAGCGCGGACGCGCTGGCCATGCGCACGCAAGGTTTCAACAAATACGACGGCAGCTTCAGCGATTCCGATGATTACTCGACGCAGGTCGTGGGCGGCCAGCTGCATTTCCGTCCGAACGACAATTTGAATTTGTCCCTGCGCGTCGGCAGCAGTTCGGATTTCGACGAGGATTTCCTGCAGGACGTGTATGTCGATCACTTCGACACGCGGCGCACGCTGGGCTCGCTGCAGGCGGATGTCGCATTGGGTGGTGGTTTGCTCAGCGCGGGCATGGACTGGCAGCGCGAAGCCGTCGCAAGCAACTACACCTTCACCGAGGATGCGCGCACCGATCGTGGCGTGTTTGCGCAGTGGCAGCGCACGTTCGGCGCGCAGTCGCTGCAGGCGAACGTGCGCCGCGACGACAACAGCCAGTTCGGCGGCAAGACCACCGGGAGCGTGTTGTGGGGCTGGAATTTCGCGAAGGATCTGCGCGTCACCGCGAGCTGGGGCACCGCATTCCGGGCACCCACATTCAATGACCTGTATTACCCCGGCTTTTCCAATCCGAACCTGCGCCCGGAGAGTTCGCGCAACGTCGAAATCGGCCTGCGCGGCACACCCGGTTGGGGGCATTGGTCGCTGTCCGCGTACCGCAATGACGTCAGCGACATGATCACTTGGGACGCCGCACTCAACC